>Ga0310690_10001359_pt1 | contig 43384 bp, 39 predicted proteins | sample AusTroGonzalo_MG_2_FD_207661 | JGI IMG/M metagenome (GOLD analysis project Ga0310690, IMG submission 207661) | Bovine rumen microbial communities from tropical cattle in Woodstock, Queensland, Australia - Gonzalo_04 (v2) (version 2) | ecosystem: Host-associated > Mammals > Digestive system >... | reverse complement strand
GAACTTCATTTTAGTCTGTGTTTTAGAGTTTGGGCACCCTAAAGTTACAGACTTTCGGGATTGGTCCGCAATGACCAGTCCCTTTTTTTACGCGTCAACGCTCAGACACACTTTTTGGGACAGTATCCAATCCAAATAGATTTTTTTCATTAAATCGTTTTTGTTTTTTTACTTTTTTACCAACTCAAACAACTCCTCTATCTTTGCCACAATACGACGCTGCTCGGAAAGAAATGGATAAGCATTCGTTCATTTCTTCCGAGTCCTTTCAATGTACGACAAGATGAGATTCAGTTGATTTTCTGTCTCTTTACGTTTGTTTTCCAAGACTTCAAGTTGTTCACATTGTGCATTCTTTTTGTACAACTCGTCCATAGTCTCTACCATGGCACCTCGTCCAAAAAACGGACTAAAAGTCTGGATATCTTCATCAAGATTCTTGATTTGTTTATCTAGTTCCACCAATTGTCGCTCATACTCTCGTTTTGCTTCCATCATAGTCGGATTCTGAGCCGCCACGAAAACATCCAACAAGTTGCAAATCGCTTCAATCTGTTTCTTTGTTTCTTTCGATGAACGATTGGCGATAATCAATGCAACTATAATTGCAATCACCCCCACCGCAGGACTTAATATCGTCGCCCATAATAAAACTGTTTCCATATTAATCATATTCTTTACGAAATAAATTTATTCATCACCCCCCTCTATCTTCGCATTTATCACTCAGCCGCCATCGAAATGGGACTCTCATCATTGACTTCATAACCAACAGGCCTGATTCCTAAATTCATTGTTGATGTATGGCTTTTGTAGTTCTCCACCTGTTCAAGTACTTTTTCAAACACTTCTTCGTCCCACTCGGGCGGATAACCTTCTTTATAGATAAGATACGTTAGCTGTGAAGCCAACTCGTTTCTTAGGTTCGTGTTGTTTAACCAATCCGCATAAACAGCAGTGTCATCGATGAGCAACTTTATTTTCTTGGCAAGCTCTATGCAGCGTTCATCAGCATACTCAAAGTGATGAGTGTCCCGCACTTCTGTCAACACGTCATAAAATGCCTTTTCCTCAAAGGTGATGCCCAGCTCTTTGAACTTCTCACTGTCCACCTTCAAATCGTTCAATATTTGAAGCAGTTGGTCTGAAAGAGCATTCACCTTGTCTTCCACTATGCTCACCACACCTGTTACAACACCTTCAGTGACCTCATTGGTAAAGGTCAACTTGTCGCGTGTGTTGTATTCGTCGATGGTTTTCTCCAACATGGCCTGGAATTTTTCCGATTGCAGCTTGTTCGTTCTGCTATAGGCTTTGATAGCCCTGGCCACTAACTTACATAACAGTTGGAACTTCGTATAGGGCATTTTCACATCTTCCAACTCTTGAACAAAGGTGTCGCCAAAAATGTTCTCTTCTTGTCCTTCGTCAAGAACGCGTTCCACTCCACTGGCCATTATTGCCTCTTTCACCATCTGCTCCACATGTTTGTTCATACTTTCCGTGTCATGTTCCGTAACAGTCATCTTGATGACATAAGAACAAATTCCCATGAAACACTGGCTCCACATCACCTCTTCATCTGACAAAACACCGGCGGGACTACAGATATTGAAGGCAGAACGAAGTCGTTTCACATGAGCTTTGAATTGCTTCATAAACGACACCTCGCCTTTCTTTTCCACACTGTTTGCCAAAATATACTCCGCTGCTACTTGCAGGAACTGAAGCCTGGCAAGGTCGTTGTCGCCAAAGAATGGTGTGAAGTCCAGCTTGACCAACATTTCTTGCAGGATTTTCAACTCGTTTTGCAAGATTTCGTGTGCCGCATCCACATCTTCCTTAGGGCCAACCTCGCCGCCGTACTGTTTCATGGCTTTCTTCATTTCCTCACGGATTCCGATATAATCTACCACAAAGCCAAACTCTTTGTCCTTGTACCTGCGGTTGACACGAGAAATGGTCTGAATCAAGGTGTGTTTCGACAACGGTTTGTCGTTATAGAGGATAGTAAGGCTGGGTACATCGAAGCCTGTAATCCACATATCTACCACGATAGCGATATGGAAATTTGATTTCTCCGATTTGAATTCCGTGTCAAGGAATTTGCGATATTCCTTGCTTCCGGAGCCGCCAAGAAGTTGATACAGTTCCTTCTCGTCGTCCTTGTCGGTGGTCATCACCATATTCACAAAGGCCACGTCGTTCAATTTCTCTTTCTCATCGACAGTCAAGGTCAGTTCGTTAAGCGCCTTTTTCTTCTCAAACCACTGAGGCATAAAATCGCGCATCTTCTTATAAAGTTTGAAAGCCGTTGGGCGGTCGATGCATGTAATCATTGCTTTTTGCAGCCGAGGCTCGCCTTCGGTGCGATTGATGTAGTCAGCGATGATATCTTTGGCCACACGTTCCAAAACATCATCATCACCGATGATGACTTGCATGCTCGACATGGCTGCCTTGCTTTTCTCAATGTCTTCCTTGGTAGCTCCTTCATCGGCGCAAAGCCTATAATAAGCCTCAACCTTTTCTGCTTCCTCTCTGTTCAAGAACACACGAGCCAAACGCGGGTCATACTTGATGGGCACCGTAATGCCATCAGCCTCCGACTCACGCATGGTATACTGATCAACCACCTCTCCAAACACGTGGACGGTTTCGTCAATAGGTGTTCCTGTGAAACCGACATAAGTTGCATTAGGCAGCGCATCGCGCAAATACTTGGCGAAGCCAAAAGTCACCTTGGCACCAATCTTTTCATCAGCAGCCATTGCTTCAGCATTCTTGTTACCTTCATTGATAACAAGGTGTGTGCCCAGATTGTTTTGGGTACGATGGGCCTCATCGCTCATGCATATCACATTACTGCGTTCCGTCAACAGGCCTGTGCTTTCGGCAAACTTTTGTATGGTAGTGACATACACACCGCCAGACTTCCTTAACGACATCTCTTCAGCCAACTGTTGTCTGCTCTCGAACACTTCCACCGCATCATCTTCCAAGAATCGTTTCGAACGGCCAAACAGTTTGCCACTTTGTGTTTCCAAGTCCTCACGGTCAACGATAATCAATATGGTTGGACTTCCCAGCTGGCTTTTGCAGCGCAAGGCTAATTGACGAGCCAGGAAAAGCATCGTGTATGTTTTGCCGCATCCAGTAGCGCCAAAATAAGTGCCACCCTTTCCGTCGCCGCCAACAGAGCGCAAATGGCTCAAAATATGATCACGGAGTTTACGAGTGGCGAAAAATTGCGGATAACGACAAACGATTTCCGTGGTATCATCTTCCTTCGATGGATCGGGGAAATAGACAAAGTCGCGCAATATCTCCAAAATACGCTCAGGCGACAAGGCACCTTTGATTAGCGTTCGCAATGTGTCGAGTCCTTTACCTGCCTTGTCTTCATTTTCCACCTTTTTCCATTCGTAGAAAAACTCGAAAGGGGTGAAAGGGGTGCCCAATTGGTTTTTGGCACCATCGCTGACAACAGCTAAAGCGCAAAAACGCAAAAGTGACGGAATGTCGCGCATATAGCGGGTGCAGATTTGCGTGTGGGCATCTCTTACCGTGGCATTTACTTTTGTGGGATTCTTCAATTCTAGAATACATACGGGAATGCCATTTACAAACAGCAGGATGTCGGGACGGCGGTTCGCCTGCCCCTGTTCCATCACAAACTGGTTTACACAACGGAAAATATTATGTCCAGGATGTTCAAAGTCGATATACTCCATGCGGAAAGGTGTGTCTCTGTTGTCGCTATAGACAAAGTCAAAGCCGTCGCGATACAACATGAAAGCGTTTTGGGCTGCATAGTAGTCGTTCTGTCCACCTACATTACGGAGGCGAGCCACCACATTGTCCATTTCTTCGGCTTTCAATTCTTTCTTGGTATATTGCGAATCAAGAAAGGCTCGAAGGTCGTCTTCGATTATCGGGTCAGTGTACTTTCTGTGCACATCATCGCCAAAAGTATGGCTCCATCCCGCCTCTGTCAGCAGTTCAATGGTGGCCTCCTCGAACTGGCTTTCGTAATATTTTCCTTTGTTTGGCATAGTTATTTCAATTTTTCGACAATACTATTAGCCAACTTTTCCAATAATCCATTTTTAGATGATAAAGAGCTTTTGTTCGGCTTGAATTCCTCGGAAAGCTGTTTCTTAAATTCATCCATATCCCATTTTGAATACACGCCCTCTCTATTAAGCAGTTCAATTATCTGAATCAATATTGGTCGCGTTGTTTGAACTTCAAAATCAATGTCTTTCTTAAACTTGGATTTATATAATTTCTCGAATTGAACTTTAACAAATGCTGGATCCAGCGAATCCTCTATAGTCCCATTGTCCACCACTTCACTAACTAACTCACGAATTGTAAAAACATTATCGTTTGTGTATAGACCTCCGATTTGAAGTATTTTCTCTTTATCTCTTCTGCCATCCTCATCATCGTCCAACACAACGACAACTTTCAAATCATCATAGTTTAACTTTGAAGCAAGTGTTGTTATGTTGCTACCATGACCATTGGTAATACCTATGTTTGAATGATTCAAACAAGCGAAAGCTTTTTTAAGCAACAACTTGTCGGATGCACCTTCCACCAAAACACTGTGAGGATTTAATAAGTCTCTATACACATCAATACCAAAAGCGTCTCTTAGCACCTCATCATCAATAATATTATCGCTATCTTTAATCCAATTTAATTCAGTTATTGCTTTACTATTCTTTTTTACGATGCAATGTCTTTCTTTATGATTCTTATCTATCATAAAAGGAGAATGTGTAGCAATAAACATATAATTTTCACGACCTATTCTTAATAGTTCTTGGGCTAAATTACGGATGCCAGAAGGATGCAAATGAGTCTCTGGTTCATCAATAATTATGAGTTCATTACGTTTTTCATGGTTATTCGCAGAAAGCGATAAGGATAGAATTAGAGACAAAAAGTGTTGAGCTCCTTGACTTCTATCAGTAATAGAGAACCTATCGTATATGTTTTCTTTTCCTTTATCTTTAATAAACAACGTAAAATTACCTGTTTCCGTAATATCAATAACAAAATCAATCTGGTTTTCCCATACTTTAGCAATATAAGTATTTAATGAGTCTGCTAATTTATCTTTTAATTTACTTCGGCTTTTGGGAATTGATACTTTATCTATAATATTACTTATTGCCTTTTCATCTTTATAACCACTCAGTTTAAAGATATTGTATAAAGGTTTATTAGCGATTATGTTGTTTTTATACTCTAAGAGATTTACATTATATAGTAAATCTTTATTTGTTGGTTTCCAAATAGAGACACTTGGTTCATTTCTTTTAATAAAATCTGTAATAATATCACCAAAGTATTTTATAAAGTTGTCTTTATTTAGTTCTTCACAAGTGGCCGATTTATTATTACTATCAACTATTGAAAAAACATCTCCTCCATAACTTGGGACTTTTTTTATGAATAAATTTTGATTTTGCAGCTTGATATCATAAACATAAAACGCATGAAATTGTGTGCCGTTTGGCCTTAGATACAAAACTTTATATAATTGAGGTTTTATTTCTATTTTTAAATCCAATTCTGTTTTAACTATTGATTTTATGGTTTTCACCAAGGCTTCTCTTTCACCTTCTTCAAATTCCATATAGAATTTCAAGTCACAATCTTTCCCGTCTTCTAACTTTTGATTGCAATATTGATCATAAGATACATTTTGTTTTGGGGTATCAAAAAATGACAAAGCCTCAAGGATATTGCTCTTTCCCGACTCGTTGATGCCTACAAATATTTTAGTATAGCTATCTCCAACCTTATCAAAAGGGATTTCTATTTTATCTAAAGACTTGAAGTTTTCGATTTTTACCGATGTAATTATCATATTCTATTCTCCTATTTGTTTTCTGAATGAATAATATGTTGCAGCAACGCAGGGCAGACTTCACGCGAAAGCCTGTCCGCCTCTGCCGCTATTTGTTTCGCTTCGTTGGCACATTTATAGATGTTCACAATAGCGCGTTGAACATCAATTGGAATATAGGGTATTTCAATATCAAGGAATCTGTTCCAATCCAAGTTGGATCTCACGCTTGAATCACTATAAAACCATCCCTTTCTATCCATTTCCGGATTTCTAAATACCATCATTAAATAATCTGATAATATTGGCTCTTTCTCATCTAACGTAAATGTAGTATATGCTGGAGATATCAAAGCTGGAGTGTCCTTATCATATAATGCTATGCGAATACAAACATCTCTACCTGTCTGCATACCACTAAATGCAAAAATACCTTTTGACACTATTTTGTATTTTTTTGTATCTATAGAATCAACATTTGCTACCGTAGGCATAAACTCTTTATCTCTGTTTAGACCTAGAACTTCTAAATCAAGGTTATCTGTATTGGTTTTATCATAGATTTTAATTGCTTTACCAATTCTATACGGTCTTTTATCCTCTGTTATACATGTTTTAAGAACTTCATAAATTTTATCAATATATTGTTGAAGTTTGTTAGTAGTATTCTTTAGTAAACTATTGTTATTGGATAATGCTTTTAAGTCGACTTGCCAATCATTTTCAACATCATGTTCCACAAACTCAATATAGCGACTAGGTACCAAAGAGAAGCCTTTCTTTTTGATTTCGTCGAGATGGGCAGCATAATACAATTCAGGCTCGGCATAGGTGTCGGTTTTTGTGGTTGCCCAATCGAAATAAATCTTGCAGACTTTGGCAATTTGCTCCTCTGACAACTTTACAAACTTCTTTTCGTAGACATTCTCGTTCCAAGTGCGCAAATCCACAAAGAGAATCTCGCCTTCACGATTGCGCAACATTCGCCCATGGCGTGGCCCACCTTTCTTATTGTTGTTGAGAATCCACAAAGTCACACTGATATCCGTGGAATAGAACATGTTTCGTGGCAGCACGATAATGGCTTCCACCTTGTCGTTCTCAATCAGTTTTTGGCGTATCTCCTTGGTATCATCGTCATCAAGAGCGCCATTTGCCAGCAGGAAGCCTGCCACACCATTTGTAACATTTAACTTGTTCAACATGTGGAGAATCCAAGCGTAGTTGGCATTGCTTGTGGGTGGCACACCATAGCCTTTCCAACGAGAATCGTCCTCAAAGTCCTTATACTCCGCATATCGTTTCAAGTTGAATGGAGGATTGGCCATGATATAGTCAACCTTGATGCCTTTATGCTGGTCGTCGGAGAAAGTGGATACAGCTCGGTTTCCCAAATGATAGCTGATGCCACGAATGGCCAAATTCATCTTACAAAGACGATAAGTAGCTGGCTCCGACTCTTGGCCATAGACATTCACGGCCTGGGTGTTGCCTCCGTGTGCTTCAACGAACTTGGTGGCCTGCACAAACATACCACCCGAACCACAACAAGGGTCGTATACCGTGCCATCGAAAGGCTCCAGCAACGCGGCAATCAGTTCAACGATGCTATGAGGGGTGTAAAACTCTCCTTCTTCCTTGTCGGCATTGATGGAGAAGGCTTGTAAGAAATATTCATACACACGGCCAATCAAATCGTGGTCGGTAAAACGTTTCGGGTCAATCTTCTCTATTTCGTCTACCACACTTTTCAGCACACCTGGTTCCAATTGCGAATTGGTGAAAATCTGTTGTGGCAGGGCATTTTTCAATTTGGGCTCATTGTTGTCCAACTTATTGATAGCCGTATCGAAAGCCACCGCCATGCCTGTTGCATTCACCTCTTTCAACTTGTCCCAATTGGTTTCATCGTTGAGGAAAAAAACACCGTCTTTCAGGTATTGGTTTGGACGTTTGAGTTGCATCTGAATAAAAGCCTCATCGTTGATGCCTTGCTCTTCGATGATTTCACGACGTATCTTTTCTTGCTGTTCGTTAAAACGGTAGCCTATAAACTTGAGGAAAACCAAAGTCAGAAGCATGTCACGCTTATCTGTCATGGCTGCACGTCCGCGCAGACTATTACGACAGTTGAACAATATCGTTTCCATTGATTCTTCTTTGGTGGGTTTTGATGCTTTTTTTGCCATTTCTATCTTATTCCTTCCTAATACTATTACCCTACAAAAATACAAACATTTTCCATAACACTATACGATTGCGGCTTGGCACTCACAAAAAAAATCTCCCCACAAGCCCTTTTGTACGGGCTCGCCTACCCTCCACCGGGTTGGGCGCGCGGGCCGTGGCCAAAACGCGGGGCTTCGACCCTTCAACAAGCTCAGGGCTCAGGGACCTTGATAAAATCCCGGGCACGCCTACCCTTCACCGGGTTGGGCGCGCGGGGCTGGCCAAAACGCGGGGCAGCGGTTGCCCAGGGGACGGACTAAACGCTTGACTTTCACGGAGGGGCGCTTGTCGTTTACCGTACTCGGGGATAACATGGCTGCTAAGTCTCGAATAAAAAGAAAAAGACCATCGATTATTCACCAATAAATTGTATCTTTGAAGCCTCGATTCACGATGCCTCCCCAATGGTCAAAGAACAACAACATATAGACTATGACGCCTATATCCGGCAAGGAGAACCCGACAAATCCAAGCGTGCCGAGGCATGGCGCGTTGCCATCGGGTTGCAGGCCGTAGATGGGCTGACAACCTCCGACTATCTCAATGAGACCGCACGCCGCAACATCGAAGGCGAGATCAACATTGACGAAGCACGCCAACTTGTCAAGACCTATTATCAGAAAAAGAAGACACGTGAACCCGATGACAACGAGAAGCAGGAGGCCGACGAGGTCTCGGGCAACATCTCGAAACTGCTCCAAACCGACGCATTCACCTACAGCGTGGCCGGATTCGCCGCCATTCATAAAGCCATCTTCGATGGGGTGTTCAAACACGCCGGCAGATTCCGCGACTATGACATCACAAAAAAGGAATAGGTACTTCGCGGCGACACTGTACAATACGCCCGCTGGCAGGACTTGCGCATGACCCTCCAATATGACCTCGACCAAGAACGCCTATTCGATTATACTGACTTAAACAAGGACCAGATGGTGGAACATATCTCAAAGTTCGTCTCAGGCCTTTGGGAGATACACCCGTTTGGCGAAGGCAACACACGAACTACAGCCGTCTTTACCATCAAATACCTGCGGTCATTGGGTTTCGATGTCAACAACGAATTGTTCGAACAGAATTCTTGGTACTTCCGCAACGCCTTGGTTCGTGCCAACTACCGCAACATAGCCAAAGGTGTTAATTATGACTCCCTTTTCCTTGTCAGGTTCTTCCGCAACCTATTACTCGGAGAAAACAATACGCTGAAAAACAGGTATATGATCATCAACCCTCCCGAAGAATGGGAAATGCCCGAAAACGAACAAGCACCCGACAAGTTACCCGACAAGTTACCCGACAAGTTCGACACCGACAACGATAATATCAAGAAGTTGATTGGAATTATTGGGGACAGAAAATTATCCATTAAGGAAATGCTTGAAGCCTTTGGCCTGAAAAACAGAGAGAGTTTTATGGATGTATATCTTAGCCCCTCCATCTCTGCAGGCTTTGTCCGTCCTCTTTTTCCTGAAAAGCCCAATCATCCCCGCCAGAAATACCTGCTGACGACCAAGGGGCTGACGCTGTATAAAGCATTGAAATAACTTGACAAAAAGTCAAAAAAGGCGGAATCACCGCGATGACATTAGAATCCCGCCAATTCCATCGTCACAGTAGGAATCAGCAGCAAGGCACCCAAAACGATCAGCACAAAAATAAACTTCCAAATAAACCGCACCCACTTCTCCCACGGGATGCGAGCCACGCCGAGGGCGGCCATCAGGACACCGCTGGTGGGGGTGATCATGTTGGTGAAACCGTCGCCAAACTGGAAGGCCACCACGGTGGACTGGCGCGAGATGCCGATCAAGTCACTGAACGGAGCCATAATGGGCATGGTGATGGCAGCCTTGGCCGAACCACTCGGGATGACGATATTAATCAGCGTTTGTATGCCATACATAATCTCCGCCGAGGCAATCTTACCCATGTCGCTCATCGACTTGGATAGGCCATATAGGATGGTGTCGATGATGCCGCCGTCTTGCAGGATGATGACGATGCCGCCCGCCAAGCCCACAATAACCGCCGCCGAGAGGATGTCGCCCATGCCTTCGAGGAAGAGCTTCGCGATGTCACTGGCGCTCTTGTCGACGGCCAAGCCACTGGCGATGCCCAGCACCAAAAACAACGATGCAATTTCCATGATGTACCACTCATAGCCCAAAACACCCACCACCAAGAAATACACCGTGGCGAAGAGCAATGTAAGCACGAAATAATGCACTGTCTTACGCAATGTGATAATGCTCAGCAGGACGAACACCGCTGTTCCGATAGGCAGCAGTGGCAGGGTCGTTGTATTGTTGCCAATTTTCAAGGTGGTCATCGGATAGCGCACCGAGAACACAATCAACACCGCTGTCAAGAAGGCGAAGACCCACCATGCCATGCGCGGCGTGTGGCGTTCCATTTCCTCTTCAGGCACTTCGGCCATCTTCCGCCAATATTCATCGTCCTCGTACATGATGGACGACTGCGGGTTCTTCTTCACTTTGCGGGCATAAAGCAGCACAAACACGATGCCCACTACTGTCAAAATAGCCCAACAGACGGCACGATAGCCGATGCCCGTAAACAAGGGAATCTCGGCGATGCCCTGCGCAATGCCGATGGTAAAGGGGTTAAGCATGGCTCCCGAGAAACCGATGTGTGCTGCCACATACACCATGCAAAGACCCACGATGCTGTCGTAGCCCATCGATACGGCCAAGGGAATGATAATCAAAGTGAAAGCGATGGTCTCCTCGCTCATGCCAAACACACTGCCGAAAAGGCTGAACAACAGCATAATCAATATGATGACGATGTTGTTCACCCCGATTTTGCGCATTAATGGACTTCGTTCCAAACGTTTGGTGAACTTCAAAAACGACAGTATGCCCATGTCGATGGCGCGGCTCTTGTTCATTATCCAAAAGGCGCCACCTATAATTAATATGAATACGATGATATTGCTCTGCTTAACGAAGCCCTTGTAGAACGCTGAAAATATCTGCCAAGTCTGAGGCTCTGCATGAAACTCGGCGGCCTGTTCCTCTGGCAATTGGTCCGCGTAATAAAACGTCATCACCGTCTCGCCGTTCACCTGCTCCGAAACGTATTTTCCAGGGCGGATAAACCATGTCATAGCAGCGGCAACGACAATGATAAAGAAAACGATGACGAAGGTATGCGGGACTTTACGCTTTTTCATGGGCTTTCATTTTGAGGCACAAAGGTATTGAAATTATCCTTATTTTTGCGGCAAAATCACAAAACGCATTAAAAATGAAAAAAATTCTGACACTCTTATCGCTGGCACTCGTCATGGCTTTTGTCCTGCCAGCCCAAGCACAAGAAAAGAAAATGTTTACCCCTGCCGACGCTTCCTACAACAACCGCAGCCTCTATGCCCAACGCCCCAGCCAACTGAAATGGGTGGGCGACACCGACATCCTCATGAAGGTGAAGGACAACGAAATCGTCACCATGACTCCCGGCTCGAAGAAAGAAACAACTTTCCTCACACTCGATGAGTTGAATGGCTTTACCAAAGGCGAAGGCGTCAACGACTTGATGCGCATCCCTCAACTGACTTGGCTCAACGACTTCCAAGCCTATTTCTTTGCTTTGGGTGACAATGGCATCACGCTCAACAAGATGGACATCAAAAAGAGAACCATCAATACCATGACTTCTATCCCGCAAGGCGCTGAAAACCAAACTATCTGCAAGCCCACTTTGAATGTGGCCTACACGATTGACAACAACCTCTATGTGGCCAAAGGCGACAAACAAATCCAAATCACCGACAACCCCGAAGGCGTCATCGCTGGTCAAAGCGTGCACCGCAATGAGTTCGCCATCAACGGCGGTATCTTCTGGTCACCCGACGGCAAACAACTCGCATACTACAGCATGGACGAGCGCATGGTGACCGACTATCCTTTGGTCGACATCACCGAGCGCGTTGCCACCGCCAAGCCCATCAAATACCCCATGGCCGGCATGACGAGCCATCAGGTGACGTTGCATATCTACACCATCGCCACAGGCAAAGAAGTCGTGGTCAAGACCGGTGAACCCGCCGAGCAATACCTCACCGCCATCACCTGGAACCCCGACAACAAACGGATCTACATCGGCATCCTTAACCGTCAACAGAACCACCTGAAATTCAACGAATACGATGCCATCACCGGCGACTTCATCCAGACTATCTTCGAAGACCGCGACGAGCAGTATGTGGAGCCCCAAGGTCCTGTCTACTTCCTCCCCGACAACCCCGACCAATTCATTTGGAAAGCCCAGCGCGACAGCTACTATCACCTGTATCTCTACACCATCAGCAAAGGCACTTCGCGTCAACTGACCAAGGGCAATTTCGTCATCACCGACTTCGACGGCTTCTCGCCAAGCGGCAAATACATCTACTACCGCAGCACCGAGGTCAGTCCGCTGGAACGCCACTGCTATATGATGGAGCTCAAGAGCGGCAAGGTGACCCAACTCACCAAGGAGCACGGCACCCATAGTGTTTCGCCTTCTGCCAACGGCAAGTATTTCTTAGACTTTTACACCAGCACCGATGTGCCTTATAATGTTGACCTGCAAGACAAAAACGGCAAATTTGTTAGCCGTCTATATGAAGCCGAAAACCCGTTGAAGGATTATCACATTGGCGTCACTGAGCTCGGCACACTGAAAGCCGAAGACGGTCAGACGCTCTACACCCGCCTCATAAAGCCTTATAATTTCGATGCCTCGAAGAAATATCCCGTCATTGTTTACGTGTACGGCGGCCCCCATGCCCAACTCATCACTGATGAATGGACGGCTGGCGCAGGCATCTACCTCAACTACCTCGCCCAGGAAGGCTTCCTCGTCTTCACCCTCGACAACCGTGGCTCCGCCGACCGTGGCGAGGCCTTTGAGCAGTGCATCCACCGCCAGTGCGGTCAACTCGAGATGCGCGACCAGATGGTGGGCATCGAATGGCTGAAGACTCTGCCCTACGTCGACGCCGACCGCATCGGCAGCGATGGCTGGAGCTATGGCGGCTTCATGTCGACCTCGCTGAAGATCAACCATCCCGAGGTGTTCAAGGTCAGCGTGGCTGGCGGTCCCGTGCTGGATTGGAAGTACTACGAAATCATGTACGGCGAGCGTTACATGGACACGCCCGAGGAGAACCCCGAAGGCTACGAGCTGTGCAGCCTTGAGAACAAGACCGACAAGTTGGAAGGCAAGCTCCTGATGATCCACTGCACCACCGACCCCGTGGTGATGTGGCAGCACAGCCTCGTCTTCGTCGAGAACTGCATCCACAACGGCAAGCAACTCGATTACTTCGTCTATCCCGGCCACGACCACAACGTCTACGGCATGGATAGGGCGCATTTGATTACTAAGATAACACAGTATTTTAAGGATAATCTTTGATATGGAATTTGCTTCGCAAAGAAATCTATCAAAAATCCATATTAAAATATTTTAAAATCAATTAATTACAAGATTTTGAAATAGGATTTTTTACGGATTTCTTGCCGATAGGCAATCCAACAAAAAAGCCCTCCGCCACACAACGACGGAGGGCTTTCTATCATACCATAAGAGAAAAGACCCTCTATAATGGCTTAATCCTTATAACTACGCAGTGCATTGATAATATTGGCAATGAGCTCTGGCGTCTGGTATTCCTTCCCGTCAAGGCCATAGACTAAGGTATAGCCAAAATTATCGGCCATACATTCTTCAGGAGCAGTCACATAGTCAGTGTTCCGGCCTACGACATCCCAGAAGTCAGATGCCTCTTCAACGAGATAGTAGGTATCCAAAGCATCGATGGGTACAAGCACTACCTCTTGATAGTTAAAGAAAGAGGCTTCATCGCCCACTTCTGCATAGGCTTCTTCCCAAGTCTTGGTGTAGAGCACCAACAGTTCACAATTGCGTTTCTCACCGTTGATGGTGAATTCGGCGTAATTGTCGATATGTTCCACATCAGGATTAGCCAAGATTTTATTTTGGATTTCAGGTGAGAAGACAATATCGACGCCTGTCGTAGTGAAACCTATGAGGCTGTACATTTGGCTACGGAACGATAGAGAGTTGCGCGTGAGGCAATGGAATAGCTCGTGGGCAATGACATGGTTGAAATAATTCCTTTTACTCGTTGCTACCGCCTCGCTGTCGCCTTCTTTCGGTATGCCAAATTGAAGAACGCGATCGCAAATATAGACTTCCGTTTTATGGGTATAAGCTCCGGCGCCACGTTCTTCCTCCATAGTGGTCTTGACAAAAGCGATATCCTCGGGGAATGGCAATGAGGCACCCATATCGTTTAGCGTTGTTTCGATGAAAGTTACCGCTCTCGTGATAGCCGCTTTTTCATCATCGTTAAAGTCACGGACGCAAGTTTGCGCAAAGGCTATCAGCTCATCAAGGGAGGATCCAGTCCTCCTCATGCGCCAGTCGATGTTGTTCTGGTTCAAACTGTTGTAATACTCAGTGTTATCAGCCAGCAGTTGTTGCCCTTCGGCAATGGTGGCAAAGTGATAGTTGATTTCAGAAGTCTCTTTGGGATTGTCCTTCTGGCACGAGAAGAGCACGAAAGGCAGGCAGATCAAGGCGATCATTGTGGCCAACCTGTTAAGTTTTAAATGCTTCATAGTAGTCATTATTTAATGGTTTCTTTGGTGCAAATTTAGAAAAAATATACGGAAAGAAGAAAAAACCCTTAAATCAACTCAGATTTGAGCCGATTTTTGACAATTTTTGAGCTGATACAAATAAAGCCTCCGCGTCAGCAGAGGCTTTTTCACTATCTAATAATCTTAATCGGTCGGCCCTTCGACAGGCTCAGGGACCTCAGGGACCTTAGCTTTAGAAATAAAGGTCTCTCTCGCCCTTCTTGATGCGCTCGATGCGGCTCTTCAGCTCGTCCAGGAACTTCGGGTCGACGTTCTTGAAGTTGTTTTCGATGCACTTCCAACCCTTGGCGGCGACTTCGGGCGTGGCGTAGTCCACCAAGTACTCGCTCAAGGTCAGGATGGCGTTCGGGGTGCAGTAACGCTTAATGAAGCCCGGCACACTGAATTCCATAAAGTGCTCGCCCGTGCGACCCAAACGGTAGCAAGCCGTGCAGAAACTCGGGATGAAGTCGTGGTCGAGGAGTTTATCGATGATGTCGCCCAACGAACGGTCGTCGCCAATCTTGAACTGCTCGCGGTGCAGGTTTTGGTCCTCCTGCTTGTCGCTGTTCTTCTCCTCTTCTTCGTGGTGGTATTTGTAGTCGCCAATCTGCAGGTTGGTGCCACCGTCGATTTGCGAGATGCCATATTCGATGGCCTTGGCACGGAAAGCGGCGTCCTCACGGGCGGTCAATATCATGCCAGTGTAAGGCACAGCCAGACGGAAGATGGCGATGATCTTCTCGAAGGTCTCGTCATCGACGAAGTATTTCTTGTCGATGTTCAGGCCCGAAGCGTCTTTGATGCGCGGGAACGAAATGGTGTGCGGACCCACATTGAAGCAAGCTTCCAGGTGGTTGGTGTGGCGAATCATGGCCAGCACCTCATAACGCCAGTCGTACAAGCCGAAGAGGATACCGAGGCCGTTGTCGTCAATGCCAGCCTGTTGAGCGCGATCCATGGCGGTGAGTCGGTAGTTGTAGTCGCCCTTCTTGGTATTAATGGGGTGGTATTCGTTGTAAATCTCGGGGCAATAAGTCTCCTGGAAAATCTGGTAGGTGCCAATGCCCGCCTCTTTCACGATGCGGAAGCCTTCCACATCCAAAGGAGCGGCGTTGATGTTGACGCGGCGGATGCTGCCCTTGCCTTTCTTGGTGGCGTAGGTCACCTTCACGGTGTGGGCGATATACTCGGGCGAGTATTTCGGCGACTCGCCATAGACGAGGATAAGGCGCTTTTGGCCGTCGTCTTCGAGAGCCTCCACGTTACGGATGAGCTCTTCATCGGTCAAAGTGGTGCGGATCTGTTCCTTGTTCGACGAGCGGAAACCACAATAAACGCAGTTGTTGACGCAATAGTTGCCCACATACAGCGGGGCAAACAGCACGATACGGTTGCCGTAGATGCGGCGTTTCAGCTCGCGGGCGCCTTCCTTGATCTCTTCCACCAGCTCAGGGTCGGTGGTGTTGACGAGGACGGCGGTCTCCTCCATCGTCAGGCGGTTCTTGTCCAGCGACTTCTGGATGATTTCGTGCACACGCTCAGGGGTGCTCTTGGTGTTGTTGATGTAGTCCCAAATCTCTTCCGAGGAGATAAACGGGCGGTTGGGCTCGTCGGGAATGCGACATTTTTCTGGATGGAATTGCATATCAGTTTTTAGTTTTAAGTTGTTCAGTTGTTCAGTTTTTGACTTCGGGACGCGGGACTGCGGGACACGGGACGGTCTCGTGTCTACAAGTCTCGTGTCTCGTGTCCTTTCAGCAGCGCCGACTTCACCTCGATGCCTTCGATGCGACCCAACTGGCCCGTGAGGGAACCTATCTCGTCGGTGGTACCTTCAAAGATGACGGAAATGATGCTGTATGAACCACGGGGAAAGCCTTGGCGGCAGATGATGATGCCTGCGTGACGGGAAAGCACCGCGTTGACTTGCGGCGCGGCTTCACGGTTTCCCACGTAAATAAGGACTGTGCCTATTCTCCTTTCCATTTGAATGACCTCCGGATCAGATGATTATGATTCCCGCATGGGCCTCGATGTCAACGCATTGTCTTCATCTCAGCGCGGTGCGGCTTAATTATGCGGGTGCAAAATTACACATTTTTGAACTATGGTTCAAAATAATTTCGGATTAATCATCGGAATTTTTGCTTGTTGGCAGGGGTTGCATTGCATTTCACCCCTGCCTATTCGTCCGCCGTCCCTACGGGACTGGCTAATACTCCTTTTTATCAGCCTTATTCCTCCATGCAAGGAAGGTCTTGAGGGCTTCATTGCGTAGCAAGGGGATGGCGGGCACGACACGGGCCTCTTTGTGTTGCTCCAACTCCTTGTAGATGAAGTCATCGGCGAAGTCAATGTCGGCGGCATCTTTCTTCGTGTTGCCGTAATAGATGCGGCTGATGTGGGCCCAATAGATGGCACCGAGGCACATCGGGCAAGGCTCGCAGGAGGTGTAGATGACGCAGTCCGATAGGTCGAAGGTGCCTAACTTGCGGCAAGCCTGACGGATGGTGTTCACCTCGGCATGGGCGGTAGGGTCGTTGTCGCGGGTCACGCTGTTGGCACTGCCGGCGACGATTTCGCCATTTCTCACGATGACGGCCCCGAAGGGACCGCCGCCGTTTTTCACGCTCTCGTCGGCGAGACGGATGGCCTCGCGCATGAAGGTTTTATCTTGATCTGTGATTTTCATATTAATTCAATTCTCTTTTTCCCATGCTTCCCAATCTATTTCAGAAAGATAACGAGAAACATGATTTTGCAATTCTGGAATTTCATTGTGAATAACGCTGAAAACCACCTCGCTATCCACTTGGAAATACTCATGGACAAGAAAATTACGCATGTCGCCAATACTACGCCATTCCACTTCAGGATAAGTCTCTTTAAACTGATCTGTGAGCATACGAGCTGCCTCGCCGATGATTTCGATGTTCTTCACGATGCCATAATAACGCAAAACATCGGCTTCGAGTTCCTCTTCCGTAAGGTCTCCAGCATGTGTCTGAAGGCGTTGAATGGCCTCTGCTATATGCTCCAATCGCATTTTGTCTTTAATTCGCTCTCTCATAAAGTAATATTTTGTCGTTCTCGGCAGATTGGCGGGCAAAAGGTAACAGCCCTTTTTCAGTAACCAAATCAACATCCTTCAGAAGGAGATCTTGCAAATCAAGTCGCATTCCACTTAATTTGAACAAGCCAACATGGGCTTCGCTATCAAGCACAACCATGATATCTACATCGCTATCCTCTCGCTGCTCTCCTCGAGCATACGAGCCGAACAGCCATGCTTTCAACACAGGCTGTGTAGCAAAATACGCTGCTATAATCTGTTGTAATTGATGCCTATCCATTCAAATCCATGTTTTCTGCGTGCAAAAATAATAATTTTCCCAAAAAAGGTCTAAGGCCACAAAGAGACACTCTTATTTTCTATACCTAGTCTCCAATTCAGTACGATACTTGTCAGCAATCTCTTTCGCCAAAGCCACACCATCGCCTTCTGGTTCTGCACTGAAGGTGCCGAGGCGCTCGCGCCACCACTGGCCTTCGTATTTGCAGATGCGCTCGTGGTATGCCTTCTCATCGAAAGGCTGACCAGCATCGATGGCGACATCCACATCCTTGAAGAACTCCTTCCAACGATAGGCATAATAGGTTGCGGTGAGACCTGCCCAGGCGCGGCTAGCGTATTCGTTGAGCAAAGCGTCTTCCTCGCCCCAGGTGGTGATAATGTTGCGGGCGTTGCTTTCGAAATAATCCTTATCCTCTTCAGTACTGCCGATGGCCCTCGCATCACGGATCCATCTACCCACGAGGAAAGCGCTCTCCGTGGCCAAAATCTTATCCGTGTCATCAAGGATGTTGGTCATCATTTTCTCGATTTCATGCAGTTTTTCATAGTCTCCTTCACGGTAGGCTTTCACATAATCGGCATAGAGGTCGCTAAAGTAGTTGCCCAACAGCTGTCGACTGATGTTGACCACATCGAAATGACGTGTGCGGGTGTTGCAGTCGGCGGCAAGCAAGTCGTCCAATGCATCTAATAAAGTGATGTTGTTATACAAATAGGTCGGGGCAACATAATACTGTCGGTATTCATTAATGGTGCCCATGGTCGGTCTCTGGTTGATGCGGACGGTCTGTCCGGGCGACGACACCTTATTATATACACTATCAGCTAATAAGGTCCAAGCGGCGCGCATGCACTCGTCCTCCTTGCCCGCGCGTTGGTCGGCGAGACGCAGCACCCAGGCATCCACATCCTTGGTGAGCGGGTCGTCCCATGCCTTCTCGAAGACATATTCATACATAAACGGGTTGCAGTCGAAGCCTTCCAAGGTGGAGCCGATGCCGATGAAGTTGTCGCCGCCCTTTTCGAAGGCGCGCTCAATGCGCACATTCACTGTGTCAAGATTACCGGCCAGCATGGAGTTGCCGCCGAAGTTGCCAAGATAGCACCAGATGTAAGGCACACCATAGTAAGCGTTGGTACGCTCCCACACCGGCTGTCTCTCGCAGTAGTAATCGAGCATGATATGTCGCTCTTTCGGCATGGAGGTGATGTAGGCCTCGATGCGGTTGTCGACTTCCCAGTATTGGCGCTCGTTCCAGAACAGCCATGCCATTTCTAACCACTTGGCATCAGGGTCGGCAGCTTCGAGCGACTCATACACCTGACGGCTCACGCGACCGAGGTATTCTGGCTCCCAGCTCGGTGGAATCATCTCATTGAAGATATCAATGCCATAGATGTGGTCGGTGCCGTAGAACTCGATTTCCTTCTCGATGAACTTCTTTTGTATCATGGGATACAGCTCGCATTCGGGGTCGAGGAACTTACACCAGCAGGTGCTGTCGAAGCCCGCCCAGTCGCCCAACGAAGCCAAAGGCGCGTCAGGATAAAGCCTTGTGATGCAAGGCGGCACATGACCTGCAAAGCCGGGCAGCACGGGCTTCATGTTCAACTCACGCTCGCGGGCGACAATTTGCTTTTGCAATTCCTTTTGGTTTTCGAGCCAGGACATGGGTAGCGGTCCACCCCAACGGTCGATGTTCTGCATGCGGTGCCACGGCAGATGCGCCGGGCCCGTGAAGTAGCTACGGATCTCCTCATCGGTGAGACCGAGGTCGCTCCACACCTCATACCAAACCGACTCCTGTCCCGTGATAGCCAAGGGCAGATTAATGCCGTTGAGGGCCATCCAGTCGATGAAATGCTCCCATTCCGACCAGTCCCACCAAGGCAAGGTGTAACCAAAGGTGCAGTAATTCAGGAAGAAACGATCAGGCACGCGGGCGCTCAGACTGACCTTCTCGGGCACCGCAGGCATCGTGGCAGGAATCTGCAAAGGCTCTTCCTTGAACCAAGAATACTGCGCCATGCAGTAGTATTTCAGGTAGTGGTTCAGGCCCACGGCCATGCTATTGGCATTATTGCCGCGGATAATGAGATTCTTGCCTTGAGTTTCGATTTCGAAGCGGTCGACAGTGTCATTCTCAAGACGTTCAAGGACGATGTTGTCGGAATACTCAGGCACGACGCGGTTCACCAGTCCACGCATGGCGATGACTTCGGGGTCGGTTTCAGCCTTTTTTGTGCAGGAAGAGCACAGCAGGAGGCCCAGCAGGGCGATGAGGGATAGCTTTCTCATTGATTTCAAGTTTTGTTTGGGGCAAAAATAGTGTTTTTTCTCCAATTCCGATTTATCGGCAAATTTTTCCTACTTTTGCGCCCATGGCAAAGAACAAGTTTTACGTGGTTTGGCAAGGTCGCAACCCGGGCGTTTACAGCCGTTGGGAGGACTGCAAGAAGGAGATTGAGGGCTTCGCGGGAGCCAAATACAAAGGCTTCCCCGACCGGACGAGTGCAGAGACCGCCTTCAAAGAAGGTCCCGAAAACTATTGGGGCAAGGATGTGACCCCCACCATCGACCTCTCGGCCGCCAAAGAACAGCCCGTCAGCCCTGCCGTCGCTGTAGATGCCGCTTGCTCGGGCAACCCTGGCAAGATGGAGTATCAAGGTGTTTTTGTGGACTTCGGCACAAAACCCGCCACCACCGTAAACCTTTTCAAGAGTCCTGTCTTCGAGAACGGTACCAATAACATCGGGGAGTTTCTGGCCATCGTGCATGCTTTGGCATGGATGAAACAGAAACGGGTGCAATACCCCGTCTACAGCGACTCTGTCAATGCGCAGCTGTGGATCAGGCAGAAGAAATGCAAGACCAAGCTACAGCCCAACGCCAAGAACGAATATCTCTTCGAACTCATCGCGCGCGCCGAGAAATGGCTCAACGAAAACGCCATCGAGGTGCCTATCATGAAGTGGAAGACCGAAATTTGGGGCGAAATTCCCGCTGATTTTGGCAGAAAATGAAAAATAGTCTTACTTTTGGGGGCCGAAACAAGATAGACTATGCTGAAATATGACTCATATTATTTCCAGTGCCCACATTGCCAGGCTTGGCTCGAAGGCCGCAACCTGAAAGCCGAGATGGTGAATCAGTCTATCTTGTATTCCGATGGCAAGGTTCTCAACGACAACCTCATCACCACGCCACAGAAGATGATTATGTGCCCCTCGTGCGGTCACATCTTCTGGGTTGAGAAACCCGAGGAACCATTCATCACCTACGAAAAGCCTGAAGCCGAGGTCTATTCGTGGAACACCTGGCGTTTCTTCGGTATTAGCTTCTCCGACAACAAGGGAAAGATGGCTTTGGTCAACCACTACAAGACCTTCCTGAAGAAGAGCCATTACGACCCGAAGAAAGAAATTTATCTGCGCCGTTTCCTGTGGTGGGCCTACAACGACCTGCACCGCAACCATCAGCATGTACGCTTGAGATACCTACTCAACGGCTTCATGAGCTTCGGCGTGTGGCACTGCAACCGCAAGCTGATTCTGGAGGGCGAGAAGCTGTTTATCAAGAACCACAAGGACTTTACCGCCAACCTGAAACGCCTCTTGGCCCTACTTGAGAAGCATCCCGAAGAGCAAATCGACCTTGAAGTGCCTGAGATCTATCGCGAGCTGCGCCAGTTCGACAAGACGAAGGAATTGCTCGATAAGGTGGGTAGCCGCACGCACTTCACCAACGAGATACTGCGTCATTCCAAGTGGAAAGACGCGCGTGTGTTTATGGTGACGGGATAAAAGAAAACCGCCGCAAGACTTGCAGCGGTTTCTGAGGTTTTCGGTTTGAGGTCCAAAAATCAGGGCCTCGCAGTGGCAGCACATTCCTTACAGTTTGATATCGTCGCCGTTGGCGTTTTGGAAGTTGTACTGCAGCATGTGGAATTCGGGCATCGACTGCACTTCGAATCTTTTGCCATATTTCTTCATCCATTTGCGACGAATCGAAAACAGGCCCTTTATGCAGAGATAGGAATAGATGAAGGGGTGCACCTGCAAGACCAGATGGTTCTCGTTTTGGTCGACCATGAGGTACTTGAGATGGTTTTCGATCTCGTCGATGAAGAGGATGGCGGGGCGAATCTTGCCTTCGCCGGCACACACAGGGCATTTCTCCTGCACCTGTACCTCTGTCTCGGGACGCACACGCTGGCGTGTGATTTGGATGAGGCCAAACTTCGTCGGGGGAAGGATGGTGTGTTTGGCGCGGTCGTGCGACATGGCCTCGACCAGGGCGTCAAACAATTCCTTGCGGTGTTTGGCTTCGTGCATGTCGATGAAGTCGACGATGATGATGCCGCCCATGTCGCGCAGACGCAGCTGGCGCGCAATCTCCTTGGCGGCTTCGACGTTGACCTGAAAAGCGTTGTCTTCCTGCGAATTCTCCTTGTTCACCCGATGCCCGCTGTTGACGTCGATGACGTGCATGGCCTCGGTGTGTTCAATGATGAGGTAAACACCGTTTCTGATGGTGACCACGCGGCCGAAGAAGCCCTTGATCTGCTTCGTGACATTATAATAGTCAAAGATGGGGTCTTTGCCTTTATAAAGTTGCACGATGTCGGCCTTTTGCGGCGCGATGGTCTGGATGTAACTTCTGATTTCTTCATAGAGTTTCTCATCGTTCACATGGATGGTGTTGAACGACTCGTTGAGCAAATCACGCAGCATCACGGAGGTCTGGTCCATCTCGCTGACCATTCTGCCGTAGGTGGTCATCTTCTTCATCTCGATGATGCACTGTTCCCATTTGGCGATGAGCGACCTGAGGTCGGCATCGAGTTCGGCAACTTTCTTGCCTTCGGCGACGGTGCGGATGATGACGCCATAGTTGGCGGGCTTGATGCTCTGGATGAGGCGGCGGAGGCGGTTGCGTTCCTCGCTGCTGCGGATTTTCTGGGATACCGAAATGCGGTTGGAGAATGGGACGAGGACGAGGTAACGGCCGGCAAACGAGATCTCAGCCGTGATTCTCGGGCCTTTGGTGTGGATAGGTTCCTTGGCGATTTGCACCGGCAGTAGGTCACCCACGGTGAGCCAGTCGCCGATTTTGCCGTTCTTGGGCAGGTCGCCTTCAAGCTTGAACTTGTCCATGGGCACATCGTCGTTGGCCAGGACCATCTTCTTGAACTTGATCAACGAGCTGGCCTGCAGGCCGAGGTCGAGATAATGCAAGAAAGCCTCTTTGGGATAGCCCACCTCGACGAAGGCGGCGTTGAGACCCGGCAAAATCTTCTTGACCCGACCCAGATAGACGTCTCCGACCGCAAACTGGTTGTTGGTCTTCTCTCTGTGAAGCTCGACAAGTGTGTTGTCTTCCAGAAGTGCGATGTCAACCTCCGAAGCGTGCGAATTGATGACCAAGTCGCGCGTCACTGTCTTCACTTCCACTGCAACCTCTTGCTGTTTTTCTTCAGACATAGTGTTTTTACTTTGGGGTTAACGTTTTGATTGATAAAACAATAACACAACAAAGGGGTGAGCCAATGCTGTGTTATTGTCGTGTTTAGGCTCAAGAAGAGCTTATTTCTTCTTGTGTCTGTCCTTTCTCAAGCGTTTTTTGCGCTTGTGCGTCGACATCTTGTGTCTTTTGTGTTTCTTACCGTTTGGCATAATATTGCAATTTTAGGTGTTTCTTATTTAACAGCGTTCATGAAAGTCTTGGCAGGCTTGAAGGCCGGAATCTTGTGGGCCGGGATGGTGATGGCGATATTCTTGCCGATGTTACGGCCAGTCTTTTCAGCTCTCGTCTTGATGATGAAGCTGCCGAAGCCTCTCAGATAAACATTCTCGCCCTTGGCCATGGAGCTTTTCACAACTTCCATGAAGTTCTCAACAACATTCTGCACAGCACCTTTCTCAATGCCGGTCTTGCTTGCGATTTCAGCAACGATTTCTGCTTTAGTCATTTTTTTCCTTATTTAATGGTTAGTTATTATGTTTGTTGTAAATTTGCGGCAAAGGTACGAACATTTTCAATACGCCGACCCTATTAATGCAAATTTTTTCTTCTAACGAGTTATAAATAAAGAATTTCGCCACTGAAAACATGCTGAACAACATACAAGAAACCCTAATTAATTGGTACAATGAAAACCGTCGCGACCTGCCCTGGCGACACAGCCCCACGCCTTACCAGGTCTGGCTTTCCGAGGTCATCCTGCAACAGACACGCGTCAGCCAAGGCATGGACTACTATCTGCGTTTCATTGAGCGCTGGCCCACGGTAACCGACCTGGCCAAAGCCACGGAAGAGGAAGTGCTGAAGATGTGGCAAGGCCTCGGCTACTACTCACGCGCTCGCAACCTGCACCAATGCGCACAACAGGTCGTGAATGAATACGGCGGCGAGTTTCCTGCTGACTACGAGCAGCTTAGAAAACTGAAAGGCGTTGGCGACTACACCGCTGCCGCCATCGCATCCATCGCCTTCAACCTGCTCCATGCCGTGGTCGACGGCAACGTGTACCGCGTATTGGCCCGTCTCTACGACCTCGACACTCCTATTAATATTAATAAAGGCCAGAAACTCTTCGCCCAACTTGCCGACGACCTGCTCAACCGCAGTCAGCCCGGCCGCCACAACCAAGCCGTGATGGAATTCGGTGCCCTGCACTGCACGCCAAAGAATCCTAATTGCCTGCTCTGCCCCTTGCAAGCCCAGTGCCTCGCCTTCGCCCACCAAACCGTCATACAACGGCCTGTCAAACTGCCCAAAGTCAAAGTCACTACACGGTATTTCAACTATTTGGTTATCAAAGCAAAAGATAGTCTGTATTTGCACAAGCGCAGCAACAATGACATCTGGAAGAACCTCTATGACTTCCCATGTATTGAGAGCGAAAAACCATTATCGGTGGAAGAGGTCATCGGCACGGAACAGTTTCAGGATCTTTTCGGAGGAGCATCCTTCAGCATCGTCAAAACAAGCCCTATCTACACACACAAACTGACCCATAGAACCATCTATGCCCAGTTCATCGAAATAAAACTTGAAAAAAAATTATTGCAAATTGAATTAAAAGATTTATTTTTGGCCCGTGAAACGGAACTGGGCAGTTTTCCCATTCCTCGCTTAATCGACTTATACTTAAACAATTAAAAAATCCACACTATGGCAAGCTTAAACAAAGTCATCCTCATAGGCCGACTTGGGAAGACCCCCGAAGTAACCACTTTCGAAAACGGCAACAAGAAAATCTCCGTCACTATGGCCACCTCGGAGCGCTATCGCGACCGCGATAACAACTGGGTGGAGCAGACCGACTGGCACAACCTCGTGGTATGGGGCAACCTGGCCAACGACATCGCCGAAGGCCGCCGCAACTACACCAAGGGCGACCTCATGTATGTGGAAGGCAAACTGCGCACGCGTCAATACACCGACCAGCAGGGCATCGTCCGCTATGTCACTGAGGTGCACGCCGACAAGATGATGCAGTTGGCTCCCGCACGTCCCGCCACGCAATCGTCGTACGGCCAGCCCTACACGGGGGAACAGCCCACGGGTTATAGCCCAATCCCCTCTGTATCAGAGCATCAAGACCCGTTCCAAGGCACTGAGCCTGAAAATGATTTGCCGTTCTGAAAGGATAGTTTTTAAACATGAATTTCCATAAATGATTCACAAATTATCAAAAATGTAATTCATGGATAATTCGTGATAAATTCCTGATAATTCGTGTTTTATAACAGACAATAGTACACAAAGCTTTTTAAGTCAGAAGATTGTCTCCTTGAATTTCAGATATTTTTTCTAATTTTGCCGCGCAAAACATAAAACCATAAGCTTTGGAAACACCCGACCCTGACCCTCTCATAGGACTGCTCACCGTTGTTTCAAACAACTTTTTCACTGGATTTACCGTCAACGCCATCATAGGATTGGCTGTGTTATGCCTGCTCCTCATCGCCTCGGCTTTGATTTCGAGCAGCGAAACGGCGTTTTTCTCTTTGCAGCCCGCCGATATTGAAGATCTGGAATCGCGCACCGACACGAAAAGCAAGCTCGTGCTCAGCCTCCGCGAGAAGCCCAAGACCCTGTTGGCCACCATCTTAATCGCCAACAACTTCATCAACGTCACCATCACGCTGCTGTCGACCTACATCATGATGCAGCTTTTCGACATGGTGAATCATCCCGTGGCGGCCTTCCTCCTCGAAGTCATCATCGTCACCTCCTTGATCCTCATCGTTGGCGAGATCACGCCGAAGATCTATGCCAGCAAGCGCCCCGTCAAAGTGGCCCGCTTCATGGCACGGCCATTGCGTTTCCTCATCGGCTTCTTCAAGCCCTTGAGCAAGCCGCTGGTCAACTCCACCTCGTTCATGGACAAGCACTTGGAGAAGAAAAAAGGCGACATCTCGATGGAAGACCTTTCCACCGCCGTGGAAATCGCCACCGAAGACTTGACTCAGCTCGACGAGAAGCAGATGCTGAAAGGCATCGCCTCGTTCAGCGAGAAAGAGGTGAGCGGCGTGATGATACCGCGCGTCGACATCATCGGGGTGGAGAAAAGCATGGAATTCACCGAGATGCTGGCCGTCGTCATCAAAAGCGGGTTCTCAAGAATCCCAGTCTACGAAGAGACCATGGACAAGGTGGCCGGCATCCTCTATGTGAAAGACCTTCTCCCCTATCTCGATGCCGAGTCGTATGAGTGGCAGAAGCTCATCCGTCCTGCCTTCTTCGTGCCGGAGAACCGAAAGATCAACGACCTGTTCCAAGACTTCCGCGAGAAGAAAATCCACATCGCCATCGTGGTGGACGAATACGGCGGCACCTCGGGATTAATCACCATGGAAGATGTGATTGAAGAGATTGTGGGCGAAATCAACGACGAGTTTGACGAAGCCAGCTTGGAAGAGCACTATAAGAAACTTGATGACGGCAGCTATCTCTTCAAGGCCCAGACCAGCATCGTCGACTTCTGCAAGGTGTTCGGCGTGGACGAGGACTACTTCGAGCCTATGCAGGGCGAAGCCGACACTTTGGCGGGTCTCATCCTCGAAATCGAAGGACGCATCCCTGAAATCGGGTTCCAGTTTAATTTCGAGAAGTTCCACATGGAGATTACCGATGCCGACCCGAAACGCATCAAGGAAGTAAAAGTTGTTTATGATGATGAAGAATAATGCTTCGACAAGCTCAGCAACCTAAGGTCCCTGAGCCTGTCGATGGGCCGACTAAATAGAATAGACATGAAAACATTCAAGTTCATAATTCCATTGGCAGTCTTGGCATCAGTCCTCATCGCCGTTTCGTGCGACCGCCAGTCGAACTACCTGCCCAAGCCGCGCGGCTATTTCCGCATCGACCTGCCCGAAAAGGCTTATACCAAAGTCGACACGATTGAGAAATACAGCTTCGAGTGTCCCGACTACGCCCTCATCACACCCGACCCCTACTCGCCAGACGAGAAAAACTGGGTCAATGTCGAGATGCCGTTGTTCAAAGGCTCCATCCACCTGACCCACAAGCCTGTGGACGGCAATCTAGGCGAATACTTGGAAGACGTGCACACTATGGTCACCAAGCACCTGCAAAAGGCCAACGGCGTGCGCGACAGCCTGATTGTCAACGAAGAACACAAAGTCTACGGCCTCTTCATCGAGATGGATGGCAAGGGCGTGGCCACCCCGATGCAATTCTACCTCACCGATAGCACCAAGAACTTCGTGCGCGGTGCCCTCTACTTCAACTTCCAGCCCAACAACGACTCGATGCAGCCCGTCATCAACTTCATCCGCGCCGACATCGACCACATGATTAAGACCTTCGAGTGGAAGTAGGCCAGCATAGTATTGTTTGTCATTAATCACTGCGACAGGCGGCCTTCGTTGAGGACCGCCATCGTTGTTTTTTCAATAATCTGTGGCTGTGAAGGGAAAAGTGTGTATTTTTGCAGACGGAAATCATAAAACGAGAAGGCTATGACACAACTGACGGTAAATATAGAAGACGTTTCGATGCTTGAACAAATCAAGCAGGCAATTAGTATGTTACGCGGCGTGGTGTCGGTGAAAGAGAAGAAAACCAAGCCCAAAGAGTACGACATCACCAAGACCGCTGGTTTCCGCGAGGCGATGGACGACATTGAGCACGGCAGGGGTTATCATGCCGACAGCGTTGACGACATGTTTCAACAAATCCTAGGCTATGTACCAAATTGACTACTCCAACCGCTTCAATAAAGACTTGAAACGCTGCATGAAGCGCGGATTGAACATAAAGTTAATAAAGGACGCTATCGATTTGCTTGCCGAAAAAGGCTCGCTCCCCCAAGAGTATCGTCCACACAAACTCGTGAACCAAAAGCGGGAAATTTGGGAGTGTCACATCCAATCTGACTGGCTCATGACTTGGGAGTAAAACGACACCCAATTGACGCTGCTGTTTCTGCAAACAGGTACTCATTCCGATCTATTCTAACAACAAAACATCAATACTATGAAAGCAAGTTCAGTTTTTGCCTTACTGACCGGCTTGGCCGCCGGTGCGGTGCTGGGCGTGCTCTTCGCCCCTGATAAAGGCGAGGAAAGCCGCAAGAAAGTGAAAAAGACAGCGGAAGACTGCCTTGACAAAATGAAAGAGAAACTGTCGGACCTCAAAGGAGACGCCGAACCTGCCGTAGAAAATGAATAGGTTCCTAGCTCCCGCCGACAAAGTGGTCCACGAGACCCGAGGCTACATTGACGCGCAGATCGACAATGTGAAGCTGCGCTCCGTGAAGGGGCTTTCGCAAGGCACATCAGCCATTGCAGGGCTTCTGCTTATCTTCATCATTGTTGGCGCCTTGGTGACGGCCCTCTCCTTCGCCGTGGTCTTATGGCTGGGCGAAGTGCTGCACAGCTATGCCTTGGCTGCCTTCATCATGTCCGGCGTGTTGCTGCTTGTGCTCGTGGTGTTAATCCTGTTGCGCAAGCACCTCTTCAAGAACAGCTTCGTCGCCATGTACACCGACATCCTCTACGAGCCAGAGTCCAAGCCGGAGGGGCTGAAAACCGCAGAAGGTCTGGACTTGGCCATCCATCATGCGGAATCCCGCATCAAGGAGGAAGGCGAAGACCTCTCCCATGCCTTCACCGACATGAAGGAGTTCTACTCGCCCAAGAACCTGCTCAGCGACGCTCTGCTCGCGCTTGTCTATCGTCTTTTCAACGGAAAGGATAAGAAGAAGCAGGATGATTGATTTATAATCCACTGTCTCTAAAAATGCAGCGGTCTTTCTGTCATAGCCCCTGCATTTTTCTGTATTTTTGCCGTTTCTTTTCAAAATCAGCTTAAACCATTAAGAAAAACACACGAAGCCGAAGGTCGACAGCAGTATTTGTCGGCTTTCGGTTTTTCATATTTGTTTCATTTTTTTGCTCCATTTTCACCAAAAAACACTATTTTCGCGGCGCGAAAAACTTTTTGCGCCGATGTAAACACAGTATTCACTTTTAAAGAAAGGGGGAAGGCCTATGATTAACAGCCTGAAAATCGGGAACTTGACCTGGCGTCATCTCAACAACCCAACCGAGGAAGACTTTGAATTCCTGAAAGACCGATTTCACTTCCACCCTTTAGACATCGAAGACTGTAAATCGGTGAACCAACGCCCCAAAATCGATATTTACGACGACTATTACTTCCTCATCCTGCATTTTCCCAACTTCGACCGTCAGAACAAGTTCGTGAAAATCAAGGAGGTGAAAATCTTCTGGGGCAAAGACTACATCATCTCCATCGAGAAGAACCCTTGGGGTGTGTCGCAGCTCTTCGAGGAATACGAGGAGCGCATCCAGAACAACGAGGAGATGAACATTCGCAACTCCGATATCCTGCTCTACCGCATCCTCGAGAAACTGATGACCGAGTCGGTGTACTTGCTGCGCAAGGTCGGTTTGGATGTGGAGTTGATCAACCGCGAGCTGTTGCAGGAGAAGCAGGTGAAGATCATCGAGCGCATCAGCGTGACGCGCAAGAACCTCATCCTCATCAACACCATTTTCAAGCCGCAGCTGAGGCTCTTCCATCTCTTCGAGACAGGTAAGGTGACCGGCTTCACCGACGACGTCGAGTACATGGAAGACTACTGGGGCAACATCCTCGACTACCTACAGAAGGTGTGGGACATGACTGAGGACTATGAGGAATTGATCGAAGGCCTCTCGCAGACCTTCGACTCGATGCAGACCAACAAGACCAACGAGACGATGAAGATCCTGACCTTGGTGTCGACCATCATCCTGCCCCTGACCTTCATCACCGGTCTCTACGGCATGAACGTTCCCCTACCTTTCCAATTCGAAGAATGGGCCTTCTGGGGCATCTTAGGGTTCATGGCGGTGGTCGCCACGGGGTTTTATATCTATTTCAGACACAAGAAAATGATGTAGGGACACATCGCATGTGTCCGCAAATAACGTTTGTTTTGCGGACGCACACGGTGCGTCCCTACAATTATCATTTTACCATCAATTTTTCGTATTTCACCACAACGCCATTCCGCATCAATTTGACGATATAGCAGCCTCTGCTGAAATCGGAGGGCAACGTCAACGCGAAATCACCGACGGCATCGCCGGTGGCCTTGAGCATCGTGCGACCGCATAAGTCGCAGACGGCCACGGCATCAAACTGGTGGGTGTTGCCGCTCAGGTGCAAGGTTTGTCCGCCTTCAATCGGGTTGGGGAAAAGATAAATGGCTTCGGTCTCTTCTTCAACGACATTCCAAGTCGGGTCCCAAATCATGCGGGCATATTCCGGGTGGTCGACGAAGGGGTTGCGGTTGTGCTGGTATTCGTTATAGATGGCATTGTTGCGATTGATTTCCTTCTGACTGACGGGGTCCTGGTCGTTCCAGCGCAGCAGCAACTGAATCGCCCACGGCTTGATTTCCGATTTGGTGGTCATGTCGCTTGTACTCCAACTACCATCCTCCGAATAGTAGCGCACGCTCATGTACATGATGGCGCGGGCGAAGTCGCCCTTGTATTCGTCGATAGGCTCAAACACCGTCCCCGAGAAGCCAGGAGTCTTGCAAGTGCCAAGTTTCGAGCCGTTTCTGGAAGTCCACGAAGCCGAGCCTACTTCGCCGAAAGCGTAGTTGCTCCGACGACCGTTGACGTAGCCGTCCGTCGGGAAGATATGGTGCAAGTCCGTTTTGGCAGTGCCATCGTTATTGAACCAACTCTGCGGCCATGAGTGCTCGCGGTTGTAGCAGTCGCCCTCGCCGCTGTAGTTGCCGCATTGGTCCTGACCGAGATAATAGGTGTAAGGCGGCGTGCCACCCGGACGGTCGGAATACATGTCCCACACCACGCCGTTGCCTTTGTTGTCGGTGCTCCAAAAAGCATTCATGGTCTGGGCATACGAAATCGAAGTATGGCCTTTGATGATATTATGCAAGGCTATCTTTAATTGGTTGCCAGTCAGGCCGTTGGCGGAGTTGTAATAATTGGCGGGTTGCGCCATCACCGACAGCGCAAAAAACAAACTGATGAGGAAGGTAAAATGCTTTTTCATTGGTTCAAGTTTTTTATTTGTTGAGATTCCCTTCGGGAAATCGAAGATTCAACGAAGTTAATGGAGAACATATCGCGGTTCAATCGGCGGCGGCTTCAGACCCCTGCTATCTTGTCGGCCTCTCAAGCCGCCGCAACATTATGAATTGTCTTCACTCCATTCCCCGCAGGGGAATCTCTATTATTCTATCTCATATTATCATCAAATCCGTAAACAAATACAATAGCGCGATGATGAGCATAAACACCGAGGCGGAAAACTCCACGAAACTCACCTTCTTAATCATGCCAGGCGTGAATTCGATGCGCACCGTGAAGAACGACCACAGGAAGCCCGCCACCACGACTGCCGGGAAGAACCACAGCCCGAGGGGTGCATAAAACACCGTCATCAAAGCATAAAGGAACGTGTTGAACGCAGCGAGGACGGTCACCAAGATGAGATCCCATTCCGTGTTAAGGGTGTACATCATCTTGCCTTTCAGCGTCTTCATGGAGTCGACAAAGAGCTTCACCGCCACGACGAGCATCATGGCAAAGACCATATACTCAGCGATATAGGTGAAGAGATGCGACATCAGGCGGCCCAAGCCACTTCCCAAAAGGGCCATAACGCCTTGGCTGAGGCCAAAGAACACGGGAATCCAAATCTTTTGCGAAGGCTTGTCGTCAGGCTTCACCAAGCCCACTGAGCGCGGCACCACACTGGAGGTCAGGCAAAGGACGAAGAGAATACCGATAACGATGGCTGTAGTGCTCATAACAGGTGCAAAAATACACAATTTTGCGACACAAAGGATATGCCTAGGGCAAAAACGCTATTCGTCCTTCTCCCAGAAATCCGCCCTCTTGGCGCCGATTTCCTCAGGATGGAAGACTGGTTCTTTGCCTTCCTTTTTCTGGCGTTCATACGACTTCAACGCCTTGAAAGCCTTCGGCGAAAGCAACAAAATCGCGATGATGTTCACCCAAGCCATGGCACCCACGCCGATGTCGCCGAGGTCCCACATGGCCTTGGCCTCATAAAGCGAACCAAAGAACACCATGCCCACCACGCCGATGCGCAGCACCCAAATGAGAACATGTTCTTTTTTGCCCTTGCCGAAGAGATAGACCAGATTGGTCTCGGCATAGTAATAGTAGGCCATGATTGTCGTGAAGGCAAAGAAAAACAAAGCTACCGACACGATGATGCCGCCCCAGTTGACACCCAGTAAAGTGCCCAAGGCGGCAGAGGTATAACTCACATCGGGCGCACCCAGATTCATACCTTCAGCGGCGATAAGGATTTCGCCATCAGGGCCAAAGACATTATAGGTCTTGCAGGCCAAGATCATTACGGCGGTGGCAGTACACACCAGCAGGGTGTCGATATATACCGAGAAGGCCTGCACCAGTCCCTGCTTGACGGGGTGCGACACCTTGGCCGCACCTGCCACGATGGCACCTGTGCCTTGTCCCGCCTCGTTGGAATAGATGCCGCGCTTCACGCCCCAAGCGATGGTCGCGCCTAAGATGCCGCCCAAGGCCTGGTTCATGCCGAAGGCACTGTGAATCATGTCCATAAACACGGATGGTACCTCATGGATATGGAAGGCCAACACGACGAGGGAGAGCAGCACATACAGAACAGCCATGAACGGCGCCACAATCTGCGCCACATTGGCGATACGATGCACGCCGCCCACCACCACAAGGCCGATGAGCAAGGCGACCACGCCGCCCACGATGGCAGGATTGATATTAAAGGTATTGGCAAACGAGATAGCGATGCCGTTGGACTGCACGGGCGGCATGAAGAATCCGGCGGCCAACACAGCGCAGATGGCAAACACGACAGCCAACCATTTGCATTTCAAGCCTTTCTCGATATAATAGGCGGGTCCACCACGGAACTGTCCTTTGTGCTCCTCTTTATAGATTTGGGACAAGGTGGCCTCCGAGAAAGCTGAGCCTGCGCCCAAGAAAGCGATAATCCACATCCAGACGATGGCACCCGGACCTCCATAGCCGATGGCCGTAGCCACGCCGACGATATTACCCGTGCCCACGCGCCCCGAGAGTGCCATGGAGAAAGCCTGAAACGAGGTGATGCCCGTCTTCTGGCTCTTGTCCGTCGAGAAAAGCAGCTTGGCCATCTCACCAATACGCCGCACCTGCACGAAGCGCGTACCGAGGGAGAAATACAATCCCGCCAAAAGACAAATGACCACGAGCGGTGGGCTCCACACCCAGCTGCTTAAAGTATGTATTATGTTTAGGACTTGTTCCATATCCAATCCTGTTTTGAAGGGTCAAAGATAAGTATTTAATGGAAACGGAAGCCTGCGGCTTTGCAAAAAGATTATTTTTAGCCATTCCCTCTTGCGGGTTCATGGAAAAGTTGTAATTTTGCAGAGTCGTTCTGAGAGGGAGTATCTCTCAGGTAAAATCGACAATGAGTGCAGTCCTGCCGATTATCGAAAGAATAGCCCAGTTTATCTGGGCTTTTTTCTTAAATCAAAGGCAGAAAGAAGAAACGTCTTGTCCTTTCCATTCCATTTCTTTTGGATAATGACTCTAAACCTTTGGCTTTCCAAAGTGATTTTCTTGTCATCAGATTTCTTCTCCTTCAACTCTCCAAATTGAACAACTATAGGCACAAAATCTTCCACTTCAAAACCTAGTTGCTTTATTTCTGCCTCATGTTTGTCAATGATATGAGATAATCCAAATCCTTTATGTTTTATTGGATCTGTCACTTCTCCCCAAACAATATCAATGTCACCAATGTCATCACGGTGTAGAGATGCGATGCACTCACCTTGTTTCTGCTGCCTCAGGAATTTAATAGCCTCTTTTGGTTTGCCCCTGAATTGTGTGAAGATAGGGCCAAATTCTCCTAATTGAAATCCTTCCATTTTCTTTGCTCTTATGTGATTTTGACGCAAAGAAAAACCATTTGTCAACACCTACCCGTTGAACAAACGTTTGTTGTCGACAGCAGTCGTTTGTTGTCGTTTGCTGTCGGGTATAGTATTGAAAAAGAGTTGGATATAGAACAACGCAGCCATAGATCCCCTCCCACGCACAAGCCTCTGCTGGGATGACATGGCTGCTTGACATCACCGCGTTAAGCAAGCATCCAAATCCCGAGTCAAAGCCTCTTTGTCCATGTGCTGTCCGATAAAGACCAGCTTCTGCATGCGGTCGCCGTAGGTGTCGTCCCAGTCGCGGCGGAGGGTAGGCTCGCGGTCCATAAAGGCCTCAAGCTCGTTGGCGGGCATGGTGGCAAACCACAAGCCCGCATCGCGAAGCTGCACCTGTTTGCCTGCCTGCTCGAAGATGTAGCAGTTGTCCATCTCGTTCTTGAAGTAGCAGATGCCCTTCACGCGGATGACGTTCTTCGGTATCTTGCGCGCCACAAACTCATCGAAACGCGCCATGTTGAACGGCTCGCGACGATAGTACACGAAGGTGCTGATACCGTATTCCTCCACCTCGCCGCCTTCATGGTCGTGGTGATGATGGTGGTGATGACCGTGCTCTTCTTCCTCGTCATCGTCGTCATCATCGTGATGATGATGGTGATGGTGCTCGTGTTCGTCCTCATCATCGTCGTCATCGTGGTGATGGTGTTCTTCTTCCTCTTCCTCCACGGCACCTTCCACACCCTTAATCCAAGCGGCAGAAGTGGCCACCTGGTCGAAGTCGAACATGTGGGTGTTCAGGATCTTATCGAAGTCGACCTCGCCATAGTCGCAGGGGATGATCTCGGCGGTGGGCTGTAAGGCGCGGATGATGCTCTTCACACGGCCCAACTCCTCGGGTGTGACCTCAGAGGCCTTGTTGAGCAGGATGATGTTGCAAAACTCAATCTGCTGGATGACCAGGCTCTCTAAGTCGTCCTCAGCCAGGTTCTTCTTCATCAGGTCGTCGCCGCAGCTGAACTCGCTCTGCATGCGCAGGGCGTCCACCACGGTCACGATACAGTCAAGGATCGGGATACCGTCCTTGGTGAGCTGCCATGCCATATCGGGGAAGGCGCAGATGGTCTGGGCGATGGGCTCAGGCTCGCAGATGCCGCTGGCCTCGATGACGATGTAGTCGAAACGCTGCATGACGATGATGTCGTGCAGCTGCTGGATGAGGTCCATCTTCAGGGTACAGCAGATGCAGCCGTTTTGCAAGGCGACCAGGCTGTCATCCTTCTGCCCCACCACGCCGCCTCTCTCAATCAGGTCGGCATCGATGTTGACTTCACCTATATCGTTGACAATCACGGCAAACTTAATGCCCTTGCGGTTGTTCAATATCTTGTTGACCAAAGTGGTCTTGCCGCTACCGAGATAGCCGGTGAGCAGCAATACGGGAATATCTTTTTTCATTTTTTTGTACTTTTGCAACGGATTGCAAAAGTACAAAAAATATGAGCAAGCACGACGACTATAAACTCCTATTTTCGCAAGTCAAGGCGATGGTGAAAGACGAGACCGACCCCGTCGCCAATATGGCCAATGTGGCCGCACTGATTCAAGAGGCCTTCCATTTCTGGTGGACGGGTTTCTACCGCGTCATCGGCGAGCAGCTGGTGCTCGGTCCCTTCCAGGGTCCCGTGGCCTGCACCCGCATCGGCTTCGGCAAAGGCGTGTGCGGCACGGCATGGAAAGACAAGAAAACCATCGTAGTTGAAGACGTTGAGCAATTCCCCGGCCACATCGCTTGCAGCTCAGAGTCGAAGAGTGAGATTGTGGTGCCGCTGCTGAAAAACGGCGAAGTCATCGGCGTGCTCGATATCGACAGCGAGCGTCTGGCCACTTTCGATGCCGTTGACAAGGAATGGCTGGAGCAGATTGCGGACGTGGTTTCTGGGGTGTTATAAGCTAGTTTTTGACTTGAGACACGGGCCCTTCGACAGGCTCAGGGACCCGATTTGCGTCCTTATAGTCTTAAATACTCGGACATTATCACACTATCCCACAATGCGTATGGGATGATAGCCTTGATTGACCTAATCACGATGTTCATGATTTGCTCATGAATGTAATCTTTCCTGATAGCCAGACAGATTGTCCTTTTCGGCACAGGGTTGACGATGGGCTTCAGACAATTGCGCACCGAGGACGGCAAGAGTTTGATATGCGTCTCAGGGATAATGGTAATGCCGCCACTTTCGTTGGCGATTTGCAGCAAGATGCCCACGCGACCGCCTTCATACATCTTCTCGTAGGTGAAAGCCTCACCTGGCCTCAACATGGACCTGTCAAACAGGCGAACGCCGTCTCTCATGATCCAGACCGGGTTGTCCAGCACATGGTCGCGTTCCATACTCTCCTGTCGCGCCATCGCATTTTCGGGAGAGACATAGGCGAAGAACCTTTCAAAATACAAAGGTATCTCCAACAAGTCAGGGTCGTTGACGGGCACCGTCAAGATGCCCATGTCAATTTCCGCTTTCTTTAATTTGGAGATGATGGTGGAAGTAATCATCTCCTCAGTCCGCAGTCGCAGCGCAGGATAATGCAGCCTCATGAACTTGAACATGCCCGCCATCAACACAGGAGCCACGGTAGTCGTCATGGCGATATTCAAGTTGCCCGAGCTGAGTTCCTTCTCCGAGCGCGTCAGTTCGACCAGCTGTTTGGAGTGATAGACCACTTGTCGGGCCTCGTCAATCACCTTTCTTCCAATCTCCGTCACCGAAACGGGGTGCGTCTCCCGATTGAAAATTTTCACATCCAATTCCTCTTCGAGTTTTTTCACCATCAGGCTCATGGTCGACTGCGTCACGCCACAGGCTTCGGCTGCCTCCACGAAATAGCCGTAGTCCTCGATGGCAATGATGTATTCCAATTGTTGCAGGGTCATCTTTATTGATTTTTATCAATGCAAAGATAGTAATTATTGTATTGACTCATAAAAGGCACCCCAATAATTTTGCTGCCATGTTTCACAAACACATGCAAAATGGACAAATTGAAGATTACTCTACGTTATGCCGGTTTCTCTTTGATGGGTGTTTCCTTACTCATGTTTCTATCAGCACTCATCGCTTACCTATATGACACAGACGAAAGCTTTTTCCCTTTGGTGTTTTCCGCCATGAGTGCTCTACTCTGCGGTTTTTTCGCCATCATCACCACCAAACCGCAAGAAAACATGACTATTGAGGAAGGCTTCTGCATCGTTACGGGATGTTGGATTGCAGCTTGTTCCTTTGGTGCTATACCTTTTCTCATGTTTGGCGAAGAATTCACCTTCATCAATGCCTTCTTTGAAAGCGTGTCGGGCTTCACCACCACAGGGGCCTCCATCCTCAACAACATCGAGGCCTTGCCCATGGGCTTACAGTTTTGGCGTATCGCCACCGCTTGGATGGGTGGCATCGGCATCGTCACCCTCGTTTCTTTGGTCATCTCAGGGCAACAAGACCGTCATTATGTTTTGGCCAGCGCCGAGCTTTCGGACCTTGCCAAAGCCTATTACGGCGGAAGGAAGACGCATTTCGTCTATAGGATGATCATCGTCTATCTCATCATCACCGCAGCCTCTGCCATCGCCTTGAGGCTCACAAAAATGCCGTGGTTCGATGCCATCACCTTGGCCATGTCGGCCTGTAGCACCTGCGGTTTCTGCACCAAAAACCTGAGTGTAGCATTTTATGACAGCTGGGGTGTGGAGGCCATCCTTTGCGTCGCCATGCTGTTGGGTGCCACCAATTTCAGCCTGTTGTTCTCGACGATTTGGCCCAACAAACACGACCACAAGAACGTTTTCAATTCGCAGGTCTTCCGCTGGTTTCTCTCACTCGTTGCCATCGCCATACTCGCTGTCACAGCCAATCTCTATTTCAGCGGTTATTGCCCATCGTTTCCAAAGGCCTTTCGTTTGGCCGCCTTCCAAGTTTGCTCGCTTTCCACCACGACAGGCTTTGCCACCGCCGACACCAACCTTTGGCCTTCGGGCAGCATCGGCATCTTGATTCTTTGTTCCTTGATTTGCGGCTGTTCGGGTTCCACTTCAGGCGGTATCAAGATGGACCGCCTTGTGATTGCGCTCAAAAGCATACCTGGCATGATAAAAACCTTGATTGGATTCTGCAACGTGAACAACATCAAAGTCGAAGAGGAGACCAAGACAGAAGAAATGGTCACTTCGGTACTTACTTATATTGCTTTCTACGCATGCTTCATCGCTATCGGCACCATCATCTTTGCCGTCACCATGGATTTAAAGACCTCGCTCACGGCTTCCATCGCCTGCATGGGTAGCGTCGGGCCAGGCTTCGGCGACGTAGGCTCCATGGGCAACTACGCGGGGTTTCACGGCTTCCAGAAAATTGTCGCCATGTTCATTATGCTCCTGGGGCGTGTCGAAATCTTCCCAATGTTGATTGCCATCAGGAGTGTTTTCAGGCGATGATTCCGGCCATTTTTTCATCACTGCCTTGCACAATACAAGAATTTTGCCGTATTTTTGCAAAACACTAATATGCTTAATCATGAAAAACATCATACGCAGAATCCTGGTTTATCTGAGAATGCTCATCCACCTCTCCGATGAGATTGACTACGAGAACGCCAGTGCCTCCATCCGCAAGAACATCGCCTTCCGTGGCACCAACGTGTTCATCTTAGCCTGCGCCATCATCATCGCCTCGGTGGGCTTGAACGTCAACTCCATCCCTGTCATCATCGGCGCCATGTTGGTCTCGCCCGTGATGGGCCCCATCTTAGGCTTCGGCCTGGGCCTCGGCACCGAGGACGCCCATCTTCTGAAAGACTCGCTGAAGAACTTCGGCGTGATGGTGGGCATCAGCATCATCGCCTCGTCGTTGTTTTTCCTGCTCAGCCCATTGAGTCTCGCCAACCCCTCGGAGCTGCTGGCGCGTACCAATCCCACCGTTTATGACGTGCTCATCGCCCTCTTTGGCGGTCTGGCTGGCATTATCGAGATCTCACGCAAGGACAAGGGCACCGTCATCTCCGGCGTCGCCATCGCCACGGCTTTGATGCCGCCGCTCTGCACCGTCGGCTACGGCATCTCCATCTGGAATTGGACCTTCGTGGGTGGCGCGTTATACCTCTTCACCATCAACAGCATCTTCATCGCCTTAGCCACCTTCCTTGCCGTGAAGTATTTCAGGTTTCCCGCAGTGGAATCCAACGAGGAAAGGATACGTCTTCCAAAAGGTGCATTTTATGTCATTCTGCTCGTCGTCATCGTGCCGAGCATCATCTCAGCCATTAGCGTCGTCCAGGAGAACAACTTCAAGATTCACGCCGAGAGAGTAGTGAACGAAAACAAGAACCTTGGAAAGTGCTTCATCTACGACCACAAGGCCTCTTATTCGCGCAAAGACCCTAAACTTGAGCTGTTCCTCGCTGGCGAGACACTGACCAACGAAGCCAAGGAAACCATCTACAAGAGCGCAGAGGAATACGGTATCACACGCAGCCAGATTGTCTTCCACGAAGACGCCACTAGCATGCGCCAAGAGTTCTCAGAAAAGGAAATCGTAAAAGGCATCTATGAACAGACCGACAAACAAATCCAAGCTTTGAACGACAGCATCGCCAAGCTGACGACCGTTTTGTCGGACTACAAGTCGAAAGAACTCCCCGCTGAAGCCGTGTCGAAGGAGCTGTTTGCCCAGTATTCCCATGTCACGAGCCTGAGTCTGACACGAGGCTCGACCGTCGCCGCCGACGGCCAAAGCGTCACCGAACAAATCATTGCTTTCGTGGCCAGCGATGAGCCGCTGAGCGAAGACCAGCAAAGCCGAATTGAAGCCTGGCTGAAAGTTCGGTTAGACAACGAGAATGTCTTGGTCGTGAATCAAGTGGAGGAATGACAGCAAAAAAGCCGCAATTGCGGCTTTTTTGCTGATTTCGTGGAGATTACCGGACTCGAACCGGCCACCTTCAGATTGCGAACCTGACGCTCTACCAGATGAGCTAAATCCCCTCTCTTTCCTTGCGCTGTGTCTTTAGCGGCTGCAAAAGTACAATATTTTCCGAAACGCTAAGACATTTCTGAAAGAAATTGTAAATTTGCCGCTCAATTCCAAAACGTACAGCCATGTTTATCGAAGAATATATCATTTTCAGGGTCAACGCCCTGCTCCATGCCCACGACGCCAAAATCGTGATGCGCCTCGAAGGCGGCATGAGTAACTACACCTATGTCGTTGAATGCCAAGGCAAGAAATACACCTACCGCGTGCCCGGCAAGTTCGCCGAGAAGTTCGTCGACCGCGATGAGGAATGGGCCAACATTCAAGAAGTCAGCCGCCTGGGACTGAATAACGAGACCACCTACGTGGAAATCCGCTCGGGCGAGAAGCTGGCCGAATATGTGGAAGGCACCATCATGAGCACCACCGATGTGGTGTCGTACAACGAGATGTCGGTGAAGGCGCTGAAACAGATCCATAACAGTGACCTGAAGTTCCAGGACTACAACGCTTTCGGCCGCCTCGACGCCGACCAAAGCTACTGCCTTGAGACGGGTTATGTGTTCCCACAGGAATACCTCGACCTCCGCAAGAAGCTCGATGCCATCCGCGCCACGCAAGTCAACGTGCCCAAGGTACCCTGCCACTGCGACTACCAGCCCACCAACCTCGTCATCAGCGGTGACAAGCTCTATGTGCTCGACTGGGAGTTTGCCGGCATGAACGACCCCTTCTACGACATCGCCTGCTACGGCAACGCGGGCTTCGACAAGGCCTTGGCCCTGCTGGAAGCCTATGTGGGCCGCAAACCCAACAAGGAAGAGTTGCAACGCCTCTATTTCCACCGCGCCTTCCAATGTCTGCAATGGTTCAACGTGGCCATCTTCAAGGACCGTGTCGGCCTCAGCAAAGACCTCAACATGGACTTCAACGCCGTGGCGTTTATGTTCCTCGGAATGGCGAAGGAGTTGCTGGAAAATTATGAAAACCTTTAGCAGGTTTTAGAAGGCATGTCATCCCTACGCTGGCATGTGGGCAAGCAGGGGATCTATGGCTTCTAAAACCGGCAAAAGGAAATTTCCGCCTCACATAGATTCCCTGCAACGCACTAGTCCACGCAGGAATGACATGTAAGGCGGAAATTTCAATACAGGAAATCCGAAGCAGAAAACGAGCCATACTCCCCATCCAAGCCCAATTCGGCCTTGGCTTCGTCGGAGAGCATGTCGATGCTCCAAACGGGGTCGAAGGTGAGTTCCACATCGACATTTTTCACGCCCATGATGGCCTGCACACGCTGCCTTACCTCGGCAGGCAAGGTCTCGGCCACGGGACAGTTGGGCGCCGTCACCGTCATGACAATCTTCACATTGCCGTCTCCATCAACCTCGACACCATAAATCAGGTGCAAGGTCCAGATGTCGACAGGGATTTCGGGGTCGTAGATCTTCTTCAAGACCGAAATCACGGTCTCTTTCAAGGTGTTGGTCTCTTCCTGTGTCATACTTGTTCCTCCTTCAGTTTATAGGCTTCTGCATAGAGCAGCATCTGTTTCAACATGGCCAAGAGGCCGTTGGAACGCGTGGCCGACAAATGCTCTTTCAGCCCGATTTGGTCCAAAAACGAGAGGTCGGCGGCGAGGATGTCTTCTGGCGTCTGGCCTGAATACACCTTAATTAATAAATAGACCATGCCTTTGGTGATGACCGCGTCGCTGTCGGCGCTATAATACACCTTGCCGTCACGAAACTCGGCATTGAGCCACACGCGCGACTGGCAGCCGTTGATGAGGTGAACCTCGTCGCGGTATTTGTCGTCGATGATGGGGCACTCCTTACCCATCTCGATGAGCATGGCGTAGCGGTCCATCCAGTCGTCGAACATCATGAAATCTTCCACGATGCTGTCTTGTATTTCCTTGATCGTCATATCATGCGAATTAGGGTGCAAAAATACAAAAAGAAAGGCAACCCAAAATGGATTGCCTTTCCAATTTTTTATCGGTTGGTTGTAGAGACGCACGGCCGTGCGTCTCTACATTAACCGATGGTCATTTAACGCATGACAGTGACGCGCTTGACGGTGACGCCGTTCTCGGTGTAGACGCGCACCATGTACATGCCAGCGTTGAACTGGCTCATGTTCAAGGTGTAGGTGTCAGCACCAATCTCCTTGTCGAAGACCATCTGGCCGAGGACGCTCACCACAGTGATGCGGCGCATGCCATTGGCCTCGATAGTAACGTTGTCCTTCGTCGGGTTCGGGTAGAGGTTGACGTTGCCGTCAAGCTCATCCATACCGTCACCGGTGGTCGTGCCGCTCACGTAGTTGTTACCTGAGCCGTCGCCAGCCAGAGCGGGTTCGGACTCGCAGTCGTTGTCATACTCGGCGCGGACCTGATAGAAGTACGTACCGCCTTCGGTCGGAGTGTCGATGTACTCGTAGTAGCCGCTACCATCTTCGTTGACCGAGCCAATCAAGGCATAGCCAGCGGCAGCCTCGGTCGAACGGTACACGTTGTACTTCACCAAGGTGGCGCGGTTCATGAAGCTCAGGTCGGCGGGCTTGCTCACCACTTCGCTGTGGCTCAGCTCACCACCGACGTTGCCCTTGAACTCAGGCAGGCTGGCGAGTTCGCCACCCTTGGCCTGGTTGGTCACGAAGCCGCGGATCATCCAGCCGTAGCCAGGCAGGCCGGCAGTGGCCAGATCCATCCACTGAGCACCGTCGATGCTCACCCAACGGTT
>Ga0310690_10001358_pt1 | contig 43389 bp, 32 predicted proteins | sample AusTroGonzalo_MG_2_FD_207661 | JGI IMG/M metagenome (GOLD analysis project Ga0310690, IMG submission 207661) | Bovine rumen microbial communities from tropical cattle in Woodstock, Queensland, Australia - Gonzalo_04 (v2) (version 2) | ecosystem: Host-associated > Mammals > Digestive system >... | reverse complement strand
ATATTCGCTGATATCCCGGTCCAGGTCCAGTTTCCCCTGGTCGTAGAGCGTCATCAGGCCGATCGCCGTTACCCACTTTGTTATGGAAGCAATACGGTAGCAGGTATTCTCATCCGCCCCGCCGAAGGACCAGGTCAGGAAGGTCTTCCCGTTTTTCGACAGCACCAGCGTGCCGTTGACCGCGCCGCTTTCCACCACAATGCGGTTCAGCAGCGCCGCCGCTTCATCCGGCGTTGTCCCCGCCGCAGCCTTTGCCGCGGTATACGTGGATTCCAGCGCCGCAAGGGTTTTCTTCCCGGCTATGCCGTCCCGGGACAGTCTTTTGGCCTGCTGGAAAACCTGCACGGCGCTGCGGGTGGCCGCGTCAAAAATGCCGGAGATGTCAGCAGTATAAAAGCCGAGGTACCACAGCTTTGTCTGCAGCTGCCTCACCGCCTCGCCCCGGTCCCCGGTCCTCAGTTTGTCGGCAGACGCCTGCACCTCAGGTACAGAAGCCGCAGCCGGAACAGTTTCCCGCGCGGCGGAAGGGCTGTCCGCATACAGCTTTCCCTGGGTCTGGGGCCCGGCAATGCCGTCTGTTTTCAGGCCGGTGCTTTTCTGGAATGCTTTGACCGCCTTCACCGTCCCGTTTCCGTAGATCCCGTCCACTTTCATCGTATAGTATCCCAGCGACTGCAGCGCTTTCTGCAGGCGGGTCACCTCGCTGCCCCTGGCTCCTTTCCCCAGGGTCGCAGCCATCGCGGCGGAAACACAGCCCGCCGCCAGCACAATGACCAGTACGATGGAAATCAGACGTTTCAGCATAAAAAGAGACCTCCGCAGCCTGTCCGGAATTAATGTTACAAAATCATGACAATTTTATGATGAATCCGTTTCAAAGTCAAGGGCCGCACAGAGCTGAAAAAAATTGCAGGAAAAGGATTTCAGATGTATAATTTCCCCGATACCAATCAAAATTCACAGGACGGTGTATACATGCAGGCCTACTATCTCGCCGCCTTTGTTCTTTCCCTTGCCCTGACCGCCGCATATATGTTTATCTGGCACAGGCATTACGACGTGCATATTACCCTGGTTTTCACCCTTGTGCCCATTGCCAACCTGGGCTTCCTGCTGCAGACGCAGGCGAAAACCCTGGAAACAGCGCTGGCTGCCACACGGTTTTCCTATATCGGCGGCTGTTTCCTGCAGCTGATTATCCTGCTCGCGGTTTTCAGCCTCTGCGGCATTCGCCTTTCCCGCTGGATCCGGCTGATTTTCCTGGGAATCACTGCCGCAGTTTTCCTTTCCGTACAGACCGTCGGCCGCTCGCCGCTGTTCTATAAGGACGCGCGCCTGGAGGAAGCAGGCGGACACCTGGTCCTGGTGAAGGAATACGGGATCATGCACAGCGTTTTTTACGGGGTCGTCATCGCTTTCTTCCTCCTGAGTTTCTTCGTAATCCTTTACTGCCTGATCCGGAAAAACCAGGTCAGCCGGAAAATCCTCCTGCTGCTGTTCCTGCCGGATGCGGTCTGTTTCTTCTGTTTCTTCGTCGGCCGGATGGTCCTGCCGGATATTGAGCTGACCCCCGCCGGCTATGTCTTCGCCCAGATCTGTTATCTTTTCATTGCCCTGCGCATCAGTCTCTATAATGTGACCGACACCGCCGCAGACGTCATGACGCGGACAGGCAATACCTGTTTCATCACCTTTGACCGGCGCTTCAACTATCTCGGGAGCAACGATACGGCAAAGGAAGTTCTTCCGGAACTGAACAACCTCACGGTGGACCTGGGGATCCAGCGCAGCAGGGCCATGCAGGACCTGCTCCTTCCCTGGCTGGAAACCTACCGGGAATACCCGGAGGACGAAGAGCTCAACCGCCACTTTTACAACAAGGACCACAAAATCTATCTTTTTACCGTCAGCCGCCTTTCCAGCCGCTACGGCCGGAAAGGATACGAAATCATCGGCGTGGACGACACGCTGGACCGGGAACATATCAACCTGCTGACGGACTTCAACAACAAACTGGAGCAGCAGGTTGCCGAGAAAACCGCCCATATCGTCGCCATGCACGACAATCTCATCCTGAGTATGGCCACGATGGTTGAAAGCCGGGACAATTCCACCGGCGGACATATCCGCCGGACGAGCGAGGGCGTCCGCCTGCTGATCGACGCGATCCGGGAAACCGGCGCGTTCAGCCTGGATGATAAATTCTGCAGGAACCTGATCAAGGCAGCCCCGATGCACGACCTTGGTAAAATTGCCGTGGACGATGCGATTCTCCGCAAGCCCGGCCGTTTCACCCCTGAAGAGTTTGCCGTCATGAAAACCCACGCCGCGGAAGGCGCCCGGATTGTCCATGAAATCCTGAAAGATACGGATGACGACGCCTTCCATGTCCTGGCGGAAAACGTGGCCCACTTCCACCACGAGCGGTGGGACGGTTCCGGCTATCCCACCGGGCTGAAAGGATCCGCCATTCCGCTGGAAGCCCGGATCATGGCTGTGGCGGATGTCTACGACGCGCTTGTCAGCAAACGGGTCTACAAGGACAAAATGTCCTTTGAAAAAGCGGATGAGATCATCCGCGAAGGAATGGGTTCCCAGTTCGATCCCGCACTGGAGCCTGTCTATCTCGCCGCGAAACCGAAACTTGAAGCATATTATGCTTCACTGGAATGAGAAAGGAGCCTGCCCATGAAAACCGCTGTGAAAAAAAGCCCTGTGAAAAAAGGTATTTCCCTCTGCCTGGTCCTGGCGCTCACGCTTTCCGCGATTTCCTTCGGCGCCGCGGAAGGCACACGCCAGCTTGTCCTGTACTGGACTAATTCCGGGGAAAATTATGAAACCTGCGACGTATGGTCCTGGTGCCCCGGAAAGGACGGAAAGGGCTACCTTTTCGAGCCCTGCGAATACGGAGTGCGCTGCACGATCGATGTTCCGGCGGATGTGACGGAAGTCGGCTTCATCGTCCGCCGCGACTGCTCGGAGCCCGGCGGCTCCTCCTGGGGCAGCGCCACCAAGGACTTTGAGGAGGACCGCTACGCCATCCTGACCGGAGACGTGACGGAGATTTATCTCCAGCCCGGGGACGGGATGCAGTACACCAGCCGCGACGGCGGGAAAACCCTGGATCCGATCCGGCTCTTCAAGCTGGCCGGCATCATCTCTCCCTCCGAAATCCGTTATTCCATCAGTCCGGCGGTCTCCCTGGAGAGCCTGGACGCAGTGCATGTCCAGCTGGACGGAGAAGACCTGGCCGTTGAAAAGCTCTCCAGCCTGGGCAATAAAGTCAACAACGGCATCATCACCCTGGCGGAGCCGCTGGACCTGGCAAAGACCTATACCGTCTCCATTGAAGGCTACGGAGAAGTATCCGCTGTCCCCACCGACCTGTTCGACAGCGCCGAATTTGTTGAAAACTATACCTATGACGGGGATGACCTGGGCGCGGTCATTCACGGGGATTCCACCGTGTTCAAGGTCTGGGCGCCGACAGCTTCCGCAGTCCTGCTGAACCTGTTTGAACAGGGCGCGGGCGGTGAAGCGTATGAAACCCTGCCCATGACGCAGGAGGAAAAAGGCGTCTGGAGCGCGGAAGCCGCCTGCGGCCACGGCACCTATTACACCTATACGGTGACGACTGCCGCCGGCGCGCAGGAAGCCGTGGATCCCTATGCCCGTTCCGCCGGGGTCAACGGCGACCGCGGCATGGTCACAGATCTTTCCCGGACGGATCCGGAAGGTTTCCGGGACAGCGCCTGGAATTCCGGCCTCACCAGCTATGAAGAAGCCGTGATCTGGGAAGTCCATGTCCGGGATTTCTCGAACCGGCTGTCTTCCTCCGCGTATCCCGGCAAATACCTGGCCTTTACGGAAACCGGCCTGACCAACGCCTCCGGCCAGCCTGCCGGCGTGGATTACCTGAAGCAGCTGGGCGTCACCCATGTACATCTCCAGCCGGTTTACGACTACGCCACCGTGGATGAGAGCAGCGACGCGCCGCAGTTCAACTGGGGCTACGACCCGAAAAACTACAACGTTCCGGAAGGCAGCTATGCCACCGACGCCGCGAACGGTGAAGTCCGGATCCGGGAATTCAAGCAGATGGTGCAGGGCCTGCATGACAACGGCATCGGCGTTGTCATGGATGTGGTCTACAATCACACCTATGCCCTGGATTCCTGCCTGAACCGGATCGTTCCGTATTACTACTACCGCTTCAATCCGGACGGCTCCGCGGCCAACGGCAGCGGCTGCGGCAATGAAACCGCCTCCGACCGGGTCATGTTCCGGAAGTATATTGTGGACAGTGTCCGCTACTGGGCGGAAGAATACAAGCTCGACGGTTTCCGGTTCGACCTGATGGCCCTGCACGATGTGCAGACCATGCAGGCCGTGGAGGAGGCCGTACACGCGGTCAATCCCGAAGCGCTGATCTACGGCGAAGGCTGGACCGGCGGCACCTCGCCCCTGCGCGACAATTTACGGGCCAGCCAGACCAATATCAAACAGGTGACCGCCTCCGGAAACGCCATCGGTTCCATCGCGGTTTTCAACGATACAATCCGCGACGGCCTGAAGGGCAGCGTTTTTAATTCGAAAGACACCGGCTACGCCAACGGTTCCGCAAGCAAAAACAACGCGAACAAGGTCATTTTCGGCATCCGGGGCGGCCAGAAATCCGGCGCTGCTTCCTGGAGTGTGAAAAACGCCATGGTCGTCAACTACACCTCCTCCCATGACAACAATACCCTCTGGGACAAGCTGCAGGTCTCCTGCCCGTACGCTTCAGCAGAGGAACGCCTGGCCATGAACCGCCTGTGCGCCGCCACGGTGCTGCTCAGCCGGGGCATTCCCTTCTTCCTCGCCGGCGAGGAAATGCTGCGCACGAAAGACGGCGATTCCAACAGCTACAAATCCTCCGACGCGGTGAATAACCTGGACTGGGACAGCCTCGCACCGGACAGCGCGGCCCTCGCCATGTCCGAATACTACCGCGGCCTGATCGCCGTACGCAAAAGCTGCGGTTTCCTGACCTCCGGCGAAGCGCCTGTGTGCGAACTCCTGGACGGAAATGTGATTGCCGTCACCTGGAAACAGGATGAGAAAGCCGTCGCCTTCGCCCTGATCAATCCCGGCACCGCGCAGGCACAGGCTCCGGTTCCGGAGGGATGGACCGGGTATACCGTCCTTGTACAGAATGAAACCGCCGTACCCGAAGGCACAGCGGTTGAAGATTCCGTTGTCTATGCCGCTCCGCGGAGCGTCACCCTGGCAACAGCCCGGTAATATTCCGGCTTATCACAAAGCAGCGGCCCGGACGGGCCGCTGCCTTTTCATGATGCCGTCACCGGCCGTCGTCCGTGGCTTTCCCCTGCACCCAGTGTTTCCTGCACAGGGCGATATAGCTCTCATTGCCGCCCAGGAGCACCTGCTCCCCTTCCTTGACGACCTTGCCGTTGGACAGCCGCGCGTTGCATGTCGCCTTCCTGCCGCACCAGCAGACCGTCTTGATTTCCTCGATGGAGTCCGCCCAGGCCAGCAGCCAGTGGCTGCCTTCGAACAGGTTTCCCTGGAAGTCCGCCCGCAGCCCGTAGCAGATCACCGGCACATTCCCTTTGTCCACAATTTCCACCAGCAGCTGCACCTGCGCCTTGTCCAGGAACTGGGCCTCATCCACGATGATGCAGTCATACTGCTTTGCTTTTTCCAGCGTCAGGTTCTCCACAAATTCACATTCCGCCTGCAGGCCGGACCGGGATGCCACCACATTGCTTCCATCCCGGTCTTCCAGCGCCGGTTTCACCATCAGGGCCTTCTGCCCCCGCTCCTCATAATTGTACTGCACCATGATCGCGTTGGCCGTTTTCGACGAACCCATCGCGCCGTACCGGAAATACAGTTTCGCCATTTTTCCTTCTCCCGATTATTTCAGATATTCCGGTCCGAATCCGACCGGCAGCAGGTCTTCCAGGGTCATCTCCCGGTAATCCTCCGGCGACCGGGCCAGCAGTACCGTCATTTCCTTTGGGTTGCAGAATTCCCGCATTACCTGCCGGCAGATACCGCAGGGCGACGGATAGCTGCGGTTCTCACCCTGCATCCCGGCCACAATGGCAATTGCGGTAATCTTCCGTTCCCCGCAGGCCGCCGCGTGAAAAATCGCATTCCGCTCCGCGCAGATCCCGGCAGGATACACCGCGTTTTCCACATTCACCCCGGTATAGATCTCCCCGGAATCCGCCAGCACAGCGGCGGAAACATGATACCCGGAATAAGGGGCATAGGCGTTCTTCTGTACTTCCAGGGCCCGCCGGATCAGTTCCTCCCGGTTCAGGTTCTTCATCGTTCTTCTCCCTGTCTGCGTTTTTCCTGTCAGATATTATAAAAATCTGATCCTCTGCCACTCCATTATACCCAACTTCCCGCTTCTGTGCTATACTGTCTGCAAAGAAAACATCATACGCCGCCCTGCCGGCCTGAAGGAGAAAAAGCTATGAATACGCAAGCACTGACCAAGGAAGCCGTTGCCGGAATGATCGACCATACCAACCTGAAAGCCACCGCCACCCGCGAGGATATCCGCCACCTGTGCGACGAGGCAAAAAAATACCATTTTGCGTCCGTCATGGTGAATTCCGCTTTCACTGCCCTGTGCAGCGAGCTGATGAAGGGCACCGGCGTGCTCGTGGGCACCGTTGCCGGTTTCCCTCTCGGCCAGATGTCCACCGCGGCCAAAGTCTTTGAGGCGGAGACCGCTATTGCCGACGGCGCCGACGAAATCGACTACGTCGTCAATGTTTCCGATGTAAAGGACGGAAGATGGGACCTCGTAAAGGACGAAATGACAAAAATCACCGCCGCCTGCCATTCCCGCGGCGCCGGCTGCAAGGTTATCTTTGAAAACTGCTACCTGACAAAGGAGGAAATCGTCCTCCTCGCCGGAATCGCGAAGGAAGTCAAACCGGACTTCATCAAAACCTCCACAGGTTTCGGCACCGGCGGCGCCACGCCGGAGGACGTCCGCCTCATGAAGGAAACCGTGGGCGACGCCGTGAAGGTCAAGGCTGCCGGCGGTATCCGGGACTGGGCTTCCTGCAGGGCCATGATCGAAGCCGGCGCGGAGCGCATCGGCGCCAGCGCCGGGAAGCAGATCCTGGACGAGTTCAAAGCGGAATAAACTGTTTCAAAGCGTCCGAAAAATGTAATGATTTCGTCTTCCTCTTCCGTGCAAATTCTGCTATAATGGAAGCATATCAAAACAGGTGGAAACCTGAAAGGTTTTACAACAGATAAGGAGGGTACCCTATGAAAAAGTTTCTGGCTGTCCTGTTAACCTTTGCCATGCTCCTTTCCTTCGCGTCCTTTGCCGCCGCGGATGAGGCAATGCGCGTGGCCATGATCACCGACTACGGCGACATCACTGACCAGTCCTTCAACCAGACCACCTACGAAGCCGCCAAGTCCTGGTGCGAAGCGAACGGGGTGGAGTTCAACTACTACAAGCCCAGCGGTGACAGCACCCCCGAGCGTGTTGCCATGGTGGAAAAGGCCATCGATGAAGACTACAACGTCATCGTGATGCCCGGTTACGCCTTCGGCGGAACCATCGCAGAAGCTGCCGCCCAGTATCCGGACGTCAAGTTCGTCGCGCTGGACGTTGCCGCCGGCGACCTGCTGGAAGCTGCCGTCGCCATGAAGGGTGAAACCTACGACTACAATCCCGCCAACTGGGACCTGGCCAAGTATGTTGACCTGAGCAACGTGTACTGCGCGGTGTACCAGGAAGAGCTGTGCGGCTACATGGCCGGTTATGCGGCTGTGAAGCTGGGCTACAAGCACCTGGGCTTCCTGGGCGGCATGGCGGTTCCCGCTGTTGTCCGTTACGGTTTCGGTTTCGTGCAGGGCGCTGAAGCTGCTGCTGTCGAGCTCGGCATCGCCGGCGATGTGGTCGTTGAATATGTTTACGGCAACCAGTTCTACGGCGACGCGGACATCACCAGCTACATGGATAACTGGTACACCAACCTGGGCGTGGAAGTCGTCTTCGCCTGCGGCGGCGGCATCTACTCCTCCGCGGCTGAAGCTGCTGCCAAGGTTAACGCCAAGGTCATCGGCGTGGACGTTGACCAGGCCGGTATCATCGACGGAACCTACGGCGCCGGCATGACCGTGACCTCTGCCATGAAGGGCCTGGCTGCCACCGTCAACACCCTGCTGTCCGGCATCAAGGCCGGCGAATGGGCCAACTACGTCGGCAAGATCGAGACCCTGGGCCTGGTCGGCACGGATCCCGCTGCCAACTACGTCCAGATCGCTCCTTCCACCCAGTATGCGGAAGGCAAGTTCACCGCTGAGGACTATGCGGCCCTGGTCGCCAAGATGTTCAGCGGCGAAATCACCGTCTCCAACGCGATTGACGCGCTGCCCGCGACGACGATCAAGGTCAACGACCTGGGCACTGTCAAGTAATTTACCTGCTCTCCGGGGATGCGCCGCATCCCCGGTTTTTGAAAAGAGCCCCTGTCTTTTCCAGCATGTACGGCAGGGGTTCTTTTCAAAAAACGGCAAAATTCCTGAAGGGAGAGATCATACATTGGAGAACGCTCATTCCAGCGAATATGCCATTGAAATGCTGCATATCACCAAGCGCTTCCCGGGCATCCTCGCCAATGACGATGTGACCATCCAGCTTCGCCATGGGGAGATTCACGCCCTGCTGGGCGAAAACGGCGCCGGAAAATCCACCCTGATGAGCGTCCTCTTCGGCCTGTACCAGGCGGAAGAAGGCACCATAAAGAAGGACGGCGTGGAGGTTCATATCAAGAGCCCCAACGACGCCAACGACCTGGGCATCGGCATGGTGCACCAGCATTTCAAGCTGGTGGAATGCTTCACCGTCCTGGACAATATCATCCTGGGGGATGAGCCTGTCGGAAGCGCGGGAATCCTGAAAAAGGCCGAAGCCCGGAAAAAGATTGTCGCGCTGTCTGAAAAATACGGACTGCAGGTGGATCCGGACGCAAAAATCCAGGATATAACCGTCGGCATGCAGCAGCGTACCGAAATCCTGAAAATGCTCTACCGGGACAATGAAATCCTGATCTTTGACGAACCGACCGCCGTGCTGACGCCGCAGGAGATCAAGGAACTGATGCAGATCATGCGCAATCTCGCGGCCGAAGGAAAGTCCATCCTGTTCATCAGCCATAAGCTGGCGGAGATCATGGCCGTGGCGGACCGCTGCAGCGTCCTGCGCAAGGGCAAGTATGTCGGCACGGTCAATACGAAGGACGTTACCATGGAACAGCTCTCCGCCATGATGGTCGGGCGGAATGTCAATTTCCATGTGGAGAAGAAGGAATCAAATCCGGGCGACGTCATCCTGAAAATCGAAAACATGACCGTTGCTTCGAAAGTGCACAAAAACAACGCGGTCAAAAACGTCTCCCTGGAAGTGCATGCCGGGGAAATCGTCTGCATCGCCGGAATTGACGGAAACGGCCAGACCGAGTTTATTTACGGCCTGACCGGCCTGGAGCCGCTGGTCTCCGGGAAAATTACCCTGATGGGAAAGGATATCACAAAATCCTCGATCCGCGCCCGTTCCCTCCTGGGAATGAGCCATATCCCGGAAGACCGGCACAAGCACGGCCTGGTGCTGGATTATTCGCTGGAAAACAATTTCGTCCTGCAGCGCTATTTTGAACCGGAATTCAGCAAGGCCGGTTTCCTGCGGAAAAAGAACATCCGGAACTACGCGGAAAAGCTGATCGACGAATATGATGTCCGCTCCGGCCAGGGCCCGGTCACCACAGCCCGGAGCATGTCCGGCGGCAACCAGCAGAAGGCAATCATCGGCCGGGAGATTGACAAGGGTCCTTCCCTCCTGGTCGCCGTCCAGCCCACCCGCGGCCTGGACGTGGGCGCCATCGAATCCGTCCACCGGCAGATTGTCGCCCAGCGCGACGCGGGAAAGGCTGTCCTGCTGGTCTCCCTGGAAATGGATGAAGTCCTGGATGTCTCCGACCGGATCCTCGTGATGTATGAAGGGGAGATCGTCGGGGAACTGGATCCGAAGAAAACCAATCCGGAAGAAATGGGCCTCTATATGGCCGGCGCAAAAAGGAAGGAGGTATGAGGATGACTGCAGGAAACAAAAAGAAAAAAACCTCTTTCCTCAGCATTCCGGCCGTCCAGACCGTTATTGCCTCTCTGCTGTGCATTCTGGCCGGCCTGCTGATCGGCTTCATTGTCCTGCTGATCATTAATCCCGGACACGCCTGGACCGCACTGACGGATATCCTGAAGAATTTCTGGAATTACAACAAACCGGCCACACAGATGAAGAACCTGGCCAACACCCTGGTCAAGACCGCGCCGCTGCTCATGTGCAGCCTGAGCGTGCTGTTTTCCTACAAGGTCGGCCTTTTCAACATCGGCGCTGCCGGCCAGTATGTGGCAGGCGCCGGCGCCTGTATTTTCTGCACGGTCGGCCTTGGCTGGGGCTGGTTCCCCGCCCTGCTCGCCTCCATCGTTTTCGGCGCGCTGATCGGCGCCATCTCCGGAGTGCTGAAAGCTTACCGGAACGTGAACGAGGTCATCTCGGGCATCATGCTGAACTGGATCTGCCTCTACCTGGTCAACACCCTGCTGTCAGGGGTGAAAAACCCTACCAGCCCTTATACCTACAGCATTTCCCTGAAGGTTGTCACAACGGACGGCGTCCAGTCCACTGCCGCCAATCCCGGCGCGACACTTCCCCAGCTCGGACTGCAGGGCCTGTTCAGCAATAACAAATATATCGGCCTTGCCATCATCCTGGCTGTGGTGATTTCTGTAGGCATCTGGGTTCTCCTGACCAAGACAAAACTCGGTTATGAACTCCGCGCCACCGGCCTGAACAAAAACGCCGCCAAATACTGCGGCATGCGGGACAGGGCCAACATTATCCTGACCATGGCCATCTCCGGCGCCCTGGCCGGCATCGGCGCCTCCCTGCTGTACCTGACCGGCTATGAAGAATGGTCCGTAACCCAGGCCTCCGTTCCCGCAATGGGATTCAACGGGATCGCGGCAGCCTTCCTGGGCGGCCTGCATCCGATCGGCGCCATTTTCTCCAGCTATTTCATCCAGCACATCACCGACGGCGGCGCGCAGCTGAACAAACAGATTTATCCTTCTGAAATTTCCAACATGATTTCTTCCATGATCATTTACTTCTGCGGATTCGTCCTGTTCTTCCGGCTGACCCTGATGAAACGGCTGAGAGGCAGAGGAGACCGGAAAGGAGGAATAAAAGCATGATTCTTCTGATTCAGTACACCATCATCTTCGCCTCTGTCCTGCTCCTGGTCGCCCTGGGCGGCTGCTTCTCCGAGCACTCCGGCGTCATCAACATCGGCCTGGAGGGAATCATGGTTTTCGGCGCCCTGGGCGGCGCGCTGGTCATGAGCTCCATGCCCGACGGTTCCGCCGGGTTCCTGGTGGTGGTTCTTTCGATTCTCGCGTCCATCTTTGTCGGCATGCTGTATTCCATGCTCCTGGGCGTTGCCGCCATTCATTTCAAAGCGGACCAGACCCTGATCGGCACAGCAATGAACCTGCTGGGTACCGCGGGCGCCACCGTCATTGTGAAAGCCCTGAACACCGCCGCCAATCCGGATAATCCTTCCGCCACGCTGCAGTATGTAAACGCCCGGAAATCCTTCCTGATCGCGCAGGGAACCGAATTCAACTGGTTCATGCCGCTGGCGCTCATCATCCTGCTGCTGGCCTGGTTTGTCCTCTACAAAACCCGGTTCGGCCTGCGGCTGCAGTCCTGCGGTGAGCATCCGCAGGCGGCGGCTTCCGTCGGCATCAGCGTTTTCAAAATGCGCTATTCCGGCGTGCTGATTTCCGGCGCCCTGGGCGGCCTGGGCGGCCTGGTTTATATCACCGCCGGCGTTTCCGAATGGAAATTTGACAACGGCGTGGCCGGCTTCGGTTTCCTGGCGCTGGCCGTTATGATCTTCGGAGCCTGGAAGCCGTTCCGGATTGCGCTTGCCGCGCTCCTCTTCGGCTTCTTCCGCGCCCTGAGCAATGTCTATACCGGCTTTGACCTGCTGAAGCAGCTGAACCTTCCCAGCACGGTATACAATATGCTGCCGTATATTATTTCCCTGATCGTCCTGATCATCTTCTCCAAGAATTCAGCCGCTCCGAAAGCGGAAGGTATCCCCTACGATCCGGGTTCCAGATAAAATACAAAGGAGGTTTTCCCATGCCTATTCCCACCCCGCATATCAACGCCCCCGCCGGCGCCTTTGCCGATACCGTACTGATGCCCGGAGACCCGATGCGTTCCAGAATGATCGCTGAAAAATTCCTGGAAAACGCCGAACTGGTCAACAACATCCGCGGAATCCAGGGCTATACCGGAACCTATAAAGGAAAACGCGTTTCCGTTATGGCCAGCGGTATGGGCTGTCCTTCCATCGGGATTTATTCCTATGAGCTGTTCAAATTCTACGACGTGAAAAACATCATCCGCCTTGGCTCCGCCGGCGCCATGAACAAACATGTGCACCTGCGGGACATTGTCATCGCCATGAGCGCCTACAACAACTCCTCCTACCTGCAGCAATTCGGATTCCACGGGGACAACGCCCCCTGCGCGGACTATGAGCTGCTTCACCGCGCGGTGGAAACCGCGAAGGAGCTGAACCTGCCCTGGCACTGCGGACCGGTCTTCACCTCCGAGGCTTTCTACGGAGAAAGCGGCGACGTCAACGCCCTGCGGAACCTGAACATCCTGGCCGTGGAAATGGAAGCGGCCGCGCTCTATATCAACGCGGCGCTCACCGGCAAGCATGCCCTGGCCATCTGCACCATCTCGGACAATACCATCACCGGGGAGGAACTCTCCGCTGAAGACCGCCAGAACAGCTTCCTGGATATGATCCGCCTCGGCCTTGAGATTGCCTGATCCCGTCGTTCCAACAAGAAATGGCTGCCTTCCGGCAGCCATTTCATTATTGAAGATATGAAGCATTAAAACATCATTTGCGAAGCGCGTCCGCGAAGGATACCGCATCAAACCGCTCCGGCATCCCCAGCCAGTCCGCGCAGGTGGCCGCGATATCCGCGAAGGTGTCCCGCATGCCCAGGTCCACGCTCGCTGTCATTCCCGGGGTCCAGGCCAGGATCGGGATATTCTCCCGGGTATGGTCCGTGGAAATATCGCAGGGGTCGCAGCCGTGGTCCGCCGTGATAATCATCAGGTCCCCCGGATGCAGCAGGGCTTTCATTTCCTCCAGCCGGGCGTCAAATTCCTCCAGCGCGCCGGCAAAGCCCTCCGGATCGTTCCTGTGGCCGTATACAGAGTCCGTATCCACCAGGTTGGTAAAGCACAGCCCGTCGAAATCCGTTTTCATGAAGCGGACCAGTGCGTCCATACAGGCCGGGTTCCCTGCCGCATGATCGATCTTTGTCAGCCCCTCATGGGCAAAGATATCCTCAATCTTTCCGACGCCGATGGACTCCATGCTCGCTTCCATCACAGCCTGCGGGAGGGTGCGCCCGCAGGGCGGCATGGAGAAATCCCGCCGGTTCCCGGTGCGTTTGAAGCTTCCCGGTTGCCCCACAAAGGGGCGGGCAATTACCCGGCCGACCCCCAGCTCGCCCTGAAGCATCTCCCGGGCAGTCCGGCAGAATTCATACAGTTTCTCCGGCGGAAAAAGCTCCTCATGGCAGGCAATCTGGAAAACGCTGTCCCCGCTGGTATAGACGATGGGCGTGCGGTCCCGCAGGTGCGCTTCGCCCAGCTCCTCAATGATGGCTGTGCCGGACGCGGGTTTGTTGCCGATGCATTTGTATCCGATGGCCTTCTCATAGGCTTCCATGAAGGACTTCGGGAACCCGTCCGGGAAAACCGGAAACGCCCGCGTGACCCGTACGCCCGCGATTTCCCAGTGCCCGGAAGTGGTATCCTTGCCTTTGCTCAGTTCCCGGGCCCGGCCCCAGGCGCCTGCAACCGGCCCGTCCCATCTGTATCCGGTGGTTTCAATGTTGCCAAGCCCCATCCCTGCCATATTCGGCAGCTCCGGATGGCAGGCCGCGATTACATGCCCCAGCGTATTGCTTCCGGCGTCGCCATACTCTGCCGCGTCCGCCGCTTCCCCGGCGCCAACCGCGTCCAGTACCGTCAGAAAAACCCTGCTCATACGGTTTGCTCCTCCTGTGCGGTAAAATTGTTATCCGGTTATGAAAAAAGCCTGTGTTTCACAGGAAAAGTATAACAGAATCCATCCCCGAACACAAGCAGTGTCCGCCCTGCGGGGCCTTCCGGAACAAGGTTTTTCGTGCTATAATGGTTCCGGGAAAAAAACTGAACAGGGAGGTCCCGGCATGGCAACCGTTTATTCACCCGATGAGGAATTCCACCTGAAGATTGTTCCCGGGGACGTAGGGCGTTATGTCCTGCTCTGCGGCGATCCCGCCCGCTGTGAAAAAATCGCCGCGTATTTCGATACCGCGGCTTTCGTGAAGTCCAACCGGGAATATACGATTTATACCGGTACACTGGAGGGGGAAAAGGTCAGCGTCTGCTCCACCGGTATCGGCAGTCCTTCCCTCGCCATCGCGGTGGAGGAACTGATCCATTGCGGCGCGGATACCTTCATCCGCATCGGCTCCGCCGGCGGCATGGCCCCGGAAGTCCTGGGCGGCGATGTGGTTATCGCATCCGGCGCAATCCGGATGGAGGGCACATCGAAGGAATATGCGCCTATAGAATATCCGGCTGTGGCGGATTACGGAATCGTGAACGCCCTGGCAGATGCCGCCGGGGAGGAAAAGGTCCCCTTCCATGTCGGCGTCCTGCATAACAAGGATAATTTCTACGGCCAGCATAATCCGGACTCCATGCCCGTCCGGGAGGAGCTGAAAGCCAAATGGAACGCTTTCGTGGCGTGCGGCGCCCTCGCCAGTGAAATGGAATCCTCCGCCCTCTTCATCATCTGCTCCGTCCGCAGGGCCCGTGCCGGCGCCCTGGTGCAGGTCTTTGCCAACCAGACCCGCCGGGCCATGGGGCTGGAAGATCCCATGACGCTGGATACAGACCCGGCCATCCGCGTCGGCGTCCGGGGCCTGCGCAAACTGATCCGGCAGGACCGTGCCGGAAAATAAAACAAGTTGAAAAAAGCGAAAGGCGCATCCGCCGATGCGCCTTTCGCTTTTCATTCAGGCAAAACGAATTTCATCCAGGGTATACCGGATGACCTCATCCACGTCATCCTCCTCCGCGGCAGCTGCTTCGGCCAGCCACGGATGTGATACCTCCCATGCGGAAGCCTGGTCCTCCCATTTCGTTTCTTCCATGAACGCTCATTCCCCTCTTCACTTTTAGCTCAGCAGCCACAAGGGATTGTACCCGCGTTCATCCGGAAACACAATATCCAATCTGGTCAAATATTGCATTTTTGTTGCATTTTTACGTCAGTTCTGAGGAATCTCTGTTTTCCCGATCCCGATCAGCGAGGGAACGGACCTTACAAACCTGCGGTTCTGGTACTTCGCTTCCTTGTTCAGCATCCGCCCGCGGAACATCAGCGCCATGGTATTCCCGCCATCCAGGTTCAGCGCCTGCGTTACGCCCCGTTCCTTCATCATTTCCGCCACACGCTGCAGCATCGTTCCCCGGCTGTCTTCCTCCTTCCGTCCCTGTACGGACAGCAGCAGGTAGTGCCCCGGTTCAATCATACCCAGGGCGTGGCGCGGTTCCAGGTCCCGGTAATAGGAGGAATACATCTTGTCGTCAATTTCGCCGTCCCGGATCAGGATCGGCCCGAAACTGAACACATTCAGCGCGCCTTTCTCCAGCAGTTCCTCCGCTGTGTATTCGGTGCAGTCGCATACTTCCAGCCGGCCGTCCGGATACTGGATCATCATGTCCAGGTTCGGCAGATGCGAATTCCGCTTCCTGTTTGTTTTCGCGCTGATGATCCGGCCCTCGCGGATGATGATTCCGACCGTCTGGTTGTTTTTCATCCGGTCCGCATAAAAGTCATCCGTAAAGCCCAGCACGAATCCCTCTTCCTGCGCGATTTTATAGGGAAACTTGTAGTTCCTGGCTGGATGGTCCGGATCCGTCATCACCGTACGGAACCGTTCCTCCCCCCGGGTCCGGATGTCTGTCTCGAACCAGATCAGCGGAATGGACCTGTCCTGCTGCCGGCGGATCGTCACCTGCAGCGTCCCGCTCAGGTACATCCACAGTCCGCCTTCGTCGTCTTCCCAGATAAACTCGCCTTCGGATACCAGAAACCCCTCCGCGTCCCTCTCCGGCGTCTCCGGCTCGCTGACCGGCGGCTCCGTCACCAGCGGAGGCCGCGTGGTCCGCGGTTTTTCATCCGCCCCGGCATGCAGAGGAACCATCAGCACCAGCAGCGCAAAAAGCGCGGCCGCCCTGCGAATCCGCGCTTTCAGTATATTCCGGATATTCCGGCCTGTAACGTCCATTGCCGCCTCCCGCTTACCCTGCGACGCCGTACTGTTTCTCAAACTCTTCCAGCGGCATCGGCTCTGCGAAATAATATCCCTGGTACAGCTGGCATCCCATTTCCTGCAGTTTGCCGTACTGTTCCTCCGTCTCCACGCCTTCGGTCAGGGATGTAATTCCCAATTCGCGGGCCAGGGTAATGATCTCCTTCACGATCGTCTGTCCGCGGCCGTCCGAGTCTGTCTTCCGCAGGAAAGCCATATCAATCTTCAGCACGTCCACTGGCATGTCCTTCAGCATGTTCAGCGAAGAGTAACCGCTGCCGAAGTCGTCCATCTCGATGATGAACCCGAAGTCCCGCAAGTCATTCAGGATCTCCATCCGTTTTTCCACGCTGCCCATCATCACCGTTTCGGTGATTTCAATCCGCAGCTTCTTTACGTCAATTCCGTAATCCTGCACCATTTTCTTCAGCTCCCCGGCTACATCCAGGAACTGGAAATCCTTCGGACTGATATTGACGGAAATAAACCGGCTGTCTCCCTTCTGCTGCCACCGCTGGAGGATCCTGCAGCAGCTCCGCCAGATGAACAGGTCCAGGTCCGCGATCATCCCGTTCCGCTCGAGAACAGGAATAAATGAAGAGGGCGCCCGGATGCCTTCAATCGGATGAATCCAGCGAACCAGTGCTTCCGCGCCTGTCGTTTCACCGTTGCGGTTCACAATCGGCTGCAGCCAGGGCCGGATCTGCCCGTTCGCCAGCGCGTCTTTCAGCTCGTCGGTAATCTGCCGGTTCCGCAGCACCTGCTCCCGCATGCTTTCATCGTACCACGCGGTGATGGTATGCACCTGGTCCTTGATAGTGCTCACAGCCATATGCGCCCGGTCATACATAACGGAAACGTCAATATTCCGGTCCGTAATCCGGAAAACGCCGATGTGGATCAGGATATGGTGGGTCGTCGTCCCGTCGTTCACCGGGAAATTTTCCAGCTTTTCTTCAACCCGCCGCTGGTTGAAACCGTACGCCGGCAGGCATACGCCGAAGGTATCGCCGCCCAGCCGGCCGCATACGCTCCTTTCCGGCAGGTCCTCCCCCACCCAGGAGGCCACCCGCTGGAGGGCGAAGTCCCCGAAGGCGTAGCCGTATATATCGTTGATCATCTTGAAATTGCTGATATCCGCGTACACAATCAGGAATTCATCATCCGGGTACCCGTCCAGGAGTTCCTTTGTCCGTTCGTACAGATAGTCCCGGTTGAACATTCCGGTCAGCTGGTCGTGCCGGGCGTTATACAGCTGGCGCTCCATCTCCCGCTGCTCGTCCGTATCATCCCGCACGCTGATGTAGAATCCGTTCACCCGGCGGCGGTTGTCCATCAGCGGCCGTTTGGACAGCTGGCAGACATGTTCTCCGTCCTCCGTCTCCAGGATCACCTGGTCGCTCCAGGATTCCTCATTGGGATGCCGGTACCCGAACTTTTTGTTCAGCTCGTTCCCGGCTTTTTCGGTTTCCCCTTCCTTCAGTCCCAGCAGTTCCTGCCCGGCCCGGTTCATCCAGAGGCATTTCTGGTTGGCGTCAAAGAAGTAGATCGCATCCCGCTGCTCCGACACGACACCGCCCAGCATCCGGTCCAGCAGCCGCATCGGCCGGTAATACAGGGAGAAGTAGAAAATCAGCAGTCCGAACACGCCGAATCCCAGCATGGAGCGGTCGATCGGCGTTCCGGAAAAAATATAGGCTGTCTCCCAGGCGGATACCAGGACCGAGGAAATCAGGATCACGGAATACCGTTCCGTCTGCAATCGGGGAGAACGGACCACCTTAACTGTCAGCATGGCAATGATGCCCGCCAGGATCCCGTAATCCACCAGCCGGTGGAACGTCTGCCCGAGGAAAGGCTTCAGCTTGTAATAGTCAAAACCGTCCACCTGGATCGGAATCAGCTCGAACGCGTGATGGTATACCGGATTCAGCAGCAGCTGGATCACGTCCGCCAGGAACAGCGCATAGATCAGGTTCCGCAGCAGTATGCTCGGCCAGTTGATCCGGCAGTATGTGATAGTGAAATGAAGCATGCCGGCAATGGCAAAATCCATGCCGAGATAATAGGTATACGCACCGATGGTGGAAATGGTCCGGTTCCCGCTCAGGATAATCACGGCGTTCCCGACCATCGGCAGGATCAGGCAGAGCAGCATGATAGAGGCCGTCGGTCCCATTGCTTTGCCCGACCGCCGCGCGATGATGGAACAAACGCCGACAATTGCCGCCAGAAGCAGCAATGCAATTCCGAAAATGAGTCTCAAAGTAAACCTCGCTGAAAAGGCTGTTCTATTATAGGAGTCATTTTATTGTATCAGTTTTTCCGCCAAAAGAAAAGCTTTTTTCTGCGGGCCAAAAAACCTTGATTCCGCGCAGGCCTTTTTTGTATAATATTTGGAGTGCATCCTTCCGGATGCACCGATCCTGCAGCAAAAGGAGCTGTCCGATATGGAAGAAAACAACGCGCGCAGCAATTTTATCTGGGACGCGATCGAGAAGGACCTGGCCGACGGCCGCTATACGGAAATCCACACCCGTTTCCCTCCCGAACCGAACGGATATATGCACATCGGCCACTGCAAGGCCCTGATCATGGACTTCCTGACCGCCGAGAAATTCGGCGGGAAGTGCAACCTGCGCTTTGACGATACAAACCCGGCCAAGGAAGACACGGAATATGTGGAAGCCATCAAACGGGATATCCACTGGCTCGGTTTCCACTGGACCGGCGGGGAATTCTACGCTTCCGATTATTACGACAAGTGCTATGAGATCGCGGAGGACTGGATCCGCCGGGGTCTCGCCTACGTCGACGAGCTCAGCAAGGATGAGATGCGTGAATACCGCGGCACGCTGACCGAGCCGGGAAAGAACAGTCCCTGGCGCGACCGTCCCGCCGGAGAAAGCCTGGATCTCTTCCGCCGCATGAAAGCCGGCGAATTCCCGGAAGGCACAAAAACCCTCCGCATGAAGATCGACATGGCTTCCCCCAACATTGTCATGCGGGATCCCGCCATGTACCGGATCCTTTACAAGGAACACTGGCGCACCGGAAACAAGTGGTGCATCTATCCGATGTACGACTTCTCCCATCCCATCGGCGACGCGCTGGAAGGCATCAGCCATTCCATGTGCTCCCTGGAGTATGAGATTCACCGTCCCCTGTATGACTGGGTCGTGGAAAAAAGCGCGGACATGCTGCCCGCCAGGCCCCGCCAGATCGAATTCTCCCGCCTGAATATGACCGGCACGGTCATGTCCAAGCGCTATCTCCGCCAGCTGGTGGAAGGCCATTATGTCGCCGGCTGGGACGATCCCCGGATGCCAACCCTTTCCGCCATGCGCCGCCGCGGATATCCCCCCATGGCCATCCGGAATTTCGTAAGCACCATCGGAATGTCCAAGGCGGATTCCACGGTGGATTACGCCGTGCTGGAGCATTGCGTCCGCGACGTCCTGGGAGACACTTCCCTCCGCGCCATGGCGGTCCTCCGCCCCCTGAAGGTAGTCCTTACCAACTGGCCGGAAGGTGAAACCAGAACCGTCACGCTGGAGAACCATCCCGATCATCCGGAACTCGGCACCCACGAGATTTCCTTCGGCCGCGAGCTCTATATCGAGCAGGACGATTTCATGGAAGTCCCGGTCAAAAAGTACCAGCGCATGTTCCCCGGCAATGAAGTCCGCCTGAAGGGCGCCTATATCGTCCGCTGCGACGACTGCGTGAAGGATGCGGAAGGCAACATCACTGAAGTGCACTGCACCGTGGACCTGGATTCCTTCTCCGGCAGCGCCGGCGCCGACCGGAAGATCAAAGGCAAGACCCTGCACTGGGTCTCCGCGCAGGACTGCATTCCCTTTGAAGCCCGTCTTTACGAGCCGCTGCTCAACGACGAGCTGCCCGAGGATGAGGAAGAAGCTGACAAAAAGGACTTCATCATCCGCTTGAACCCCGAAAGCCTGCAGGTCTGCCGCGGCTACGCGGAAAAAATCATTGCGGATGCGGAAACCGGAACCTCCTTCCAGTTCCTGCGCACCGGCTACTTCTGCAAGGATCCCGATTCCACCGCGGAACTCCCGGTCTACAACCGTACCGTCGGCCTCCGCGACACCTTCGCGAAGCAGGCGGCCGCCAACTGATCCGCGGCAGGCAGCCTGTAAACCACAAGAACAAAAATGAGGTAAACACCATGAATGTAAGAACAAGATTTGCACCGAGCCCCACCGGCTTTATGCATCTGGGCGGCGTACGCACCGCCCTCTACGCCTATCTTTTTGCCAGGCAGAACAACGGACAGTTTATCCTGCGCATCGAGGACACCGACCAGGAGCGCTTCGTGGAAGGCGCGACAGAGGTCATCTATGACACGCTCCGCGCCTGCGGCCTGAACTGGGATGAGGGTCCGGATGTGGGCGGCCCCTGCGGTCCCTATATCCAGTCCGAGCGCAAATCCACCTACCTTCCCTACGCGGAGCAGCTGGTCCAAAGCGGTCACGCCTACTACTGCTTCTGCTCCAAGGAGGAGATTGACGCCCGCCGCGCCGCGGTGGAAGCTGCCGGCGGCACCTGGAAATACGACAAGCACTGCCTGCATCTTTCCCCGGAGGAAGTTGCGGCGAAGAAGGCTGCCGGCATCCCCTGGACCATCCGCATGAACGCGCCGACGGAAGGTGAAACCAGCTACAGCGACGTGGTTTTCGGCGATATGACCTTCCGGAACGCCGAATCCATGGACGATATGGTCCTCATCAAGCAGGACGGGATGCCCACCTATAATTTTGCCAACGTCATCGACGACCACCTCATGGGCATCACCCATGTGATGCGCGGCATGGAATACCTTTCCTCCACGCCCCGCTACAATTACCTCTACACCGCGCTGGGCTGGGAGATCCCCACGTATATCCACCTGCCCACCGTCATGCGGGACGCCACCCATAAGCTCTCCAAGCGGGACGGCGACGCCTATTACTCCGACTACATTGAAAAAGGTTTCCTGACGGAAGCGCTGGTCAACTACCTGGCGCTGGTTGGCTGGAACCCCGGCACGGACCGGGAATTCTTTACCCTGCCGGAGCTGGTGGAGGCCTTTGACATCCACCGGATCAACAACTCCCCCGGCATCTTTGACGTCAACAAGCTGGAGTGGATGAACAGCCAGTATGTGGCAAAGATGGATCCGGAGAAATACCTGGAGACGGCCGCGCCCTGGTTCGACCAGGTCCTCAGCGGAAAGAACATGGATTACCGCCGCCTGGCGGAGCTGATGCAGAGCCGCACGGATATCTTCTCCCGCATTCCGGAGAAAATCGCCTTCCTTGCGGAGATGCCGGACTACGACACCGCCATCTTCTTCAACAAGAAGCAGAAGAGCGACGAGGCTGTGGCGAAGGAAGTCCTTCCCCTGCTGCTTCCCGTGCTGGAGGGAATATCCGACTGGACCGAGCAGAGTATCCACGATGCTGTCATGGAGAAAATCCAGGAGTGGGGCCGCAAGAACGGCACGGTCCTCTGGCCGATGCGCATTGCCATCTCCGGCCAGGAATCAACCCCCGGCGGCGCATTCGAAATTGCGTATCTCCTGGGCAAAGAGGAAACGCTCCGCCGCCTGCAGGCCTCCATTGCGAAGCTCGGGTAAGGCTTCAAACCTCACCGAAACCCGGTTTTTCCGGGCTTCGGTTTTTTTTGTTGACATGCGGGGTTGCCTCTGCTATAATATCGCCTGCGGTTAATCCGCCGATGGGGAATGGTGTAACGGCAGCACCTACGACTCTGACTCGTATTGTCTAGGTTCGAATCCTAGTTCCCCAGCGCTTTTTTTGGCTCCGTTGTCTAGAGGCCTAGGACGCGGCCCTCTCAAGGCTGAAACACGGGTTCGAATCCCGTCGGAGCTGCTTTTTTTATAAAGTTTACACTGCGTTCACATTCCTGCGTTGAATCAGCGCCCCGCATCGTGTTATAATGCTCCTATCGGAGCTTTTTTCTTTTTGCTCCAGTTTAATCGGAGGTTTAAGATGATGAAAAAACTGCTTGCCATTCTGATGGCGCTGTCCCTGCTCCTTTCCGTTTCCGCTGTCTTTGCGGAAGGTGAGGCCGAAACGGAAACGCAGGCCGCCCCGGTCCTGCTCGTTACGGTTTACGGAAAGGAAATTACCGACCAGTCCCCGGAACTCCTGTCCCTGATTGATAATATCACCGCCTATTACGCACAGTACGGATACGATACCTCGGATCCGGGTTTCACGGATTATGCGAAACAGTTTGCCCTGCAGTACCTGTACGAGGAAGCGCTCCTGCTGAACAAGGCAAAAGAGCTGGGCATGGATACCCTTACCGATGAGGAAAAGGCTTCCATCACCGAGCAGGTTACCGAGGAATTCGAGGAGGAAGTGGCGTACTACCTGACAAACTATTTCGGAATTACCGACGAATCCTCCCAGGAAGACAAGGATAACGCCCGGGCACAACTGCTGGCCCTCTTTGAGGCGGACGGGTACACGCTGGAAGCCGCCATTCAGCAGGCGGAACAACAGGAAATCGAAAACCGCGTAAGGTCTTCCGCCACAGCAGGCGTCGAAGCGTCCGAACAGGAAATCCTTGATTACTTCAACGCCCTCGTTGAAGCGGACAAGGAAGCGGCGGAAGCGGATCCGGCTGAATATGTCCAGAACCGTGAAATGTACGAAATGTACAACGCTTACTATCCGGGTTACTTCTCTCCCTCCTACTACATTCCGGCCAACTACCGCGGCGTCCTGCATATCCTCCTCAAGCCGGAGGATACGCTCCTGGAGAACTGGAAGGGCCTGGCTGCCCGCCTGGAAGAAAGCAAAGACCAGGAAGAGCCCACCGCCGGAACGGATACGGAATCCACGGAAGAGCCCGCCGAAACGGAAGAACCCGTGACGGAGGAAATGGTGGAAGCTGCCCGCCAGGCCATCCTGGACAGCCTGAAAGTCAAAATTGACGACATCCAGGCACGGCTGGCCAAGGGCGAATCCTTTGAATCCCTGATCGCCGAGTACGGGGAAGATCCCGGCATGCAGGATGAGGAATACCTGAAGAACGGCTATATCGTCCATCCGGAAAGCATCAGCTATGCGGCTGAATTTGCCAAAGCCGCTGCCGCCCTGGAAAAAGTCGGCGATGTCAGCGACCCGGTTCTTACGGATTACGGCGTCCATATCCTGTACTATCTCCGGGATATCGAACCCGGTCCGGTGGAACTGACAGATGAAATGAAAGCCGAACTGAAAGAAGCCCTGGACAGCGCGCTGAAGGATGAAGCCTATGACATGGCCCTGAGCAACTGGACCAAGGAAGCCGAAGAATCCGGCGCTATCGCCTGGACGGAAGCCGGCAACGCCTGGATCTCCCCGGAAGAAGCCGAAGGAGCCGATGACGCAGAAACCATCGCGGACACGGAAGTCACTCCTGCTCCGGAAGAATAAGATCCTAACCCAAACAAAACCCGCTGCAGTCACTGCAGCGGGTTTTGCTTTGCGTCCATAATCAATAGGCTTCCTCGCCCCGGCTCCGGGCCTTGGCCCGCAGGGAATGATCCAGCTGGCGCTTGCGCATCCGCAGATGCTCCGGCGTAATCTCCAGCAGCTCGTCGTCATCAATAAACTCCAGGCATTCCTCCAGCGTCAGGGGATGCACGGAAATCAGGCGCATCGCGTCTTCCGAAGCGGAGGCGTTCCGCATATTCGTCACATGCTTTGCCTTGCACACGTTCACAACCAGGTCGCCCGGCCGCGCGTTCTGGCCGCAGATCTGGCCCATGTACACGTTTTCGCCCGCGCCGATGAACAGCGTACCCCGTTCCTGGGAATAGAACAGGCCGTAGCTGGTCGTGACCCCGGTCTCAAAGCAGATCAGGGCGCCGGCGTTCCGGTGCGGAATATCGCCTTTCACGGGCTCGTAGCGTTCAAACACGGAGCTCATAATTCCCTCGCCCCGGGTATCCGTCATGAATTCACTCCGGTATCCGAACAGGCCGCGGGACGGCACCAGGAACTCCAGGCGTACCCGGTCGCTGCCGCTCATATGCTCCAGTGTTCCGCGCCGACGGCCGATCTTTTCGATCACCGCGCCGGCCGATGCCTGCGGAGTATCCACGATCAGCCGTTCCACCGGCTCGCATTTCACGCCGTCAATCTCCTTGTAGATAACCCGGGGCTTGCTTACGGCAAACTCATATCCCTGGCGGCGCATATTCTCGATCAGGATGGACAGGTGCAGTTCGCCGCGCCCGCACACCTCAAAGGAATCCGTCGTTTCCGTGTCGTTGACCCGCAGGGAAACGTCCGTCTGCAGTTCCCGCATCAGGCGCGCCCGCAGGTGGCGGCTGGTTACGTACTGTCCTTCCCGGCCCGCGAAGGGGCTGTCGTTCACGGAGAAGGTCATCGTCACCGTCGGCTCGGAAATCTTGACAAAGGGCAGGCCTTCCACCTTTGCGGGATCGCACACCGTATCGCCGATGGAAATATCCTCCGCGCCGTACAGCGCGACGATATCGCCCATGCTCACTTCCGTGGCATTTACCCGCTTCAGGCCGTCATACTGGAACAGTCCGCCCAGACGCCAGGCGGGGCTGGTCGCGCCGGTCTCCAGGTTCGTATGCACCACGTTCATGCCTTCGGTGAACTTGCCGCGCACCACGCGGCCCACGCCGATCCGGCCCACATATTCGCTGTAATCGATCGTGGAAATCAGCACCTGGGCCGGTCCCTCCGCGTCGCCTTCCGGCGCCGGAATGTACTGCAGGATCGCGTCAAACAGCGGCTGCAGGTCCGTTCCGGGCTGCTCCAGGTCCAGCGTTGCAGTGCCTTTCCGGGCGGACACATACAGAATCGGATTTTCGATGGTGCTCTCGTCCGCTTCCAGGTCAATCAGCAGGTCCAGGATTTCATTGACAACCTCATCGCACCGCGCGTCCGGCCGGTCCACCTTGTTAATCACAATCAGGACCTTCAGCTTCAGCTCCAGCGCCTTCTTCAGCACGAAGCGCGTCTGGGGCATCGGTCCTTCAAAGCTGTCCACCAGCAGGAGCACGCCGTCCACCATCTTCAGCACCCGTTCCACTTCCCCGCCGAAGTCGGCGTGGCCGGGGGTATCCACGATGTTGATCTTGTGTCCCCTGTAATGCACAGCGGTATTCTTGCTCAGGATGGTGATGCCCCGTTCCCGTTCCAGGTCGTTGGAGTCCATCACGCGGTCCACCGTCTGCTGGTTCTCGCGGTAGACACCGCCCTGCTTGAGCATCTGGTCCACCAACGTGGTCTTGCCGTGGTCAACGTGGGCAATAATCGCAATATTCCTGATATCTTCCCTTACCATAACACACCTTCTATACTCATTCCTGACAACCGTGACCTGACACGGATCCGATTATCTCTCCGCGGTCTCCTTCAGCTCCAGGCCTTCGTTATTCTCGCAGGCCAGGCGGATACTCCACTCATTCTCAAACAACAGCACGTCCCGCCCGTGGCTGTCCTTCGCCCGTCCGGATGTGGACGTCAGCTTCAGGTCTTCAACGGGCTTCGGCGTCTTCGATACCCAGCGCACGTGCCGGAAGGGCATTCCTTCCATCACGATCTCCGTCTGGTATTCCGTCCGTAGCCGGTGTTCCAGCACTTCAAACTGCAGCACGCCGACCACGCCAACCATGAACTCCTCCCGTCCGGTTTCCGTACGGATAAAAGTCTGGATCGCGCCTTCCTCCGCCAGCTGGCTGATGCCCTTCTGGAACTGTTTGCGCTTCATGCTGTCCATCGGACGGACCCGGTTGAAAAATTCCGGCGCGAACACGGGGATGTTGGCGTAATGCAGCTTTGGCCCGGTGCTCAGCGTATCGCCCAGCCGGTATATCCCGGGGTCGAACAGGCCGATAATATCCCCGGCCCAGGCCTCCTCCACAGCTTCCCGCTCGTCGGCCATGAACTGCTGGGGCTGCTTCAGCGCCACGGTTTTGTTCGTTCCGCTGTGCCAGACCTCCATGCCTTTCTCGAAGGCGCCGCTGACAATCCGCATAAAGGCCAGCCGATCCCGGTGGGCCGGATTCATGTTGGCCTGGATCTTGAAGATGAACCCGGAAAAATACGGTTCCTCCGGCGCGACCATACCCTGGTCGCTCTCCCGCGGAAGGGGCGGCGGGGTGAAGGTCAGGAACCGGTCCAGGAAAGGTTCCACGCCGAAGTTTGTCACCGCGGAGCCGAAGAACATGGGCGTCAGCTCACCGTTGCGGACCTTTTCCAGGTCAAACTCGTCCCCGGCTTCGTCCAGCAGTTCAATTTCCTCGTGGAGCCGGTCCCGGTAATGCTTTTCCAGCGCCTTTTCCAGCTCCGGATCGTCAATTCCGATATCCGTCTTTTCCACCATGGTTTTTCCGTGGTCGCCGCCTGTATAAAGCTCCACCGTTTTCGTATCCCGGTGGTAGACGCCCTGGAAATCGCCGTCCACGCCGATGGGCCAGTTGATCGGACAGGAGCGGATGCCCAGCACCTGCTCCAGCTCCTCCATCAGGGAGAAGGGATCCTTGGCCGCCCGGTCCATCTTGTTCACAAAGGTGAAGATCGGGATGTTCCGCATCCGGCAGACCTTGAACAGCTTGATCGTCTGGGCTTCCACGCCCTTGGCTGCGTCCAGCAGCATAACCGCCGCGTCCGCCGCCACCAGCACCCGGTAGGTATCCTCGGAGAAGTCCTGGTGACCGGGGGTGTCCAGGATATTGATCCGGTATCCGTCGTATACAAACTGCATGGCGGAACTCGTCACGGAGATGCCGCGCTGCTTCTCGATCTCCATCCAGTCAGAGGTGGCATGCTTGTCGGTCTTCCGGGCTTTGACACTTCCCGCGCTGCGGATCGCCCCGCCGTACAGCAGCAGCTTTTCCGTCAGGGTCGTCTTGCCGGCGTCTGGGTGGGAAATGATGGCGAAGGTACGCCGCTTCTCCACCTGCTCATGAAGCAGGTTCCGGAATTCCGGTGTATCGTTGGCTGGCAGCATATCATCCCTCCGTCATTCGTTCAGTCGTCCGTTCATGCATCCATGAAAACAAACAGTGTATTTTATATCGCAGGGCCTTGTGTTGTCAAGGTTTTGGGGGTCTCCGCCGCCATCCCCGGACATGAAAAAGGAACCGCCGTCTCCGGTGGTTCCGCAGGATTGTTCTGCACGGTTTACTTATGGTACAGCTTATGGCTCTGGTAGCTCGGATCGCAGGTCAGGTTCAGCCCCAGCCGGCGGAACGTATTGTCGTCCACCGCGGGCAGGATCACCGTGGAATGCGCCTCGCAGTTCTTCAGCTGCGGCAGCATGCTCAGCGCCTTCGCCGCGTTCGGATCGGAAGCCGCGGACACGGACAGCGCCACCAGTACCTCGTCGGAATGCAGTCGGGGATTGTGGTTGCCCAGGTATTTGCACTTCAGTTCCTGTACCGGTTCGATCACCTCCGGCGGAATCAGGTGCACGCTCTTGGGAATGTTTCCCAGCCGCTTCAGGGCATTCAGGATCACCGCGGCAGACGGTCCCAGAAGGTCTGTCGTCTTGCCGGTGATGATCTCGCCTTCCGGCAGTTCGATTGCGAGCGCGGGATTCCCGGTGGATTCGGAGCGTTCCCTGGCCGCGGCAATCACCGGACGGATGGAATCATCCAGGTTCAGGTGCTTCATCAGCAGCAGGATTTTTTCGGCTTCTTCCTTCGCGGCATGTCCCTGCAGGAAAGAGCATTTTGCCGTGTAGTAACGGCGGAGGATCTCCATCTCAGCGGCTTTCCGGCAGACCAGGTCGTCGGTAATGCACATGCCCGCCATGTTCACGCCCATATCCGTCGGGCTTTTGTAGGGTGATTTGCCCCATACATGCTCGAACAGCGCGTTCAGCACGGGGAATATTTCGATATCCCGGTTATAGTTGACCGTCGTCTCGCCGTAGGCTTCCAGGTGGTACGGATCAATCATGTTTACGTCGCTCAGGTCCGCCGTGGCAGCTTCATAGGCCACATTGACCGGATGCTTCAGCGGCAGGTTCCAGATGGGGAATGTTTCAAACTTCGCGTATCCGGCCTTGATCCCGCGGCGGTTCTCCTGGTACAGCTGGCTCAGGCAGGTCGCCATCTTGCCGCTGCCGGGACCCGGCGCAGTCACCAGTACCAGCGGGCGCGTCGTCTCAACGTAATCGTTCTTCCCGAATCCGTCGTCGCTCACGATATGATCGATATCCGTCGGATATCCGGCGATCGGATAGTGCCGGTAGGTCCGGATCTCCAGCGAGTTCAGCCGCTGTTCAAAGGCGATGGCCGCCGGCTGGTTTGCCCAGCGGGTCAGCACCACGGACCCCACATACAGCCCGATCCCGCGGAACGCATCGATCAGACGCAGGGTATCCAGGTCATACGTAATTCCCAGGTCGCCGCGGACCTTGCTCTTTTCAATGTCGTCCGCGTTGATGACGATGATGATCTCTTCCTTGTCCTTCAGCTTCAGCAGCATCTGCACCTTGCTGTCCGGCTGAAATCCGGGGAGCACGCGGCTGGCATGGAAATCGTCAAACAGCTTCCCGCCCAGCTCCAGATACAGCTTCCCGCCGAATTCATCAATCCGCTGAATAATCCGCTCGGACTGCATCCGCGTATACCGATTGTGGTCAAAACCGATTTTCATCCCCCGCACCTCCGGAAAAACTCAGGATAGGATCACAGCAAACAACAGATCTATTTTACGCTTGCCCTCCGGAAGGGTCAATGCCCAATCCGGCCGAATCTGCCCGAAAAACCCAAAGATACGAAAAAAAACCGGCTTGCAATTCCCCCGGAAAGACGATATACTAACCCTTGCCGTGTGCGCGATGAAGATTGGGTCCCGTGCGATCTTTCGGTGTGAACCCTGTCAGGTCCTGACGGAAGCAGCAGTAAGCATTAGACGGATGTGCTGCGGGGCTGCCCGGTCTGAGCGTATACGGTTTTTCTTTTGTATCGCCCTATGTTGGGTCCCTGAATTATGCTATACTGTCCTGGATATCTCAGCGAGAAGCACGGAGGAATTTGGCGTATGGAACTGGAACTGATCCGCAGCACTGACCCGCAGGTGGCGGAAGCAATTGACCTGGAGCTGAACCGTCAGCGCACCCATATTGAGCTGATTGCCAGCGAGAATTTTGTTTCCCCGGCCGTGATGGCGGCCATGGGCACCTGCCTGACCAACAAATATGCGGAAGGTTATCCGGGAAAACGCTATTACGGCGGCTGTGAATATGTGGACATCGTGGAGGAACTGGCCCGGAAGCGCGCCTGCGAACTTTTCGGCGCCGATCATGCGAACGTCCAGCCCCACAGCGGCGCCCAGGCCAATACGGCCGTGTACTTCGCCATGCTGAAGCCCGGTGATACCGTCATGGGCATGAGCCTGTCCCACGGCGGCCACCTGACCCATGGCAGCCCCGTGAACCTCAGCGGTTCCTACTTCAATTTTGTCCCTTACGGTGTCTCTCCCGAAACGGAAATCATTGATTATGACGATGTCCGCCGCCTGGCCCTGGAATGCCGGCCGAAGCTGATTGTCGCCGGCGCTTCCGCCTATCCGCGGATCATCGATTTTAAAACGCTGCGCGCCATCGCCGATGAGGTCGGCGCGCTCCTGATGGTTGATATGGCGCACATTGCGGGCCTGGTCGCCGCGGGCGAGCATCCCAGCCCCATCCCCTACGCCGATTTTGTCACCACCACAACCCACAAGACCCTCCGCGGTCCCCGCGGCGGCATGATCCTCTGCAGGGAGGAGTACGCCAAAGCCATTGACAAGGCGATCTTCCCCGGCACCCAGGGCGGTCCCCTGGAGCATGTGATCGCCGCCAAGGCAGTCGCCCTCGGCGAGGCGCTGACCGACTCGTTCAAAGCCTACCAGCATCAGATCATCCTGAACGCCAAGGCGATGGAAAACGCTTTCCGTGAAGAAGGCGTACGCATGGTTTCCGGCGGAACCGACAATCACCTGATGCTCCTTGACTTCACCGGCACGGAAATGACCGGCAAAATGATGGAAGCCCTCCTGGAGGACGCCAACATCACCGTCAACAAGAACACCGTCCCGAATGAGACCCGCAGCCCCTTCGTTACCAGCGGTATCCGCGTCGGCACCCCCGCGGCAACCTCCCGCGGCCTGAAGGAAGCGGAAATGGCCCAGGTCGCCCGCTGGATCGCGCGGGTCCTCCGCGACGGCGAAGCCGCCGTCCCCTCCGTACGCCGGGAAGTGGAAGCCCTCATGGCAAACTATCCGCTCTACACCTGATCCAGAAGCAGTATAAAAGAGCTCTGCAGCGCAGAGCTCTTTTTCTGATGTCTTTTTCCTCAGGGATGGACAAACGTCCCGATATCGCTGCCTTCCAGCACACGGATCAGGTTCTCCGGATCGTCCAGGCCGAAAACCCGGACCATGGGCACCTTGTTTTCCGCGCACAGCGCGAAGGCCGCGGCATCCATCACCTTCAGCCCGCGTTTCAGCGCTTCGGTGTAGGTAATATCCTTGATCAGCGTTGCCGTCGGATCCTTCAGGGGATCGGCGGTATATACCCCATCAATATTCTTGGCCATCAGCACACAGTCCACTTCCATCTCCACGGCCCGCAGCGCCACGCCAGAGTCGGTGGAGAAGAAGGGATTGCCCGTACCGCAGGCAAACAGCACCACCCGGCCTTCGCTCAGGTGCCGCCGCGCCGCCATCGCGTTGAAAGGCTCCGCAAAACGGTTCATATCCACAGCGCTCTGGATCACCGCGTCCAGCCCTGCCTTCCGCAGCGCGTCCGCCATGCACAGGCAGTTGATCATGGTTCCCAGCATACCCATCTGGTCCGCTGTTACAGCGTCCATATTCGCGGCCGGACCCTGCCGCCCGCGCCAGATGTTTCCGGCGCCGATCACAATACCGATCTCCGTGCCCATGTCATGCATTTTCCGGATGATACCGGCCGCACAGTTCACTTTTTCAAAATCAAACAGATCCCTGTCGGATTTAAGCGCTTCCCCGCTCAGTTTCAGCAGAACCCGATGATAGACAGCCATAAGGTCTCCTCCTTCAATCCGCCTTTTACGTCAGTATACCACTTTTCAGGACCGCTTGTCGAACATGGCCCGCCGCTCCGTGGACAGGCGCATTTTCGCCCGCATGCCTTCCGTATCCCCCGCGACCAGCATCTCCCGGAAGCGGGTCATCTCCTCCAGGAAAGTATCCATCTGCTTCAGCAGCGGCTCCCGGTTCAGCATAAACAGTTCGCTCCACATTTTGTCGTTGATCCGGGCAATCCGTGTCAGGTCCCGGAAAGAGTCCCCTGTGTAGTCCGCCAGGCGCGTGCTGTCGCTGCAGGTCATCAGGGACACGGCAATGCAGTGGGTCAGCTGTGAAACGAACGCGATCATCTCATCGTGTTCCTCCGGGCTCAGCACAGAGATCCGCGCGCATCCGAGCATCCTTCCCAGCATGCCGCACCATTCAATGCCCTTTGCCGTATTTTTGTCCGTCGGAACGACAATATAGTTGGCGTCCCGGAAAATCCGGTCGTCGCTGTTCTGCACGCCGCTCAGTTCACGCCCGGCCATCGGATGGGCCGCGATAAACTCCACGTCCTCCGGCAGGAGCTCCTGGATCCTGCTGACGATACAGCTCTTGACGCCGGTCACGTCCGTGATCATCGTCCCGCTCCTGAACAGATGCCGGTGCTTCTCCACCCATTCCGGGAAGATTCCCGGATACAGCGCGAAGATAATTGCGTCCGCCTCCCGGACCAGCCGCTCATCGTCCTCCGCCGACCCTTCGGAAATGATATGTTCCCGCAGCGCATACGCAATCGCTTCCGGATCCCGATCTATCGCCGCCACATGGAAGCGCAGCCGCTTCAGGGCCCGTGCGTAGCTTCCGCCCATCAGGCCGAGTCCCACGATCAGGATGTTCTTTCCCCTGTTAATCCATTCCATAAGCCTGATTCCTTTTATTCAATGTTTACCGCCGCGCCAAGCGCGCGCATCGCGTCCCAGAACCCCGGGAAACTCTTCCGTACCGCCCCGGCGTCTTCAATCGTTCCTCCCGTCCGGCTGCACAGGACCGCCAGGGACATTACAATCCGGTGGTCATTATGTCCCTGCAGGATTTCCGCCGGTGCCTCCAGCCCTCCGCCGACCTCAATCGAGTTTTCCCCGATCGTCACCGGCGTGCCGAACTTCGCCAGTTCCTCCGCCATGGCCTGTCCCCGGTCGCTTTCCTTGAACCGCAAGCGCCGCGTTCCTTCCAGCCTGGCGCCGCCGCACATCGCCGCGAACGCCATCAGGACCGGCGCAAGGTCCGGACAGTCCGTCACATCCACGCACGCGCCGCCTTCCCGGATCCGGCGGAAATACTCCCGGCAGACCTTGTCGCCCTGCAGGCTGTCCTCCCGCAGTCCCGTGATCCGGATATCGTTCCCGGCCTGCCCCAGTGCCTCAAAAAACGCGGCGTTCGACCAGTCTCCCTCCACGGTCTTTTCCCCGGTCCGGAACCGCCGTCCCCCGGGAATCACCAGTCTCTCCCTCTCCGACCGTTCCGCCGGTACCCCGGCTTCCGCCAGGGCTTCCAGCGTCATCTCCAGGTACGGCTCGCTTTCAATCGGCGGCAGGATCCTGATTTCACTCCGCCCGTCCAGAAGGCTCAGCGCATACAGCAGCCCTGTCAGGAACTGGCTGGACAGATCGCCCCGCACCGTGTATTCACCGGGAACCAGCTTCCCCCGGACCCGGATGGCTTCCCCTGTTCTCTCCAGCAGGAATCCCCGTTCCGCGCACAGCGTCTCGTACACGTCCAGCGGCCGGTCCAGCAGCCGCCCGCTTCCGGTCAGCGTCATTTCCCTGCCGCCCAGCAGGCACAGCGGCAGAAGGAACCGCAGCGTGCTCCCGCTCTCCCGGCAGGGAATCACTCCGCTTTCCGCCTCCGCAGGGCGGCAGCCTTTCACACGCAGCCCGTCCCCGTCCTGTTCAATCCCGGCGCCCAGGGCCCGCAGCCCGTCCATCGTTGCCAGGATATCCTCCGACAGTTCAATCGGCCGGACAAGGCTTTCACCCTCCGCCAGCGCCGCGCAGATCAGCATCCGGTGTGCCATGGATTTCGACGGCGGTGCGGAAATCACGCCCCGGAGCGCTCCGGGCTTTATCTCTGCCCGCATTTTCATCTGCCTCCCGTCAGCCAGTCCATCGCTTCCAGATAGCCGTCCGTTCCGTGGCCGGAAATCGTCTTTTCACAGGCTGCCCGCACATAACTGACCTTCCGGAATTCCTCCCGCGTATTCACATCCGTGATGTGTACTTCCACCGTACGGATTCCGACCGTCTTCAGCGCGTCCAGCAGCGCCACACTGGTATGCGTATAGGCTCCCGGATTCAGGATGATTCCGTCCTGCTTCCCGTAGGCTTCCTGGATCGCGTCCACCAGGTCCCCTTCGTGGTTGGACTGGAAGAAGGATACTTCCACCTGCTTTTCTTCCGCGTGTTTCCGGATTTTCTCCAGCAGGTCCCCGTAGGTTTCCCGTCCGTACATCTCCGGCTCCCGGATTCCCAGCATGTTCAGGTTCGGTCCGTTGATCACAAGGATTTTCATGCCTTCCACCTGCTTTCAATCTCGGCGGCGGCTTCTTCCGGCGTTCCGCTGAGTTTTACCGTCATATCTGCCGCCGCGCGGTAAACCGGTTCGCGTTCCCGCCACAGCCGGTCCATTTTTTCCCGTGTGTCCGCCAGCGGACGGTCATCCGTCGGCACCAGTGTCTCCGCGGCCCGTTCCAGCAGGACCAGGCGTCCGTTCCGTTTCAGCGCCTGAACATTCTCCGGGCGCAGCACCGCGCCGCCGCCGGTCGCGATGATCTGTCCGCCCTTTGCGGAAACTTCCGCGATCACGGCGCTTTCCAGGTCCCGGAAAGCTTTCTCCCCGTCCTCCCGGAAAATCTCCGTGATGGCCTTTCCCGCTTTCTGCTCAATCAGCGCGTCCGTATCCTTTACTTCCCGCCCGGTCCGGGCCTGCAGTACGGCGGCCACCGTGCTTTTCCCGCTTCCCGGCATTCCGGTCAGGACGATGTTTTCCTTCTCCCGCAGCAGTTCCCGGTAAATCCGGTCCGCGGTCCCTTCCGGGTAGGTGATTCCGCGGAATATCTCCGCCGCCCGCACTGCCTGGGCCGTCAGCATGAACAGTCCGCCTTCCGCCGGGATTCCGCGTTTCCGCGCTGCCAGGACCAGGTTGGTCCGCAGCGGATTGTACACCGCGTCCGCCACCGCTTCCAGGTCCGGATAATCCGCCGGGTCCGCCGGGCAGCTTTCCACCTGCGGATACATCCCGCAGGGGGTGGTATTGATCAGGATCTGTGCGTCCCGGTGTTCCTCCGCAGCCTGTTCATAGGTCACGGCATCCCCGCGCCCGCTGCGGCTCACCCGGATCACCGCGCGGGCCACAAGCTTTTTCGCCGCGTACATGGCCGTGAGGCTGGTGCCGCCCGTCCCCAGGATCAGCACTTTTTTTCCTGCCGGATCCACGCCGGTTCGCCGCAGCAGCAGAATCAGCCCCGTTGCATCCGTGTTGTCCCCGTACAGTTTTCCGTCCCGCCGGACGATCGTATTGACCGCGCCGATCTCCCGGGCGGTTTCGCTGATCCCGTCCAGGTGCGGGATCACCGCCTGCTTGTAGGGAATCGTCACATTGATTCCCCGGAAATTTCCCTCCTGCAGGAAAGGTCCGACCGCTTCCGGCGCCAGTTCCAGCAGCTCATAGGGTTCACTGCCCAGCCGGCGGTGTATCTCCGCGGAGAAGCTGTGCCCCAGTTTCTCCCCGATCAGTCCGTAGATCATGCCGGATCACCTGCCAGCCAGTCCGTCCCGTAGCGCAGCGCCAGCGCGTCGCACAGCACCAGTGCCGTCACGCTGTCCGCCACCACCCGGGCCCGGTGGACAATCGCCGGATCATGGCGTCCGGTAATCGCCAGCGTCTCTTCCTTTGTTCCCTCCGCATTCACGGTTGCCTGCGGCAGCGCGATGGACGGGGTGGGTTTTACCGCGCAGCGGAACAGGATCGGCATGCCGTTTGAGATCCCTCCGTTGATTCCGCCGTTGCGGTTCGTCCGCGTCCGGGTTTTTCCGTCCTCCAGGATCCAGGAATCGTTCGCCTCGCTGCCCCGCATTTCCGCCAGCGCGAATCCGTCTCCGAACTCCACGCCCTTGACCGCCGGAATGGAAAAAAGCGCATGCGAAAGCAGGCCTTCCAGCGTGTCGAACCAGGGTTCGCCGACCCCTGCCGGCATGCCTGTCACAACGGTTTCCAGTACGCCGCCGACACTGTCGCCGTCTTCCGCTGCCTGCTCAATTGCCGCGCGCATCGCTTCGCCCTTCGCCGCGTCCAGCACGGCGAAAACGCTGCTGTTCAGTTGTTCAATCTGATGTTCCGGATCCGTAAACGGCGCATCCTCGATGCCGGCGCACCGGGCCACATGCGTTCCGATCAGGATTCCCCGGTTCCGCAGCGCGCCGGCAGCAATTGCGCCGGCAGCCGTCAGCGCCGCCGTAATCCGGCCGCTGAAATGCCCGCCGCCGCGGTAATCCTCAAATCCGTGGTATTTCATCTGGGCGGTATAGTCCGCATGCCCCGGCCGCAGCGCCCCGCGTACATAATCCCCGCTCCGGGTGTCCGCGTTGGGAATCAGGATGGCAATGGGCGTGCCGGTTGTCTTCCCTTCAAACACGCCGCTGACAATCTCAAACGCGTCCGCCTCGCGGCGTGCGGTTCCGGTCCGTCCGGCAGGCCGCCGCAGATCCAGCTGATGCCGGATCAGGTCTTCGTCCACCGGAATCCCGGGAGCCATGCCGTCCAGCACGGCGCCGATTTTCGCTCCGTGGCTTTCGCCGAACAATGTCACGCAGACACTGGTGCCCAGGGTGTTCTTCATGTTTACCTCCCGGCGTCAGGAAAAACGCTCTTCATCTTCTCCGGCAGTTTTTCCACTCCCTTATACAGCAGCAGTCCCAGGATGCCGCAGCTGATAATTTCCCCTATTCCGACTGTTACCATCAGGTACCACCAGGCTTCCGTCGCGCCGTAGACCTGCTGCAGTACAAACGGAATAATCACCATATTGCTGACCACCGGCGGAATCCAGGCAAGAAACGGATGCTTCCGCAGCAGCCGCGTCCCGATCGCGCCGATCAGCGTCGCCAGCGACCCGAAAACGATATCCCACAGGGCGCAGCCGGTAATCAGATTTGCCAGTACGCATCCCACCGCAAGGCCCGGAATCGCCGCGCCGGTAAAAACCGGCAGGATTGTCAGCGCTTCGGAAATGCGGACCTGGATCACGCCGCTTGCCAGTCCGGCAGCTGCCGCAATCATGGTCAGTACAACATACAGTCCGGCAATAATGCCGCCGGTCGCAACCTTCAGGGCATAGCTGTTCCTCATATTCTTTTTTCTCTCCTTAGTTTTGTTTTAGGTGAGGATGGTTTCGAACTCACCACGCGCATTTTGCGCGCAGGTGTCAGTATACCTTATTTTGTTTCTTTTCACAATGCTTGTTCCTTTTCCGCAGACTTTATGGTATACTTTCCATACTCTTACAGACATAACCTGAAGCAATTTCCATTCCCGGACAGTCATCAAAACGCGATTATACAGAATGCATCCTGCATTCTGGTCAATTACCCGGAGGTACACATGGAAGAGCGTGTCAACGTCTCTGACAACCCAAAATGGATCGGTCTGTGTATGGCGCAGGCCCATACCTTCCTGAAGGATGATTTCCTGTGCGAGCTTGACCGCGCAGCCCGCGCCGCGGGGTACGCCCTGCTTGTTTTCAATTCGTCCATGGACTGGTACTGGTCCCACCACGGCGGCAACATTACCGGCTGTATCTATGATATGATCCGGTATGACCGGCTTTCCGCCCTGGTCATCCTGCATGGGGATATCTATGATCCTGAGCAGCTGGAGCGCATGATCCAGTGCGCCCGTGCCCAGAAAATCCCCGTGCTGTATCTCGGCGGCCGCCATCCCCTCTGCACCAGCATTGTCGACGATTATGCCGAGCCGTATAAAGAGCTTATCCGCCATATTGTCCGGGATCATCATGTACGCGACTGTTTTTATATCGCCGGCCTGAAGGAAGAGGAGAATTCCTCCCTCCGCCTCCGCTGCTGGCAGGAGGTGATGGAGGAGTACGGTCTCCCCTGCGGCGAGGAGTATTATGCCTACGGTAATTATCTGGACATCATTGCGGTGCAGATCGTCCAGTCCCTCGTTGAAGAACGGGAAAAGCTGCCCCGGGCGATCTTCTGCGCAAATGACAGCATGGCTGCCGCCGTCTGCGATTTCCTGCAGCGCGCCGGCGTCCGCATCCCGGAGGACGTGATCGTCACCGGTTTTGACGGCACGCCCACCGCCTACCTGATCCAGCCGCAGCTGACCACCCTCGCCAGCAATCCGGGGGAACTTGCCGGCCTTGTCATGGACCAGATCCTTTCCTTTGATCCTTCCGCGGAGCCGGAGGAGCTGCCCGTCCTGACCCATCATTACAGCGCCGTCCTCACGGAATCCTGCGGCTGTCCTCCCTTTATCCATGACCGATTCACCGGAATCCATACCCTCCGCAAAACCGAGGCCCTCTACAATCATGAAAACACGCTGTATTACGTCGTGGATCAGCTGCTGGAGGAAAAGGAGCTTTATGGCTTCCTCGGCCGCCTGGCGGTTCTCCTCCTGCCGGATTCCGCCCTGTACCTGAACCGGAGCCTTCTCGAATCCAATCCCGATACAGTTCATATGCCCGATCATCCGGAAGACGAACTGATTATGGTCCCCCACTGTGAGCCGGACCAGCCGCCGGTCCTCCGCAAGGTCTACCTGCGGGATATGCCGCTGCCCTCCGAATCGACTTCCGGCGTGACCGTCCTGAATATCGTCCACTCCGATGTCCGCGTCTGCGGATACTATGCCGCCCATACCGAGAACCTGGATGTGGACGCCCAGCTCATCAAACGCCTGTCCGACGTCCTGAACATGGTCGCTTCCGTCCAGCTCGGCCGCGTACGCCAGCAGCAGCTTGTCGCCAAACTGGAGAACAACCTGTATATCGACAGTATTGCCGGCCTGTCCAACCTGAAAGGCCTCACCCGCTGGTATGAACAGTATATCGCTCAGCCGAATGCCCGGGAGCGGATGCTTTCCGTTACGGTCTACAGCCTCCCGCGCTATTCCTGGATTTATGAAACCTACGGCATGGCTGAAACGGAGGATGTTGTCCGCACCGTTACCCGGGCACTGCTCAACGCGAATCCGGAAGCGCTGCATATTGCCCGTATCAGCGAGGATCAGTTTGCAGTAATCGACGCGCCGGTGGATGAGTCCGCCCTTGCTGCGCTCATCATCCGGAACGGCAACGCCTTTTTCCGCCAGATCGAGCAGTACAATTCCGGCACTTCCAAACCTTATTTCCTGGAAGTCAGCAGCGGCGTCACCCACCTGGACCGCCGCTGGAAACCGGTTCCCCTGGAAAGTCTCATCAGCCTGGCCGTCGGTGAGATGTACCTGAACCGGCTGCGCGCCGGCCGGTCGGACGACTCGCAGCAAGCCGGCATCAGCGATACGCAGAACAGCACCTTCAACCTCCTGATGGAGAAAAACCTGTTCCGCTTCCACTTCCAGCCGATTATCGACGCGCACAGCGGCCTCATCTACGCTTATGAAGCCCTCATGCGTACAGACTCCATCATCAACCTCGCGCCGCTGGAAATCCTGCGGATTGCCCGGGAACAGGGCCGCCTGTATGAAGTCGAGCATGCCACCGTCTTCGGTATCATGGAACGCTACGTCCGTAATTATTCCGACTTCAACGGCTGCAAGGTATTCATCAATACAATCCCCGGTTTCTTCCTCAACGAGGATGACTGCAGCGCCATTATCGGCAAGTATGAAAGCTTCCTGGACTGCTTCGTCTTCGAACTTACGGAAGACAACCCGACGTCGGATGCGGAACTGGACCGGCTCAAACGCGTCTGCAAACCCGGTGCACAGACACAGATCGCCATTGACGATTTCGGTACCGGGCATTCCAACATCCTGAACCTCCTGCGGTATGCTCCCCAGATTATCAAGATCGACCGGGGCCTCATCGCCGGAATCGCGACGGACGCCAACCGCAGGCTCTTTGTCCGGAATACCATCGATTTCGCCCACCAGAACGGCATCCGTGCCCTGGCGGAAGGTGTTGAAACCTCCGAGGAACTCCGTACAGTCATTGACTGCGGAATCGACCTCATCCAGGGATTCTATACCGGGCGTCCTTCCGAAATCCCGGCCAGGGCCGTTTCCGACAAGATCCTTCGTGAAATCCGAGAAGAAAACGTCATCGTGGCCCAGGGAAATAAGGAACTGCTCTTCTACACCCCCGAGCCCGGCGAAACCCTGGACCTGCTGGATCTTGCCATTCGCAAATACGCCTGTATCATCCTCCAGTCCGGTTCCTATACAATCAAGGGGGAAAAATCCCACAGCGTGGATATGACCATCCGTGTCTCCGATGATTCGGATGTCACCCTGACTTTTGATAATGTTAACCTTACCGGGTCGACAGAACCCTGTATCCGTGTAGGAAACAACAGCAACCTGCTGCTGAACCTGGTCGGTCACAATACGCTGAACCGGGACGGAATCATCGTTCCGGGCAACAGCAGACTGACCGTCCGCGGAGGAGGCAACCTCCTCGTGCACAATACGCGGAACTATTCCGTCGGCCTCGGCTCCAACTGCAACGATCCCTTCGGCACCCTCATCCTCGAATCAACCGGCATGATCGTTGTCCGCGCCTCCGGAGACAAGACCGCCTGTATCGGCGGCGGTGTCAGCGCCGGCGAAGGCATTTTCATCCGCAGCGGTACAATAGATCTCTCCGCTTCCGGTGTAACAGTGACCGGTATCGGTTCTTCCACCGGCGATATTCATATTGAAATAGACGATGTGCCTGTCTCCATTCATATGGAAGGCAATGATGCAGTGCTCATCGGATCCCACTCCGGCGCAGCCGAAATCCGGATGTCCGGCGATTTCAACCTCTCCGCTGCCTGCGAACGGGCCACCGGTGTCGGCACCATGACCGGCACCGCAGACGTCCTCCTCTCCGGCGGAAACCTGGCTGCCAATGTCCACTGCGATTCCGGCGCCATCCTGGGAACCTTCAGCGGCGAAGCAAAGTTCGTCTGCCGGGATACCAGGATCCGGATCCACGGGGAAGGCAACCGCCTGGCCGGTTTCGGCAGCCTGAACGGCGCCTGCGATACCCGTGTGGAAAGCGGCGACCTGGCCGGCGAGCTTCTGGCCGGCGAGCGTTATCTCATCGGAAACAGCCATTCCCGTTTCATGGTTACCGGCGGCAATTTCCGGCTCTTCCAGGAAGGCGAAAATGTGCCGGTGTCTCCCTGCGGTTCCGCCCTCACCTTCATTAATCCGGAAGGCGACCATTATGAGCAAACCTTCAGCGACCGCCGGGCCACCTGGCTCTACAAGGCCGACCGCAACGAAGAAGGTTACCTGGGTATCTGGGTTCCCTTCTCCTGACCGCAGAAGTACGCACGCGAAAAGGAGCAGCAGCCGCTGCTCCTTTCTTTTATTCCAGGTTTCCGAAAGCAATCATTCCGCACAGCGGGCGCTTGGAATTGTCGCCCCGGATGATCACTTTTCCGTTGAACGCCATGCAGGCCGTCCCGCCGCCGTCCAGGTTGAACGCTTCCACGCATCCGTATTCCTGGAGCTTTGCAACCAGCCACTCTCCGTCTACGCCGATATACTTTTTCTTGTCCGGACGGCTGACCACAATCAGGATGTAGTGGAAGGGTTCCACCATCCCGATCACAGCCCGTCCGCTGGATGAATAGCGCAGCGTCGCATAAGTGGCTTTCGGCCCGACCGCTCCTTTTTCATTGACTTCCCCGTTCCGGATCAGCCATGGCCCGAAGGAAAATACATTCGTCGCGCCTTCCGCCAGGTATTCCTCGGCGGTCAGCTCATCGCTGACACGGACCTTCATGCTTCCGTCCGGATAAACCGCCAGGGTATCCAGCGGCGGAAATTCCGCTTTTTTGCTGCTGTCCCGGGTCTTGTCGAAAAGAATCTTCCCGTTCCGGATAATAATCCCGACCGGCCACTTTGAGCCTTTTGTTTTCCGGGTCTGGTACCGGTGACCGTAATAGTCGTCGGATATCGCCAGGACAGAGGGATAATCCGCCGCCAGTTTATCCGCTTTTTCCTTATGGCATCCCGGCGCCGGTTCATTACCCACCTGCGGATGCAGGATCGGATACAGCGGGGACTGTTCCGACGCGTAGACCTCCGCCACGCAGTACACCCGTTTCAGTTTTTTATCTGTCATTTCCTCAAAACGTTTTACCCGTACGGACAGATTGGCGTCCGCGTACTGCCAGATTCCTTTCTCCTCGTCTTCCATCATCCAGGAATCCGATGGGTTTTCCCCCACGAGGAATCCTTTTTCATCCAGGTGCCATTCCGCACCCGGACCGGGCATTTCATCCGCCAGTGAGCGTATCTGCGCCGTCTCCCCGGCGGCGGATGACAGCAGGAGTACCCCTGCCAGGAGCATCAGGACGCCGGTTCTCCATCGTTGCTTCATTTTTCCCTTTACTTCCCCTGTCTGATATAGTATTTCCGCAGAACCGCGCTGTTGATCCGCGCACCGAGAAACCGGTGAATATAGACTGCCAGGTGCTGGTCCGGGCTTGCGATCCGTTTCCGGAAAGGAATCCGCTTCCGGTTCAGGATCCGCGTCACTTTCTTTCCCAGCACATCCGGATCGGATCCGTTCGTCTCATCGTGATGGATCTGCTTTGTCGCGCTTTCATAGGCTGCCGCGTAGGGAGAATCATCCGCCATCGCCGCCCCGTGGAGACGGTATCTGCTGCTTCCGCTCCGGTGATCCCCCGGTTCCACCAGCATCACCTGGATCCCGAAAGGTTTCACTTCCATCGCCAGGCATTCCGCATATCCTTCAATCGCGTGTTTGCTGGCCGTGTAGGCGCTCTGGAACGGGATTCCCAGCAGTCCGTTGATGGAGGAGAAAAGCACGATTTTCCCGCCTCCGCGTTTCCGCATCAGGGGCAGCACTTCCCGGTTCATCCGAACCATTCCCAGGTAATTGGTGTCGATCACCTTCCGGAACTCTTCCGTCTCCGTTTCCTCACAGCTGCCGAGCACCAGGATCCCGGCGCACTGTACCAGCGCGTCCGGCAGCGCGATCTGCGCCGCCTTCCGGCAGAATTCCCGTACGCTTTCCTCCCGGGTTACGTCCAGCGGCAGCCGGATGGTTCCGTCCTCCGCTGTTTCTTCCCCGAAGCTCCGCGCCCCGGCAATCACCTGCCATCCGTCCTGCCGCAGGGCCGCCGCGGTATGCAGTCCAAGCCCGCTCGAACCTCCGGTCACCCAAACCGTTTTTGCCATATTCCCTCCGCCGGGCGTTAAAGAAAGGCGCTCCCGAAAGCATGCATCGGGAGCGCTCAGGTCCGTCCGGATTACTTGTTCATCGCTTCCTGCACAGCCACAGCCACTGCCACAGTCATACCGACCATGGGGTTGTTGCCGGCGCCCAGGAATCCCATCATTTCGACGTGCGCAGGCACGGAGGAAGAACCTGCGAACTGCGCGTCAGAGTGCATACGGCCCATGGTATCGGTCATGCCGTAGCTGGCGGGACCGGCAGCCATGTTGTCGGGATGCAGGGTACGTCCGGTGCCGCCGCCGGAAGCCACGGAGAAGTACTTCTTGCCGGCTTCCCAGCGTTCCTTCTTGTAGGTACCCGCGACGGGATGCTGGAACCGGG
>Ga0310690_10001357_pt1 | contig 43403 bp, 35 predicted proteins | sample AusTroGonzalo_MG_2_FD_207661 | JGI IMG/M metagenome (GOLD analysis project Ga0310690, IMG submission 207661) | Bovine rumen microbial communities from tropical cattle in Woodstock, Queensland, Australia - Gonzalo_04 (v2) (version 2) | ecosystem: Host-associated > Mammals > Digestive system >... | reverse complement strand
TCATTGTCATAATATGACAAAAGTCACTTGTAAAAATCAGGAAATGGATGTATACTATATATACAATAAAGAACGGAGATAATAAAGATGAAATATAGAATATATAGTAATGATGGAAATGAATTACTTATAGAATCAAATGATATGTATGCAATTGAATTTTTTATTACTTTGAATCCTTCAGGTAATTTATTATATTTTCATAAAGAAAACGATATTTTTATTATGTTTTATGAATGTTATACAATTTTTTATAAACCTCTGTAATAAATATAATAAATATCTTGACAAAATAAAAAATTATGGTAAAATAAATATATAAATAAAAAACAGGAGATAAAAAAATGGTTACTTTCACGAATATTCCGAAACATATGGATAAACAAATGTATATGAAACATCTTTCAAAAGAATATAAAATGCCTTTAGATATGATTTTTTGCCTGACTCGTGAATGTGATACTGAACAGGAGTTCTATAATCTGTTAGAATGGAATAAATCTAAAAACGGATTCGGATGGAAAAAATAATGTCATAAACATGACAAATGTCACTTGACAAAACGGAAAATAAAGATTATAATAAATATATAAATAAAAAACAAAAGGAGATTTTTAAAATGAATAACAAAACTGCTTCCCTCATTCGTGATTTTGGTATGAACCGTGTTTTCGATGGACTGGACTATTCCGAAATGATTAAAATTGACAGTGGCAAGTTCGTTTTCCCTGTTGATGTTGAAGGTACTGTTTACTTCTGTGAAGTGGACTTTGTGGCAAAAAAGGAAGATTATACTCCTGACTATGATGTTAAGAAGTATGCCGAAAAGGTCGCTAAGGCTTCGGCTCGTGAAGAAGATAAGGCTAAGAAGAAAGCCGAACGTGAAGCGAAAAAGAACGCTCCCAAAACTGAATAATGTTCTATAAAGGAGTTGTCTATACAACTCCTTTTCTTTTATCATTTGGTTAGTTGTGACTAACCTGGCTGCTGGCTCTATTCGTATAGCCGCTCCTGCTGCGCTGCTGCCGCTGCTATACGCAATGCGTATAGATGATCCTGGACTATGCGAAATGGCACTTCATCACTACAACACTTCATCGTGGTGAAGTGCACGAGTTAGTCATGACTAACTGGCGACCGGTATTGAGTTAGTGGTGACTAACTTTGAACCGGTATGGAGTTAGTTTAAACTAACCTACAACCGGTCTTTAGTTAGTATAAACTAACTATTGTAAACGTTTGCAATTCTATCATGTGACAAATGTCATATTAGAAATATGACTGTCATATGTTTTCACACAAAATTGAAAATTATGCTATACTATATATAACGATAAACAAAACGGAGGACGCAGGGATGAGCAACATTTATCATATGACTGAAGAAGAATATAACGAACTGATGGAACTTGATCAGTGGAATACTGAAACTTTTGAAGAACTTGATTCTATGGAGGAAAAATAAAATGTACAAGTATCAGCGTGAATTTATCAAGTTTGTGAATGAAAAGTTAGGTTATAAGGCGTTTCGGCGTGATGATTTTGTGGATTTCCTTATTTGTGTTCATCATGAGGATAAAGAAAAGTTTTATAAGGAATTTTGTTCTATAAAGGGATGGACTATGAAAGAATTAGATGAAAAGTTATTCTAAAATGCCGAAACGGCATTTTATTTTTATCATAAAGTTAGTTATAACTAACTATGAACCGGTTTCAAGTTAGTTTAGGCTAACTTTGCACCGATTTCGAGTTAGTATATACTAACTATTTTTTGTAAACGTTTACAATTTCATATTACATTTGTCATTGTCATAATATTATATTTGTCTATTGACTTTATACTAATAATGATTATAATAATGTATATAAACAAATGAAAGTGAGATAAACAACATGGAAATCTACATCAATATGACTGAAATCATCATTATCTGTGTTACAATCATTATTGTTACAATCATCAATAAATGGAATAAGTAAAATGAACGAATCCTATTATATATGGTTCATATGGTATAAAGAAGATGATTTTGTAGAATCATTCTTGTATGGTAAGAAGTTTGATGACTTCATTACAATTCCGCGGAAAATTTGTTCTATTATCAATAGGATAAATAGAAAAACATTGAAAACACAGTTTAGAACAGATACATAACATTTGTTCTATAATAAGAATATGTAAACGTTTACAAACGGTATGCATATAGCATACCGTATTATTATGGCAGTGAGTTAGTGGTGACTAACTCCCAACCGGAACACAGTTAGTATAGACTAACTTCGAACCGGTTTTCAGTTTGTGGTAACTAACCATTGTAAACGTTTACATTTTAGTATATGATAAATATCATGTAATGGTAATGTCATATATTACTACTAATATATAATATATATGATATACTATATATAACGATAAAGAAATGAGGAAAATGAAATGAAATATTACAACGTTTACAATGGTTATGGAAAAATGGCTGTGAAAGCATATGATAACAAAAATGCTTTACAGAAATATTGTTCTTATAATGGTTTTCTGTCTGTTCCTGAAAAATGGTTTGCGAAAGAAATAACAAAAGAAGAATATGAAAAAGCATATTACAAAATTGATTAAAAAAGAGTTTATAAAACTCTTTTTTTATAATATAATATAGTGACAAATGTCATGTTTATAATATGACTGTCATTAATTTTTACACAAAAATGAAAAATGGTGTATACTATATATAACAATAAAGAAAGAAATGAGGAACGCAGAAATGATGAAGATTAATGAACACAAATGGAATAATGAAACTGAAAAAATTATCCTGAAACAGTATACTACAGAAGAATTGATTGAAATGGGTAAAAAGGTTGCATATAGAAATATTGAAAGCGAAATGCCTACTACTGAAGAATACAATGAGGAAAAAGGAATTTTCACAATTTACAGGATTATTTATAAATAATCTTGACAAATAATAAAAAAGAGTCTTGTAAACTCTTTTTTATTATAAATTATTATAGAACAAAAATAATATAAAACTATTGTAAACGTTTACATGGTCCTGGACCGACTGGCCGCTCCAGCGGATTAAGGTAATTCTTATAATGTAATAATACAGTATAGGGGGATGGTTACGGGAATTTTGGAAAAATTGCAGGAAATTTCCCTGGGCGCAGGTATTCAAACCATGCACAAGATTTTTAAAACCAACCATGCACAATACTTTTAAATATAAAACCATATATAATCTCCAATATTTGACAATTCTCCTCTAATCCTCTATAATAATTATATATTTTGAATTTTGGAGGTAGTATTGACAACTTATACATTAAATTTTTCACTTACAACAGATACAGATAGATGCGCTCATATTACACAAATATGTTCTCAAACTACCTATTCACAAAAACAACTTACACAAATGGCTGACTATATTCTTTTAGCCAGCAATAAAAATCATCCAGATTCCCCTTTTATCTATCCCGAAGAATTTTCTAATCCTAAACGAGAACACATAGAAGATAGTTTGGACGAACTTTTAGATAAACCAAATCCAGAAGATGGAAAAGGTGAATTTGCCATTCTCGAATACACTCTACGTCCAATACAACCCACAATATACAAAAAAACTCCTAGGAAACTAGATCGCTCCAATCCTATTCTCCAACAAAATGCCCAAATGCGGCAACTTTGGGACGAAATAGACCGAATAGACTCTATTCTATCTACCACCGATAATTATAAATTATCAAAACTCTCTATTGCTCTCCATAAAGAACAATATAATCTCTTGGAATGTATAATGCCGCAATGGCCTATTTCAATTCCCTCTTCTCCTCTTCACACCAATTTCTATCCATGGTCTATGGGCATACAACTTAAAAGTGGAGATTATGCCGATTTAGACCTTACCGACTACACCCACATGGCAAAATTCCTAAAATTTCTTCCTGATCTTATACAATATTGTTCCTATGAATCTTCTCCTTCTTATATGGAAAGTGACCTGTACACTTATCTTGTCGATGTGCGGCAAGCCATACGCAAAGCCAACCTAACACCTCTTCACATAGATGTTCTTCAACTTTATTGGTTAGGCTGGAACGGCAAACAAATGCTGCGCTACATAGAGAATAAATATGGAAAAAAATACAATCAACCAACAATATCTACCATGTTCAATGTTACAATAGCCAAAAAAATAACCACAGAATACACTGAAATTTACTTGGAGAAATTGTACAGGAATTGTCCAGACAAATGGAGAACATGTAGTTGTTGTGGTAAAAGAAAATTACTGACAACATATAACTTTCATAGAGCTAGTGGAAAACCGAAAGGATTTGCCCTATACTGTAAGGATTGTTATAGAGGAAAATTGAAAAAGGGGTAAACGGCACTCATTTCAGTTGAACCGCTTATTGGAATTATTTCCGCATTTTCAATGCTTCAATAATTCCTAAACGCTCTCAACTTTCATTCGTAGCCTTTAAAGGATATAAATATGACAAATGCACTAATATGTAGTAAATGCGGAAAAGAAATACCGCAAAACCTTACTTATAAAACCTCTTCTAAATTCATTCCATCTGGTCGTCTTCCTTTTTGTCTTGATTGTCTATGCGAATTAGTGGATATGCGAAATATTGCCGAAGTGGACAAACTTTTTCAATATGCCGATTGGCCTTTTAATCCATCCAAATGGTTATTACTCTGTAAAGGTCGCCTAGAACCGCAAACCATATTCAATACTTATTATAAAACAAATGTGGCTCAATTATATAAGGATGGATATGCCGAAAAAGTTGATTGGAAATCGGCAACCGAAGAACTTCTTCAACTTGAACAGCAAGGCAAGCTGATAGAAGCTCTAAATCCTGAAAAACAAAAACAATATGAAGATGAACTTAGATCATTTTGGGAAGTAGACTTAGAAATGCCGCAATATACACTTTCTCAATTGGAAAATTTACAAAAACTCTATGAAGATTTGGAACGTACTCAAAATGCTACAGGTATGCAAGCTGATCAAGCTAAAAAATTATGCCGACTTTCATTAGCTATGGATATCGCTGAACGTAATCACGAACTTGAACTATATGCAAAACTAATGACAGCCTACACAAATTTAGTAAAAGTGGCGGAATTCACACCTAAAAATGCTCAATCATCTTCTTCATTTGAATCAGTAGGAGAGCTTGTTGCCTTCTTGGAAAAGACAGGCTTCATAAATAAATTCTACGATGGTGAACAACGTGATATTGTAGATAAAACAATAAAAAGTCAGCAAATATTCTTACGGCGCATCGTGTCTGGAGAATCTAATCTTTCCGAACGTATAGAACAAAGACTCCAACGTATGCAAGTTCTTGATCGTATGGAAGATGGCACTACTTCTGAAGAAGAATGGTCTTATGATTTACAGCATGAAGATGAACAATTTTTAGATTCTTATGAAGAATATACTGATGAAAGTGAACAAGAAGAATTAGATGTAGGTGAAGAGGAATAATATGGCTACATCTAGTTTATATCAATCTACACGCACTCAAAGAGGTGAACTAATGCGGCAAGGCCTTGAACAAGGAAATTCACAAGGAAGTGCAGCTCACCCTAGACCAGACAGAAAAATTGAAGAGAAAAATATACAAAAAAATTCTGTAATTTCGTCTTATGATAAAGAAATAGAAAATTTATCTTCCATTGATAGATTAAAATATGAATATGGTGTAGAAAAAAATGTTGTTCTCACTAAGGAAAATATACAACAAAACAGAGAACTTATTGAAAAATATATGGAATTTTTTGCTGTATATCCAGATATATTTCTTGATTTAATATGTCCGGCAGAATCTAAATTTCATCTATATTTTTATCAACGCATCTTTTTAAGAGCTTGTATGCGATTTAAATATCATTATTGTATTGCATCAAGAGGTTACTCCAAATCATTTCTCTCTATTCTTGCCGGAATACTTCGTTGTATATTTCTTCCTGGTACAACCATGTTTCTAGTTGCACCTGGGGCTTCACAAGGTGTTGAAATTGCTTCGGAAAAAATTAACCTTATATTATCTATATGGCCAATGTTAGGTGCCGAAATAGCTAAGAAAAATGAATCTCAAAAAGAAATTAATTTATTTTTTAAAAATGGTTCTAATTTTGATGTACTTACTGTAACTTCTAAATCTAGAGGTTTGCGACGTAATGCTGGTATTATAGATGAAGTGCGCGATCACGATCCTGAAAAATTAAATGCTGTAGTTATTCCAGTAATGAATATTTCACGTAGAACGGCATCTGGAGCTTGGAACCCTCATGAAGCTCATCAACCACAAACTTGGATTTCATCTGCTTCACAAAAATCAGACTATTGTTATCAAAAAATGATAGATATGGTTGAACGTTCTATTCTTGACCCCGACACTATATATGTAGAAGGATGTGATTATCATGTTCCAGTTGCTTGCGGACTTATGCCGCAAGACTTCATTAATGATGTTAAAAATGATGCAACTTTCAATGAGATTACATTTGCTCAAGAATATTTATCTATTTTTACTGGTGGGGCAAGTAATTCTTGGATACCTACTAGTAAATTAACAAGATTACGGAAAATTGTAAATCCTCATTATAAAGCAAAACCTTCAAAGAATGGAGAGTTTTATGTAATTTCTGTCGATGTGGCTAGAAGTGGTGAAGCTAGAAGTATTGCTGCGGTTTGGCAGGTGTTGCCGCAAAAGGCTCCAAAAAAATGGATAAAGAAGTTAGTAAACTTATATACATTTAGAGGAGATGAACGGCATTTTCAAGATCAAGCTAATTCTTTAAAAAGATTAATTGCCGCTTTTGACCCAAAAGAAGTAATTATTGATGGAACTGGGCTTGGTCGTGGTCTTTTAGACTTTATGGTTATGGAAACTTTTGATGTTAAAACAGGTGAAGTATTTCCAGCATATGCTTCATTTAATGATGAAGAGCTTAAAAAGGTTCAACCTAATGATGCTCCTCAAATTTTAAATGTTCTTATTGCTAGTGCACCACTTAATACAGAAGTATATTCTATAACTTATGCTGAATTTATGTCAGGTCATGTGCGGCTTCTCATTGAAGAAAACGAAGCAAAATCTAAGTTAATGGCAACTAAAGCTGGTCAAAAAATGACTTTAGATAAACGCGTAGCTAAACTTATGCCTTATGAAATGACTACTCGTCTTATTGAAGAAATGGGAAATTTGCGGGTTAAGGCATCTATAGGTTCTGGAAAAAATCTTGCACTTGAACGCATTAATAAAGATATACAAAAAGACCGTTTTTCTGCTGTTTCATATGGTTTATACACTATTCGACAAATGGAAGATAAGGAAGCTAAAAAAGCAAAACGTGGAAAGAATAAGCTTTCTGCATTTATCATGAAGAATTAAGGAGAAATAGAGAATGAAGTTTTCTTTGGATGAATTAAAATCTACTTTCTCTAAAATGAAAGCTATTTCTACTCAAGAAGATAGCAATAAAACTCGTTCACCTAGATATTTATGGGCTAGAGCAAAACGAGAATATTTTGATACAGAAGCAATAGAGAAAATAATAAATAATGGAAATTTAGAAGAAATTATAGCTTTATCTCGCTATTTCTTTAACTATAATGGATTATATAGACGTATCATTATCTATTTCTCTACAATGCTTCTATATGATACCGTTGTTGTACCAAATTTTATTAAACAAAAGGTAGATAAAAATAGATTTTTAAAGAATTACTACAAAGCATTAGATTTTGTAGAAAAAATGAATATACCCCAAGAAGTTACAAAAATTTTTACTACTATGTTAGTTAAAGGTGCTTATTATGGTTTAGTATATGATGCACCAAATGGTAGTATTATTTTAGGAGATTTGCCGCAAAGCTATTGCCGCACTCGGTTCCGCAGTAATAATGGTAATCAAATTCTTGAGTTTAATGTTTCATTTTTTGAAACTTATACTGATGAGTTAGAAAAAGAATTAGTTTTTAATAATTTTCCTCCTTCAGTAAAACAATATTATGAAAGATGGAAAGATGGAAAAGAACCTACTCCTTGGTATTTATGCCAAGAACATGAAGGAGTTGCATTTTTATGCAGTTTAGATGATTCTGCTTCTTCATTTGCTTTACCATTTTTCCTTGCTACAATTCCAGCAATTTCACGTTTACGAGATTATCAAAAGGCAGATTTAGATTCTGTACAAAATGAACTTAGTAAACTTGTAATTAATCAAATTCCTTTGGATAAAGAAAATGAATTAGCATTTGAATTACCTGAAGTAGAAGCTGTACATAGAGGTATAGTAGATATGCTAAGTGATAATCCACATGTAGATGTGATTACTACCTTCTGCGATACCGAAGTAGCTTCATTAGGTAGCACAGTAGATAATGTTAGAAATGATCTGGGAGCAGTTACACATTTGGTTTATAATGAAGCTGGTGTATCTAAACAATTATTTGATAATGATTCTGCTATTTCCATTCAGTATTCAGTACAAAATGATTTATCTCTTGTTTTAGCTTTACTTAAACCAGTACAAAGATGGATTAGTTATATAGTAAATTATAAATTTGGGAAAAATAGCGAATATTTTTATAAAATAAATTTACTCCCAATTTCTCATTATAATAGAAAAGAAATGAGCGATTTATATATTAAAGGCGCTCAGTACGGTTACAGCAAATTCTATGCTGGAGCGGCCCTAGGCATTAGACAAGCAGATTTAATAGCATTGACTATGATTGAAAATGAATTTCTTGATCTTGATGCGCGAATGATTCCACTCCAGTCATCTCACACGACCGCTAATAGTGTGACAGCTAGCAGGGCTAGTAGTAACACCGAGACTACTAGTGCCGACGAAGGTGGACGGCCAGCGTTAGAATTAGATGAAACCTCTGAAAAAACTGTGGAAAATAAGGAAAGTATGTAATTATGGATAAAATACCTCTTATTTTCCAAGCACAAATTACGCAGAATAGTCCAATGGAAAATAGCGGTTTTACCTTATGCCGCGCTAGAGTGTTTTATACTGGATTAAACCGAAACGGTAGCTATATTGATAAGGAATTTGCTGAGTCTTTTATAGCTACTGCAATAGGTTGTCCTGTTGTTGGTTTGTGGGACTATGAAAAGAAAGATTTCACAGATCATACTCATAGTGATAGAAAACGAGCTTATGGTTTTATTCCAGAAGATCCTAATTTTGCATGGGAAACTAGCTATGACTATGATGGAGTAGAACGAGAATATGCTTCTTTTAATGTAGTTTTATGGACTAAGGCTTTCGAAGAAGCAAATGACATTATTAATCATCCATTATCTATGGAAATTAATCCTGATACTATTAATGGGGCTTTCATGGTAATTGATGGTGAATATTGTTTCAAGTTTACTTCTGCGGAAATGCTTGGTATTTGCGTGTTAGGTTATAACGTAGAGCCTTGCTTTGAAGGAGCATCATTCCTTTCTGTGGATGATATGCGAGAATTTAAACGCTTATTTAAAATTGATAAACAACAAGCATTGCTTAGTTATAATACTATAAATGATAAAGGAGACACTTCTATGGAAGAAAATGAAAAAGAAATGACTCCAGTTGAAGAATTCACTCAAATTCGTGATGATGACTTAGGAGAAGTTGAAACGGAAGTTACTGAAGAAACTCCTGCTGATACTTTTACAGTCGAATCTACTGAAGAAGAAAAAGTGGAAGAAGAAGCTCCTGAAGTTTTTTCTAAGAATGAAGAAGAAGAAAAACCTGATTCCCATGAAGATGTTGAAGTTTTTCAAAATCAGATTTCTGAACTTGAACAAACAAATAAAAATCTTAATGAAAAGATTGATGAACTTGAAAATAAAATTAGTAATCTTGAAAAAACTAATTTTGAACTCATGGAATATCAGAAAAATAAAATTAGAGAAGAAAAAGAAAGAGTTATTGCCAGTTATGCCGAAGTTCTTACAGAAGATGAAATTGGCAGTATTGACATGACTAAATTCTCTATTGAAGATTTAAATGACAAATTAGCGGCTATGGCCTATCGCAAACTTGCTAACCATGATTCTGCTAATTTTCAGCTGATTAACACCGATATTTCTCATGAAGAAAATGATGTTGATAGCATTATTAGAAAGTATAAAGAAAATTAATCAAGGAGATTTATAGATGGCTGTTGTTACACCTACTATTAATGGTTATCCTGTGTTGGAGGCCAATGTCTTAAAAGCTCGTCACACTGGTCGTATTTGGTCCCAGTATGAGCTTGATGAAACCAGTTTTTCTACTGGTCTCGCTTACAACGGCATGATTCTGGCGATTGATGATGCCGCGAAGTCTGTAAAATTACCTGTCGCTACTACTACAGCTGATGAAGTTTATGCACTTCACTTCAGTGTTGAAAACGAATATGAATACAAAGGTTTAAATACCTTTGCCGTTGCTCGTGAAGCTGTTGCTAATAAACCGAATGTGTCTGTTCAATATCCAAGAATGTTTGAACTTTCTGTTGGTGATGTTTTCCACACCAATTGTGTTAAACTTGATGGTACTCATGTTGCTGCTATTAATAATACTAGTACAACTACTACTTCTTTAAAGCATATGATTGCTGCTGGTACCGCTGTTTATGGTAAAGTTGATACATCTGGTTATATTATGATTGATACTTCTAAGCCAACTGTTGGTCCAGTCCTTCAGGTTGTTGCTCAGGATACATTACCAAATGGCGATTGGGCTGTTAAATTCGCTGTACGGAAAGCTTAATAAAGGAGGAAGAGATGACAGATATTAATAAACTTGTAGAAATTGGTCTGAAAGCTTTAAATGTCAAGGCTCCTTCTAAAGAATTTTCTGTGCAGGATTGCAAGGTTGCCTTTGATGGTGAAGTTGCCAATAATTTTAATTGCAAAAACGTCGCCGAATGGATGCGTGTTAAACCCGATGTTTTTGAATTACTTCAGCAATTAGCTGATGAATATTTACCCGCTCGTTTAAATGCTACTCTTGGTCAATTTGCTGAAATTCGTCAGGTTGGTCAAGGTAATAAAGTTGAATTTAAAGTTCGTAAGGGTTATCAACGCGGTAAATCTTTTGTTACCCAAGTTGCTCCTTCTGGTCAGTATGAAACCTTCCGTTTAGATATTTCCAGTTTCACAGTTCCAGTTAAAGCTTATGGTGCTGGTGCTGTTGTGGAATGGGAACGTTTCTTAAACGGTCAAGAATCTTTTGTTGAACTGATGCAGATTATTGCTGAAGGTATTGAAGATAGAATTTATGAACAGATCCAAGGTATTTTACAGGGTGCTGCAAGTTCTATGCCTTCTGCTAATGTGAAAGTTCACACTGCTTTTGATGCAACTCGTATGGATGCTTTACTTGCGGTTGTTCGTGCTTATGGTCGCCCAGAGATTTGGTGCTCTCAGGAATTTGCTGCGACTATTACAAATCAAGTTGGTTTCAGTGCCGCAACGCCTAATATGCCAGCTGCTGATCTTGATGACATTCGTAATCAGGGTTATGTTGGTATGTATCATGGTGTTCGTGTGATTGTTTTACCACAATCCTTCAAAGATGAAACCAATGCAGAAAAAGTTATTGATCCACAATATGCTTATGTCATTCCTGCTGGTGAAGAACGCATCGTGAAGATCGTTTTAGAAGGCGATACTCAGATTCGTGAATATGACAAAGATAGTGGTGGTATGGATTGGTCTACTGGTGTTCAAATGTACAAGAAAGTCGGTTTAGCTATGGTTACTAATCCGAATTATTGGGGCATTTATCAGAATACTAATCTGAGCTAATATAAAATTAATGATTAAAGGGGAGTGAGGATGTTCCTCCTCCCCTTTTTTAGGAGTAAAGGATATGGATGAAAATTCAAAAGTTTTAATTAAAAATCTTACAAGATATGAAGTTGGTTTTAATTGTCCTAATCATGTACAAGTTTTTAACTTTCAACCTGGACAAACTATTCCTGTAAAATGGGAATTTTTACAAGATGCCGCATTTGCGCATGGCTTTCGCCAACTTATAGCAAAAGCATATTTAAAAATTCTTCCTACTAATGAAAATTATAAAGAAATTATGGAAGAACTTATGTTTACAGACTTCATGGAAGAAATTGATAATTCATTAAGCTATGAAGAAGTTAAAAAAATGCTTAGTGTAGTTCCACTTACTACTCAATATAGTAAAATTAAAGAGAATTTAAAAAATGGAACTGAAGCAACTAAGAAAAATATAGTTGAAGCTGCTTTAGAACTAAAAATTAAAGATTATGTTATAAATGAAGCTATTGAAAAAGCTACTGGTATTAACGTAATAAAAACTTTAAATTTAAAAGAAACACCTAAAGAAAATAAACCTCTTGATTAGGAGGTATAATGGGGACTCAATTTTCAGAAGTATATGATTTTCTTTTAGCAAAAACTGATGCTAAAGAATGGGCTTGGACAGAAGATTTAGAAATTCTTAAATCTGATTGGCAAATGTTACTTAGAATGGCTGTGCAAAGTTTTCTTTTTCCTAGAGTATCTTTAGATTTTTATATTGATCCAGATACTCAAGAAGTTGGTTTTGCAGAAGAAATTACAGATGCCGAAAAACAAGTGCTTGCTACTTATATGAAACATGAGTGGTTAAAACGCTCTATTACAAATTGGAAAAATATTGAAATGCTTTATCATGATAAAGATTTTAAAATTAGTGGTAAAGCAGCACATCTTAATGCTTTGATTAATCTTGAAGCAGTATATGATGAAGAATGTAAAAAAATAGCTAATAAATATTCTCGTAAAGTTTTTGATTATACTAATTTAGCTGGAGGAAATTGATGGATGCAGTTTCTTCAGCTTATAGAAATAAATTAAAAAATAAACTTTTTGCTTTATTATGTGAAAAAGAAAAAAATGGTGAATGGGAAAATTTTTTAAATAATTTATATATTGAAATTTTTGGAAATAAAACTTTTTTAAGAACTATAAATTATTTAGAACTTCAAGCTAAAATGGGTGCTTTACGTTATTTAGATTATCCCTATTTTCGTTCTACTATTTTTGATTGTATGTCATTATTAGGAGATGAAGAAGATGGAGACAAGTGAATATTTTAAAACCTTTAAAGCACGTATGACAGCAGATGGGTCAAATTATAAAGATCAAATAGAACATATAGCACAACGTAATTTTGATCAATACCTTGCCGAAACACCAACTTCTGTAGATATAATTTATGAAACAGAACAATATAAAGTAGCTATAGTTGAAAATAAACAAGATGAATCTCGTTTATCAAAACAAATGCTTTCTTCATTAAGAAATTATTTTCCAATTGGCTCACTTATATATTGGAAATATTATGAACCTATAAATTGTCCTGAAAATTATTGGATAGTTTGGAAAATTCAACAAAATTCACTTCAAGATCATACAGTAAGTTATATTTCTCGTTGTAATCATAAACTTAAATGGATAGATCAATATGGAGTGCGGCATGAACAATATGTTTATGAATTTAGTTCAAAAGAAAATATGATTCGAGCTACATTTAAAAGTCGCGTTCAAGAAATTATTGCTTCAGAACCAAATAAATTTATGGAAATAATTATGCCTTTTACTAAAGATATTAAACGTGAACAACGTTTTATAGTAGACGGTGAAGGTTGGTATGTTATTGAATTTGATTCTTCATCTGTTGATGGAATTACTTATATTACATTAGGTGAAGATAAGAAAGATTTACAACAAGATTTACTTATTGATAATGGTGACTCTGAAGATTTAGCTAATTATAAGGATGAAAATAAGTTTTATATAGAAACTTTACAAAATCCAACTGTAGAAAGAGATACTTCATATATTATAAAACCATATTATTATGAAAAAGGTAACCTTATTTATAATGCTAATTTTAATTTTTATATAAATAATAGATTAGTTGGTAGTGGTATTGAATATGAACAATTATATGAAGAAGATACAGAAGTAGTTATTAAATTAGCTAATAAAGAAGAAATACAATTAACAATTGTAGTAGGAGTAAGAGATGAACCGCAAGATGATCCTATCTATACTATTGTTGGTGATAGTAATATTAAATGGGGTAAAACTTCAATATATTCAGTAGAAAAGAATTTATGGGGTAGTATTGAACCAGTTGAAGAAGTTGATTATTCATTAAGTGATGAAACATTAGCTACTGTAGAAAATGAAAATGGTGTAGCTTATGTTAAAGCTAATAATAAAAGAAAAATTGGTGATGTTATATTAACAGCACAGTTTGGGAATAATTTTATAGAAAAAACTATTTCAATAGTGTCATTATGGTAGGTGAATATGAGTAGTAATATTAGAAATTTTAAAGCTGTAGGTGATAATTTATTTGTTATTGCTCAGAGAATACTTGAAGATAATGACATTTGTAAATTGTTATATTATACAGATAATAATCCATTAAGTCATAATGACATGAGTGAGGATGAAAAATTAGCATTGCTTCATAAAAACATTCTTTTGGTGCCGAAAGTGCCAGAAAATGATGATATTAAAGGAAGTTATATTCTTATTTTGTATGATGGTTTTAATCAAAATCTTGCAAATTCAGAATTTAAAGATGCCGATTTACTTTTTATAATAGTTTGTCCTCCTGAAAATTGGATTATTAATGATAAATCTTTACGTCCATATTTGTTAATGTCTAGAATTGATGAATTATTTGGTAATAAAAAAATAGCAAATATAGGTAAATTACAATTTGTTAAAGCTGACAGATTTGTTCTTAATTCTCAATTAACTGGTTATGGTTTGACTTATAGCACTTATGAATTTAATTAATGAAAATTTAAAATTAAAGATTATTGGCGGTAAACCTATACTTTTAGAAAAAATTAATTGTTTTTTCATCCATAGGACAATAGGAGAAATTATTGATTTTGGGTTAGAAGATTTTTATAAAATTATACAATTATTTGAATTATCTAATAAAGAATTAGAAGAAACTTTTAATTTTCCAATGGATAATTTTTTCTATCTTTTACTTAATCTTAATAATCAAACTCAATTATCATCTTTAATTGAAAGAGCTTTTTATTTTTTTACTGGTATAAATAATATACAGGTTAATTTAGAAGAAAAAATTCTTACTTGTAGTTATAATAATATAGATAATATTGAAATAAATCAGGAAGGTTTTGAAGAAATTATCAAATATATAGATATTATTTATGAAGGTAATAAACTACGAGAAGAGGATGAAGATGATAGTAATCTTTCAGAAGCAGAACGCAGAATGAAAGAAAAATTTAAAAATGCAAAATTAGCGCGTGAGAAAGCTAAAGCAAAAAAAGAAGGAAAAACTCAATTTAGTGACCTTATTGGAGGTTTTTGGAGTAAAAGTAATATGAATTGGGAAGATGTACTTCATCTTCCTTATTATACCTTTTATTTTTTACTTGAACGGCTTAAAATCACCGATAATTACGAAACTCAGCTCAGATGCATGCTAGCTGGAGCTGATATGAAAGATAAACCACTTCATCATTGGTTAGAGGGTCAAAGCGATGATGAAGAATAACTTAAAATTCCTTGAGGAGATTTAATTTAATGGCTAGTATTTTTGAACAATATGGCATTAAGGAAGTCGCTGACGTTACTTTCTATGAACGTGATACAGCTGGTCACGAAAAACCTGTTCTGTACATTGATACGGCTAAAGTCTCCACCATTGAAAAGACCGCTTCTACAGCTGAAGCTCGTGGTGGTAAAGGTAATCCTGCTTTGATTTCTTGGGACTTTGGTCTTGAAATTAATGTTACTCTTGAAGATGCGCTCTTTAGCCCTAAATCAATGGCTATCATGCAAGGTGCTGGTAAAGTAGAATCTGCTACTACTGGTACTGGTGAAGTTAATATTGATGTCGTTAATGAAGTTTATAAATTCCCGACTTCTACCACAACTCGTGATATGATTGAATTAAAACATAATTTTGTGAAGAATTCAATTTATATTTATGAAATTGATGATAATGGTCGTTGGACTTCTGGTGAACAACTTCGTGGTTGGGAAGCTTGCACTTCTACAGGTGCAACTACAGCTCAAGCTACTAACTTTATTAAGAAAGGTTCAAGTGGAACCGCGATTTCAGCAGATGCTAAACAAATTGCTATTTTCTACAAAACTCCTGTAGATGGTAGTAATGGTACTGCTGATGTTATTCATATTAATTCTGATACATTCCCAGGTACTTATCGTGTAGTTGGTGATACATTTGCTCGTAACCGTGCGACTGGTAAAGATGAATTCTTCCAATTCATTATTCATCGTGCAAAAGTTTCTCCAGAAAATACGATTACACTGAGTGCTGATGGTGATCCATCTACATTCAATATGTCCCTGAAAGTTTTACGTAATATTGGGGATACTGGAATGATTGACCTTGTTAAATATAATTTTGCTAGTGGTGAAGAAGCTGCTACAGATCTTGGTCCATCAGATACTTTACCAAGTAATAGTTAATTTATAAAATAGATAGGTAGAGGCTAATAACCTCTACCTATAATTCTATATGTTTGAAGAATATGGAATACAACAAGTACATTCAATTGTGCTTAAGGCAGTTTGTCCAGTTCAAATAGGTAATAAAAAATATGGAGTAGGAGAAACTATTTTATATTTAGAAGATGTTGAAGCTGGAAAACTTGTAGAAGAAAAAACTACACGTGCCGCAGAAGGTGGACAAAATGAACCTAGATTGGTGCAATGGTTAACTCATAATAATGTTAATTTTTTAGTATCAAAAGGTGTTTTATCAAAACGTGATTTTAATTTTTTATTAGATTCAGATATTATTAAACAAGAAAATATAGTTATTAGTACTAGAGAAGTACACACTGCTTCTTATAATGGTACAATAAAATTAAATCATACTCCAATACCTGGTATTTATTGTTATGATTCTCAAGGAAATAAAATTTCTATTGATAGAGATGATGATATTATTCTTGTAGATAATCAATATGCTGAACAAGAAATTACTGTGGACTATTCTTTTGAAATAGAGGAAGCTCACAAATACTCAATTGGACAAAATTTTCTATCAAATATTGTTGTAAAAGCTGAAATACAGTTTTTACTTAAAGATGATAATGATGGAGAAGAATATACTGGAATACTCACTATTCCAACTGCAAATGTAGTGGGTAATATAAATTTAATAATGGGTAAAAAGGCTACGCCAATTGTGGGCGACTTCGCAATACAAAGTGTACGAAGTAAAACTGAGAGTAGAGAGGAACGCAGTAATTATAGTTTAACAATTTTAGATAGAGATATTACAGTAATTTAGCCTTTTGCCGCAATAAATGTGGTAGAAGGCTATTTTTTTACCATATACCAAAGGAGGTAGTATGGCAAGAAGAGAGAGAAGTTTTGGTAGCATTTTTTCTAGTGCTATTCATGAAGACCTTTCTAAAAATAAAAAAGAAGAGAAAAAAGAAAATAATTTAATATTGAATTCAAATAATAGAGAAAAAAGTTATTATGCTCAAATTGATAATTTTCCATATTATATTCATAATAATAAGGATAATTTTAATTTAACAGCAAAAGATATAGATGAAAAAGATGTTAATACAAATTTTAAAGAATCTGAATTTATAAAAAGATTTTTAGAAGCGCAGAGATTGCGAGAGGATAAATTATTAATAGCTCTTTTTGGTAATGAAAATGTAGATATTACAAAAAAATTTATAGAGTGTGGTTTTATATTACCTGGAGATAAAATAACAAAAATAATACAAGAGCTTAATAATTTAAAAAATAATACAGATTTTTCAAATGATTTAAAAAAAATTGCTAAAGGTGAAACTAATTTAAAATATGAGCCAATATTATCAAATGATAAATTGGATATAAATAAATTTCAGATAGAATTAGAGAAAGAATGGAATGATTATGTTGAGAAAGTTAATACTATAACAGAAAATTTAGATAAAATTTTAGGAGGAATAGGTGAATCAGCAAGGTCATTACCAACTTTAATAAAAGAAATAAAAAAATTACAAAAAATAACAACAAATGGACAAACTCCTCAAGAAACTATAATTACTGAATTACATAAAATAAATGGACGTGTTTCTAACTATTATAAAAATATTACAGAAGGTTATAATATTATTACAAAAGATATGATTCTTAATAATGGTACAGGGAAATTTTCTAATGGGACTGTAACTATTATGGGAGAAGCTGATGCTTATAGAAAACAAAACAATATTAATAATACTGAAAAAGCAAAAACTTATGCTAAATCAGATATGATTATAGTATTAAAACAGAATAATCTTATAATACCATTGGGAGGAATATCTGTTAAAAAAACTGATTCTAGTACAAAATTTCATAATACAACTTCTCTCTCGGCTTTATTAAATTCTTTAAAAAATACAGAAATTATGTATGATGATTTTGATCATGATAAAAATCTTTTTGCGTATACTAGTATAAATAAGTTAATGCAACCAGACTCAGATGACGTTTCAAATATTTTTAATTATATAGCAAGAAAATATGGAGCAATTTTCGTTGCAGGAGGTATAGCTAATACAGTATTAAATAATTATGGGAGTAATAATGACACTGCAGCATCATTGCCTGGTACTTCAATATTTAAAAGTGAACATGCAGATTTTTTATATAGAGTTTCTGCAAATCAAGGGATAAGTGAAGTAGTAAGGATGTCTAAAGAAATTGAAGATTTATTTTTTAAATTAAAGATGACAATTAATTATAAAAACCCATCAATTGGAGAGCAAAAACGTAAAGATGATCTTAAAAAATTGAGTATTGAAAAAGATAAAGTTGAACATTATACTTATGGAAATTTTGATCAGAACAATGAAATAAAAAGAATTATGCTAGATATGTATAAAGAGCATAGTAAAAAATTGGATGCTAGAATTATAGTAGGTTAAGGGGTAGTATAATGGCTAATCAAGATATAAGAATGCGAGTACAATACTCAGCAGAATTTGATACTTCTAAAGTTTCAAATGGATTAAAGGAAATACGTAAACAAATGGCCAATAGTCATATTGGTGATGATTTACGAAAACAATTAGAAACAGCCTTAAATAAAGTTGAGGCTAATATACCAGCACTTGAAAAAATGAGTGCTAAAACTAATTTTAATGAAAAAGAACTTATAGCCTATCAAAAATTAATACAAGAAATATCTAAAGATATGGCTAATCTTAGTAAAATTACTGCAGAAGCTGATTTTACTAAAAATTTTTCAGCAGCAGATAATGAAAAATTAAAACAATTTGAAAAACAACTTGATGATGTAGAAAAAAAATTAAAAACTACAAGACAAGAAATTTTAAATACTTTTTCTAAATCTAAAGAAGGACAAATTAATGGAAAAAGTAATGCTACATTAAATAGTTTTATTGAACAATTAATTTCTGTTCCTCCTGATAAAATTGAAGATAAACTTAATGAAATAATTAAAGAAGTTGAATCTCAAACAGAAAATATGGTAGAGAAACTTCAAGAAGATTTTAAAAATAAAGTAAATCATAAAACTGGTAAAGAGGGTTTTATAGAATTACTTTTTGGAAAAGATTCTGGAGTTTCTCTTAAAGAAGGAAAAACTTTAGGTGCTTCAAAAGTAACTGGTGATGAAGGTGCTTATTCTGTATATAGTAAAATTAGAGATGATATCTTAAAATTAAAACAGGATGCTAGTGCAGCAGATGTACAGAAAATTTTAGATGCTTATTCTCAATTTGTTGAAGAATATTTCAATATACCAGAAGGTAAGCAATCAATTTTAGCCAATATTATAACACCAGAAATTTTAGATCATCTTAAACAGTTTGTTGGTCCAGAGGGAATTGAAAAATTAAAAACTTTAATAGGTGAAGAAAATCTTAAAATTTTAGCAGATGGTGAAGATGAAAAAATAAAAATAGCTGCTGAACAAGCTACTTTTATGAAACAAGCTCTTGATAGTCTTGTAGATTCTGGTAAAATAACAAAAGATCAAGCTGAAGAAATTGCACAAGCTTTAGGAATTTTAAATAATCAAGCCGAAGAAGGTATTAAACAAATACAAGGAGAAAAAGCTCAAATTGATGCTTTATCAGCAACTTTTGGAACTTTAGCTCATCGTATAGAATCAAGTATTTCTGCAATGGCAATTTTTAATAAATCTATTCAAATTGTAAAAAAAGCTATAAAATCAGTTGAAGATTTAGATGCAGCTTTTACACAAATTGCTATTGTTTCTGAAAGAAGTAATGAAGAAGCTTGGAAAATGTTTGATTCTTTTAATAAACTTGCTAAACAATATTCTATTACAACAAAAGATCTTACTGAAGGTGCAAAATTATTTTATCAGCAAGGTTTAAATGCTGCTGATACGATGAAAATGGTTGAAGCTTCAACTATTAGTGCGGCTTTAGGTGAAGTTACAATGACTGAAGCTGCAAATACACTTACTGCTGCTATACAAGGTTATAATGAATCTGCAGAGGTTGCCATGGCTTATACTGATAAAATTGCTATGGTAGGTGCTGTTTCCGCTGCAGATTTTAATGAACTTAGTGCTGCAATGGAAAAAACTGCTTCATCTGCTTATACAGCTGGAATTGACTTTGATCACCTTTTGGGTTATTTAGGTAAAATGATTGAAGTTACACGTGAGGCTCCAGCAAATCTTGGTACTGCTATGAAGACTATTATTGCCAGATTTGAAGATATGAAAAAAGATCCAATGGCAATATTAGAAGATGGAGTATCTGCAAATAAAGTTGAAGCTGCATTAGCTACAATCGGTATTGCATTAAGAGATTCTGAAGGTGAATTTAGAGCATTACAAGATGTTTTTGATGAATTAGGTATGAAATGGCAATCACTTACAAGAAATCAACAAGCTTATATTGCTACTGTTGCAGCTGGTTCTCGTCAGCAATCTCGTTTTTTAGCAATGATGAATAATTATGATAGAACTCTTGACCTTGTTGCAGAATCTCAAAATTCTGCTGGGGCTGCTTTAAAGCAATATGCTACATATCAAGATAGTGTTAAAGCTGCACAAGCAAGATTAACTGCATCTTGGGAAAAATTTTATTCTAAAATTGTTGATAATGATTTAATAAAAACTGCTATAAATGGTCTTTCAACTTTAGTTGATCTTTTTAGTAGAATACCACCTATTATTACAGCTATAGGAACTTCAATTGGAGCAATAGGTTTACAAGAACTTTTAACTAAACAAGGTGGATTAATTAAAATTATTACTAATCTTTTAGGTGGCGGCGATGCTCAAGCTACTGCTTTTGGGATTGGTAAACGTCTTATGGATCAATTATATACAGGATTAGAAAAAGGTGCTAAACAATTAGATACTCGTGGTGGTGGATGGAAAGTTATTTCTAATGCTTTAAAACCTGTTGAAAAACAGGCAATAATTGGATCTAAAGAAGTTATGAATTTTTCAAAAGCTGCAAAAACCTTAGGAAAATCATTAAAAGAAGCTGGAGATAAAGGTAAAACTGCATTTAGAGGAATATTAAATTTTGTTCTTGATCCAAAAGTATTAGGTATATTAGCAGTTACAACTGCTATTTATGTAATGATTAGAGCCATAGAAAAAGCTAGTCAAAGAGCTAATGATGCTGCTAAAGAAGTTAAAGAATTAAATGAAAAAATATTAGATTTACAAGAAGATTTAAAAGTTAAGCAATCTTTATTAGGATCTTATGATAATTTAAATAAAAAAGTTAATAGAACTAAAGAAGAACAAGAAGAATTAAATGGAATTATAAAAGAAATTGGAGAAACATATTCTAATGCAATTACATATATGGATGCATATGGAAATATGCAATTACAAAATAGAAATGCGTTAGATAAAACAACAGATTCTATTGAAAAACAAATTAGAGAAAATAGAAAATTAGTTAGAGAAGGACAAAGAAATTTATTAAATAATACCCCTAGAGGTCAATGGACTGAAGAAAATTTAACTACGGCTGGAATACCTGATGAAGTAGCTCAAAGAATTTTAAATTCAAGAAATGATTTTAAAACTCCTTTAGATATAGATTCTATACTTGCTTTAAAAGATTCTGGTGTATTTGATAAACAAAAAGCTATTACTGAATTAGAAAAGATAGCTAAAGAATATAATGTTTATGATATGATGTCTAAATCTTTTGAAAAAGTTGAAAAAAGAGGTATAGGCGGTAAAGTTATTAGAGAATATGCTAATACATTAGAAGATATTACTGAAGAACTTAAAAAGTTACTTGGAAATACTGTAATTTCTACTTCTGATGCTGTAAAAGATTATCTTTATAGTTTAGATGTTGATCAATATTTTGATGATTTAAAAATAACAGATCCTAAATATAGTGGTCCTGTTACTTATTTAAAACAGATGCTATATGAAATGGATCCTTCAAAATTTGAAGAAAATAAACAGGATATAGCACTATTTTTTGCAACCTTATTTAAAATTGAAGAGCCCAGTAAAATTTTTAATATAACAGAGGCATTAAAAAAATATTTTAATGGAGAAAGTAATGAAAAAGAATTACAGGCAATATGTAATAATAATGGTGTTGTATTAGGTGAAGATTTTATTAAAGGTTATTTAGAAAGTTTAAATAAAAATAAAGAGATAGTAAGACAAAATACATTAAAAGTTTTAAAAGAATCATTAAAAGTTGTGCCAAAAGTTGGACAAGAAGAAACTTTTTATTCAAATCTTTCAATAGAACAATTACAAACTAGATCTGATTTAGCTACAACATTGGCTGCAAGAGGTTTTACTGGTCAAGAAGGTTTTAAAATGCTTCAAGATATTGCTCCTTATGCAGATGAATTAAACGATAAAGTTTCAGAAGCTTTTGAAAAGGGCAGTGTAAATGGTGTTAGATCTTCAATTAATGATATAAGAGAATCTTTAGATGATTTGAATTTAGAAGAAGATACAAAAAATTTTATTTTAGAAATAACAGATGATGCAGAAAGAGAAATAGAAAATCTTATTAATAAAATTTTTGATGATGTTCAAACAAAAGCTCAACCAGTTATTGCAGAATTAAAAACTAGTATTGATAATATTATTTCTGGAACTAATACTAAATTATCAGATACAGAATTAACTTCTTCTGATTCTGGAGTTTATGTTGATAATAAAAGTGGTGAATTAATGGTATCGAATATGCGTATGATTTTTGAATTGGAAAAAGATAGAAAAAATACGCAAAAAGATATATTAAAAGCATATCAAGATGTTACTGATGAAATTACAATTTTAGAAAATAAAACTACGGATTTAGAACCCAAAGAAGCTTTGAGATTAAAACAATTAAATGCTCAAAAAAATATTTTACAACAACAATTTGATATTCTTAGTAATATGGAAATAGATGCTGAACAACTTGGTTGGGCAGAATCTATTAATTTAGCAAAAAATTATCAAAAAAATTTACAATCTATTCAATCTGTTCAAGATACTATTAAAGAAAAAGGCTTTTTAGATTTAGATGAAATGACTTCTGTATTAGAGCTTATGCCTCAGTATGCTAAATATTTTGAAGAAGTAGGAACTACAATTGAGGGTGTAGAAGGAAAAATTTACACAATTTCTGAAGAAAATATTCAAAATATGATGAATAATGAAAAATCATATTATGATTATAAATTAGCATTAGATAGACAGGAAGCTATACGAGAATATGAAAATGCAGTTGAGGAATATGAGTATTTAAAAAGTCAATATGGTGATTATATTACATTAGATACAACAGCAACAGATAAATTTATAGAAAATAATAAAGATGAATTAAAATCTACTAAAAAAGAAAATGAACAAGCAATACAGGTTTATCAAAATAGTGCTGATGCAGAATTAGATGCTCATGCTAATAAAGATAATCAAATGGTATCAATGTTTAGAAAGGCTTTAAATCAAATGGATATAGATTATGAACAGTTTATACAGGGTTTAAAGACTGGACAACCTATTAATTTTAATGAAGTATTTAATGAAATTAATAAACAATCAACTATCCAAGAAATTGATTTGCCTATAAAAATAGAAGATTTAAATCCTGATAATCCAGAAAATAGACAAAATATTACAGATTTTGTTAATGCCGCTCTTGAAGATGCAGAAAAGAGAGTCCATAAAGCTTGGACTAAACTTCAAAATTTAAAAGAAATAGATGTACCACAACTTGAAAAATTAAAAAAAGAATTTGAAGAAGCGGGGAAAGGAGCTCAGGATACTGGAAAAGAGCTAGAAGCATTAGCTAAAGCTGCAGAAAATTTAGCAGATGCACTTGAAGACCTTGATGATCTTCTTAAAGATGTTCAACGTGATCTTAGAGATATAACAGTAGATTATAATCCTTTTACAGACCTTTTTGAAGCTTGGGAAGCTGAATGGGATTATTATTATAATATTAAAAATCTTATTAATCAGCTTGAAACTCAAGCAAATTATATAGATAAAGTAATTTCATCTGATTATTCTTCTGCTCAAGATAAACTTCGTGCTTATGATGCAAAAGTAGGTAATATAACTTCTAAACTTGCTGCAAATGATGCTTATATTCTTTCACTTCGCGCTGGAATAGCTCAACAAGCTAAAGAATTTGAAAAAGAGTTTAATGAATATTATAATGTAGATAATAGAATGGGTGGTTGGCAAATTTTCCAACGTGATACCACTCTTAATCAATGGGAAGAAACTATTAATGACGTTAAGAAAGTTTCTTTTGAATTGTCTAAACTTATAAATCAGCAAGAAAATGAACTTAATCTTATGGAAGCCACTCAAGAAGTCCTTGAACAGCAAAGAAGTGCTTATGAGTCCATGCTTTCTACCGTGGATAGTCTTGTTGATTCATTGGAAGATAATGAAGATATTACAGTAGATTTAACTGGATTAAAAGGAATGAAGGTTAAACTTGAAGCTGCAATAGATGATGGTTCAGTTGAAGAAGTTAAACAACAAATTCGAAATCTTAATGATTATATTCAAGAACTTAATTGGCAATTAGATTTAAATGATAATGTAGTTGAAAAAGGTTTAGAAGATGCTTATGATGATATGCAAGATAGTATGAGTCATATTCAAGATTTAATAGATACTTTGAATGATAAACTTGCCGAACAACAAGAACTTGTACAAGAACTTTCAGAAGTTTATAATTATTATGTTGATACTGCAATAGATATGCAACAAGAATTATATGATGCTATTGTAGAGCAATATCAAAATGAAATAAATCAAAAGAAACAACAATATGATTATCTTAAACAACTTGATAAAGATTATTTACAATCTGTAAAAGATAATATTAATAAAGAACGGCAAGCAAGAGAAGATGCTAATAAAGAAAAAAGTTATCAACAAAGCTTACAACGTGCTCAACTTTTACAACAAGATACATCTGGAGCTTATAGAAAAGAACTTGCTAATTTAAATAAAGAAATTGAATCTCAAAGACAAGATTTATATGATGATTTAGTTGATAAACAGGTTAATGCTTTAGAAAAAGAGATAGAAAAACGGCATGAGCTTTATGATATGGAAGTTAATGCACTTCAAGAACGTTTAGATTATATGCAAGAAAATGCTATTCTTCTTTGGGAAATGGTTAATGATATTGTAGCTGAAGGTGCTGATTCTATGATGGCTACCTTAGAGAATACTACAAATTATATTAATCAAAATGAATTAACTAGAGAAAGACAGCATAGACAATGGGAATTAAATACTCAAGCTACATATAAAGGTGTTATTGAAGGTGAAATTGAAAGTTTAAATCAACGCATAGCTAAAGGTAAAGAATATATTGATAGTCTTACAGAAATTAAAGATGCTATTGATTTAAATACCCAAACTTATATTATGTCTAAAGATATTTTAGAAGATGAAGCTGGAAAAATGCAAATTGTAATGGATAGTTATATGCAAGTTTGGACAACTTTAACTTCTGATTTAACTGGTTATCATGAGAACTGGAAAACTACAGTTAATGCATTAATGTCTGCTATGGAAAAAGATATTCAAGCTTTATCTGAATTGGGAGATGAAGGTGGCAGTATTTATATTTTGAAAGATAAACTATTAGGGATAGCTGATGAAATGTATGATGCTTTTCTTGAAGAAAGACGGGCTATGCATGATAGTTTAAATAGAGAAGTAAGTGCCATAGAAGCTCAAGTACAAGCGATGGGTAGAGAACTTACAAATGCTGTTCAACAAGCTGCTAATAGTATACAAACTGTAACTCCTCAACAATCTGGTAGTGGAGGTGGAACTACTACTCCTACCACTCAGACTACCAATGTTAACCCTGGTAGTGGAGGACTTCCTGCTGAAGAACCTGTAAAAACTAAAAAATATAGAATAGAAGTATATGAATTTAGTTCTATTTTAGATTATATGGATAATAAAAATGGTAAAAAAACTATTACTTTGGGAGGATATAAAAGTGAAGGTGAAGCAATTTCTGGTGCTCAATCATATATAGAATCTATGATGAAAATTCATCCTTATAAAGTTTATAGAGCTATGCAACCATATTTAAATCCTTATAAACAAGGCGGTCTTGCAAACTTTACTGGTCCAGCATGGCTTGATGGTACAAAATCTCAGCCAGAAGCGGTTCTTAATGCAAAGCAAACTAAGCTCTTTACCTCTATGGTTTCTTCTCTTGAACGCGCAGCTGCAAATAATTCTAATATAAATTCTACTTTAGGTTCGTCCTATAATATAGGAGATATTAACACTAATATCAATGTAGATAGACTTGATAATGAAACTGATATAGATAAAGTTGCAAAACAAGTTGAAAATAGAATTATGAAAAGTATACACAACAGAGTTGTTTTATCTGTTGTATAAGGAGTTAATGGATGTTTGAAACAAATGGATACTTAGGTTTTACATTTGCGGGACGCCATTCTAGTGAATTTGGACTTTTGGTGGTTAGCGATGGAAGTCGCTACCACCAAAATTTATCTTCTCAATTTTCTGATATTTCTACTTCTGTGCCTGGTAAAAATGGGAATTACTATTTTGGTACTCAATTAGGAAATAAAGAATTTGAAATAAATTGTGTATTTGATGATATTACATCTCACACAATGCATAAAATTCAACATTGGCTTTATCCAAATGTAGTTGGTTGGCTTGTTTTTGATGAGCAACCTTATAAAAGATATTTAGTAAAACTTTCTAATGTTCCTGTTTTTAATTTTTTGCCTTTTGATGAGTTTAAATCTGTTCCTAATTATACATTTCAAAAAGATGTGCTAAAGGGTGAAGTTAATTTTTCTTTTTATAGTATGCAAGAATTTGGAATATATAATCCAAAATATGAAATACCTACTTTATTAAAGAATGATTTAGTGTCACAACAATTTTTAGATAGTGGATTATTACCTGAAAATTATATGCGAAATGGTATATATTTACCTCACGAAAATATTGGGTATGCCGAAACAGCGAATCAAATTTTTTCTTTATATAATGCTGGTAATGGTATAGCTTCAGCAGATTTTTATATAACTATTGAAAAAAATAATTTTAGTGGACCATTAGAAATAAAAAATTATAATGATGGAGTAAGTTATATTCTTACAAATCCATTACAAACTATTAAGAAAAAGTATTCTAATACAGATAATATTGTATATTATAGAATAGAAATTTTGGGAAGTAAACAAGAAGTTTATTGTATTGGATTAAATAATAATAGAAGACAAATCACCGATAGAATTAATATTGGTGCACACTATAATCATTATTTCCCTAAAATTTATCATACAAAACCGACTGAATCTTGTATATTTACTCAAGTTTTAAATTCTAATCAAAGTCCAGAACCTATACTTTATACTTTTACTTATAATGATGATAATAGTATGACAAGTTCTGATGAAAAAGAATCTGTACATACTTTTGAAGAATTTAAAGAATATTGGAATGACTATGATATTGTAGCTAGATATGGTAGTTATGGAATAAATAATATTGTATCTCCTTCAACTATATTTATTGATTATCCTGCTGATTATGATTTTGTAAATCAATATACTCCTCCAGTTAATGAAGAATTATGTTTTCTTATATATCCTAATAAATATAGTTGTAATTATAGTCTAACCCAATTTGTTGCAGAATATGATCATACTTACATTTAGGAGTAAAGATGATAGGAAATAAAAGGAATTTTAGTTTAACAATATGGGATCATGAGGATAATTTTCTTTGTACTCTAAAATCAGCAGATTCTGATTTTGAAGGACAGAGTTATGAAGAAAATTTTGTTGAAAATATAAATGGAGAAAAAACTTTAACTTTTTCTGTTCCAATGTATATTTTCAATTATAAAGAGTTTATTGACGAAGAAGAAAAAATTCCTAATAGAAATGATAAGAATAATTTTGTACAAAATGAAGCTTGGCAGCATATTTATAACGAACAGAAAATTCGTTATATAGAATATAACAAAGAAACTAATGAGCCTGATAGAATAGAAGAATTTGTATTAAAAAGTTATACCGAAAGTCGTAATGGTGAACAAAAAATTGCTACTTGTACTTGTGAATCATTAGCGGTATATGAATTGGGTAAAATTGGCTGGGGAATTACTTGGGATACTGATTATGTTTCTAATTATGATCTTCAAAATATAGAAGATAATCTTACATTAGATTATTGGATGCGAAAATTATTATATAAAGAAACTAATTTAGGTAGAGTATCCAGCACCACTGAATGTACTTATCTTCTTCAAGGAATACAATTACGTAATGATGAAGGATATCCTATCAGTGATACATATTCTACTATTAATGGTAAAAATGAATATGTAATTATTGATGAGCCTATATGTACAACAACTAATAGTGATGAATATAGAAAATATGAAAATTTAACAGGTTGGAATTGGGAAATACAAGCTATAGATCCACGCAGGCTTGATATAAAAATTTCTATAAGTACTTTATATGAAGAACCTGTTATAAATAAATATATAGAAGTAACTCCTAATTATTATAAAGCTTTTAGTTATCAAAAAAATATTGACGCAAATGATTCAGAAGCTACACTTTTGCCGCACCCTATTGCAGAAATAGATTATGAAAGATTAGAATATGTAACTAGTATAAAACGTCATTTAATGACTGTTGAACGAAGTAATGTATTTTCTATCATACAGAATTTATGTGAGGAATTTGGCATTTGGGCTTATTTTATTTATAGTTATGATAGCAGTGGTAAAATTATTGAAAGAAAAATTCTTTTTAAATCAGAAGCTATAGATGAAGATATTAAATTTGATTTTTCATATGGTAAAAATTTACAAAGTTGTTCAAGAATTTTAGATTCTTCTGATCTTATTACTAAATTATATGTAACAAATACAGATAGTGCATTAGTTGATGGAAGTGTTTTATCTATTCAACAAGCTACAGCTAATCCTACTGGTGAAAATTATATTTATAATTTTAAATATTTTTATGAATCTGGAATGTTAACCAAAGAAGAAAATTTTGGTTTAAATAGTGATGAATATAAAATTAATTTACATTGTGGAAAATTAAGAAATGTAAATAATAAAATTACAAATATACAAAAATATTTATCTCCCTTATATTCTTTACAAATGGAATTAGAAGGAGATTTAGTAGTTCAAGAAGGTGCAAAAACTGGATATATTGATAATATTCAATCTATAGAAGATAAGATTGCCGCAATACCTCCGGGAGATCAATATATTAAAAGTTGGAGTGCTGATAATACACAATATAATCATATTGGTGAATCAAAAACTTTTACAGTAACTACTCAAGTTGAGCTTGGAGAATGTAAATATATTAATTTTGGTAGAGATGATATTCTTATTGGTCAAATTACTACAATTGATCATTATGACCCAAATTCAGAACAGCAAACTAGTACAACTACTTTATATGGTTTTGTTCCTAGAGCATTTAAATATGATAAAAGTTGGCATGCTGGTGATGCGGCAATTGGTGATAATGATACTAATCATTTTATTATGCTTAATAATAATGAAACTTGTAGATATGATTATAGTGAATTAGGAAATAATCAATTTGTTAAAGGCATATATTTTAAAACTGATTATATTTCTACTAATTATGCTCGTCTTAGATATAAATATGCTCCATTAGCTTATTATTATTTACTTATATTAGATTATCAAAATAAGATTAAACAAGTAAATCAAAAAATACAAGAAATTGAACAAAAATTACTTGATGTTGAAAATAGAATACTTGTTTATGAATTAGAATTAAAAAATCTTTTAAAAGATAAAAATGAGCTTATTCTTCAATTTGAAAAAGATTATAAACCTTATATTAGAGAAGGTTATTGGGAACCAAATGATTATAAACCTGAAAGTATAAATAAAATTTTATATACTGATGAAATAGAAAGTAATTTTGATGGTTTTGTAACAACTACAACGGCATTAAATGAGATGCGGCTTAATGATAGTTTGAATACTTATACAAGATATTTTTCATTAGGCAATGCCGCAGATATTGATATAGATTCTGTTAATGAAATGATAACATATATTCCTATTGGCGGAACTACTACAGCTGTTACAAGATTAAAAGGATTAAATTTTGAACTTTATCGTAGTACTGAAGGTAAACTTTTAGTAGCTATTAGTCCTGAATTGATAGATAGATATGAAATATATGGATATGATGAAAGTTTATATGAAGGAACTTTAACTTATAAAAGAATAAATTCTTCTACTACTTCTACCACAACTTTACATTGGTTAGAAATTCCGAATAATATAAAAGTTAATGATAATTATATATATATTAGCGATGATAATATAATTACTTCTAATATGAAAGTATATGGTGGACATAGTACTGATGAAAATGATTTATTAGAACAGAATACTGATTGGACATATCAATATGAATCAGCTGCTTATGATTCACAAGGAAATAGGGTAAGTCTTTCTACTGCTTATATTGATGATATTTATTATGATTATTCAATAAGAATTGATCTAAAACTTAGTAATAAAGTTAATCAATATTTAAATAATCCAAAATTTACAGTTTCATATGATGAAGAAACAACATTACAATATTTATATAATGATGCTATATTAATGAGTGATAAATATGCTATGCCACGCAGTGAGTATAGTATATCAGTAGTAGATTTATCATCATTAAATGGATTTGAATATTATAAACCTAAAGTTGGACAATTAGTGCCGATTTGGGATATAGAAATGGGATTAAAGAATTTTGAAGGATTTATTACTTCAGTTTCTTTTCCATTAGAAGAAAAATATAATACTCAAATTGAAATTACAACTTATAATACTAAATTTGAAGATGTTTTTCAAAAATTAACTGCAACGGTTACTAGTATTGAATATAATGAAGATGAACTTAATCGTGCGGCTGATGCTTTTGAAGCTACAACAGGAGCTATAAAAACAGAAGTTTTTCAGAAGAGCTTAGAAGATAATTTTAATAGAATTCAATTAGGTAACAATAATGAAATTACTATTGATAGAAATACTGGTATTACTTTAAGAGATGCTGATAGTAATAATGGTGTAAAAATTATTGGTAATGGTATTTTTCTTACTGAAGATATTAATAAGCCTTCTGAAAATGTACAATGGAAAACTGGTATTACAGGTAAAGGTATTAATGCTAATGCTATTACAGCTGGTAATATTGATACAAAACAAATTAATATTTGGAACGCTAGTGAAAGACAGGTAAGATTTGTTTGGAATGAACAAGGATTATTTGCATATGGTGATAAATTTGGAGCTAATGATGATCCATATACCACAACTAGTATAACAACAGAACAGGATTTAATTGATTATAATAAGTTTATTAAGTTTAATCAAGAAGGTCTAGATTTTACTGACCATGATAAATCAGCTTTAAAATTAGGATGGACAGGATTAAGAATACAAACTCAAAATGAATCACTTAATTTAAATGCTGATAGAGGTTTGATTTTACAACAATGGAATCCAGCTCATACATCTGCTACTACTAGATTAGAACTTGGTAGACTTGATGATGGAACTTTATATGGTTTACGACTTAGGGGTACAGATGGTAATCCAACATTACAATCTGATTCATTAGGTGATTTGTGGTTACATAGAAATTTGCAAGTTGGTGGTAGTATGAACAGCAATAATGTTGTTCAAAATGCTACAGCTGGAGTATATGGTTTAGAAAGTAATGTACCAGCTAAAATGCAAATGGGTTTTCGTCGTGGAAGTGATGGTACAATTTTTTGGGATTCAACTCCAATTAGATTTTGGGCTGGTAGACAAGATATAAATAGTTATACAACTAATATACATGCTACAGCTGCAGAAATTGCTAGTGCAACGAAACCTTCTGGTTATAATACTCTTCAAACTGGTGATCCAACTTTTGCTAAATTTAAAGTTAGTGCAAATGGTGATATACTTGCATCTGGAATTGATGTTGGTGGTTGGGTTGGACAAGGTAATAGTTTACGTTCGAATGACTTTCATGCTATTTTACGTTCTAATGATTATGGTTTATCTGGTGATGGTTATCCAGTGCTTGCTATAGGGAAACCTAATAGTGGAGCTGATACTACTTATGGTTCTAATTATAATTTTAGAGTTTATAAAAGTGGTAAACTTCAAATAGGCGGTAATAATTTTATTGTAGATTCAGCAGGTAATGTTACAATAAAAGCTGGTAGTATTAATCTTGGAAGTGGAAAATTTGTAGTTGATAATAATGGTAATGTTACAATAAAAGCTGGAAGTATCACTATAGGCGGTATATCAGCAAGTAGTTCTGGTACAACAGTAAATGGTACTGTGACTGGTACTGTTGGAGGTATGACTGCTAATGCTAATGGATTAAGTTTTACTTCTGGTAATTATACTACTGCTATATATAAAATAGCTAATAGTACAAACAATGCTTTTGTAGCTGGACCAACTAGTAATCCTACTTTTAAAGTTAATGGTAATGGTATTTTAACTGCAAGTAGTGCTATTATTTCTGGTACTATTACAGCTTCAGCTGGTAATATAGGTGGTTGGTCAATTACTAGTTCTAGATTATATACAGGAAGTGATAATAATAGAGTTAGTATAATACCAAAAAGTAATTCTACAGCTAATGATGCCGTAATTCTTATAGGAAATGATACTGCTTTAACTGCAGCTGCTAATTCTAACACAAAATTTAAAGTATCGAGTGATGGTTCTGTATATTTTCATGGTGGAATTTATGGATGGAGTAGTGCTGCTAATAATGGTAGCGGAGCATTTAAACAAGGGTTGACAAGTGGACAAATGAATTTTTATTCTGATAATAAAATTGTAAAAAGTGTTCAAATTTGTCAAGGTTTAATAATAGATATAAGTTAAAATGTCTAAAATATCCTATCCGTTTATCAGCGGGGTTGGCCGGTTGGCTTGAGAGTACAGCTGGCCGGCTAACGGGGAATACTAAATTGTTAATCCCGTGCCATACTATATTTATATAGGGCGGTGTAACGACTAATTAGTAACTTTATTATTGATACATAAAGTGAAATGGATATTCTGAAAAGTAAGAGATAGTCTAATTTTATAAGAAATTATAATAAAAATTGATGTATAAATATATCATGTTTGAAATGCTTCCTTATGGTGCAACTATAACAGTAAATTGTACTAGTAGTTCAAAACAAGGTGTTACTAATAATGAAATTAAACAAATAGGTAAAGATAATTGTTACTTTTTAGAGTCTGTAAAAGAACCTGTAGAAATGACTTTTTCATATGCTAAAAAGAATGGAATTTTAGTAGAAATTATCACTAATTTAGAAGTTATTACTAATAATAATATTAAAAAAATTTCTGATGGACATTATTCTATTGTAAATAGTAATTGGCTTTCAACTGGTAATGGAAGTTTTACTATTTCTAATACTACTTGGTTTAACAATGGAAAACAGGAAGATCCTTATATAAAATTATGTTTTAATAAAGTACGAGTAGAATGTTGTTTTACAAATCCTTGGAATAAATGGGGGAATGTTCCATTAAGGGGTGAAAATGGATGGAAGGGATTAAAAAATGATACAGATATTGATAAATTACGTCCAACTACATTTGATGGTCAAAATTACTGTACTTTAGCAAAATATATTACTGTAAGTTGGAATCAATCTGAAAATAATGGAAATTTGCTTAAGGGGCAATATCGTAATGATACACATTGGTATCAAGGTTGGTTTGCTTATGGAGATAAAGATGGTAATATTAGAAGTTTTGATTATAGAAATCCTAATAATGATGAATCTCAAAGATTGTGGTCAACTGTAAGTAATGATGCTTTTAATCTTACTGTCCCAAAATTAAATGGTACTGATTCAATAAATAATATTACAGTTTATGATTATTTTAAAATTGGATATACTATTAATCTATCTGGTGAAAGCAGCTGGCAAAATGCTAGTACTTTAGAAACAACTGGGGAATATTATGCATACGACAGTGAGGGATTTTATAATAAAGAAACATTAAGTTCTGTAATTTTAAATTCTACCAATGGTTCTCCAAATATTTATACTCATCCAGCAAATTCTATTTGGAGTACTAAGTCTAAATTTTATCTTACTAATAATGGGAAGTATTTATCTCCCGCTAATGGAGTAGAGATTAATTCTATTTGGACTACACAAGATATTTGTGTTCCATATGTAATTTGTGAATGTGATTGTAATTGTAATTGTCAATGTAATTGTAATTGTGAATGTCAATGTGATTGTGAATGGAGCTATTGTAATTCTTGGTGTCATACTTGTAATTGTAATTGTAATAATTGTAACTGTCAATGTAATAATTGTAATTGTCAACATTCTGGTTCATGTCAATGTCAATCTGGAAATTGTGAAGGGTGTGATTGTAATTCTAGTTGTGATTGTCAATGTCAATGTCAATGCGACGGTTCATGTCAATGTGATGGTGGAGGTGAAATTACGATAGATTATTGGGGTGTTATTTATGGTAATACTTACATTAGAACTGGTCCAGGTACAGATTATTCAGTAAGAGATACTGTTCCTTCAAATATTTCTAGTGTTACTGCACATTTTAGTAAAAAACAACAAGATGGATCTGGATATTATTGGTATTATGCTGATTCTGTTGATATTTATGCAGAAGGTTGGGTACGTCAAGATAGAGTAGGATAATATATAACAAAAAAGCCTATGCTATTAAGCATAGGCTTTTATTTTATCTATTCAACAATTTCTAAATTTCTTCTTTATGGTAAAAATTTTCCAAAATAGCTAATTGACTTAATGTAAGTTCAATATTATTATCTTCTAAATCTTTTTGAGTAATATTTCTATCAGTAATTTCAAATTCAAGTTCACTTAAGTCCTTAAATTCTTCTTGAACTTTATTAACATTTTCACCTTCAAAAGTAATATTACCCTCACTTATAATAAGTTCGCCATTTTCATCTCTTTTACCATATTTTTCAATAATAGTTCTTCGCTGTTTATCAATAAATTCAGATTCTTTTTGTAAATCATCACCCAATCTTAATAATTTAGCTGCTAAACTTATTTTCATCGGTTTTTCAGCTAATTCATTAATAACTTGAACAGCATTTAGAATAATACCGCATTTAATTTTCAAAATTCACCATCCTACTATTTTTAATTTTATCAATACCATATTTTCCTAAAAGTATAGCATCACATTCATCTTGTGTTGCTTGTATATTATATAATCTTTGTACAATAAGTTGAGCACTTTTCTTTTGATCGGCTCTACTTTTACCAGTAACTTTAGCATTACTTTTCCAAGTAGCTGGAGCTATTATATAATAATCAGCATTATTTTTTTTGCTTATATATTCTAAAACTCCTTGAAGTTTTGCAAGAACCTTAAATGTATTTACATTATTTTGTTGTTGTATATCTTCTAAAATAATTGTATTAGGTTCCCACTGTTGCAATAAATTAGTAAGCCAATCACCCATTTCAAGTATTCTATCACTTGTTTCTTCACTTTTTACAGTATATTTTCCATAACTTACTAGTTCTTTTCCATCAAATATTGCCCAACCAGTAATATGTGTTGCATTATCTAAAGCTATAATACGGTTTAAATTTTTCTTTTTTTCAGGAATTTTACTACTGTGTTCACAAATACTACAAACTGGATTCTTGCGCCATTGTTTTAAAGTAAGTTGTAAATTATGTCCTTCTGGGCATTGTAGATTTAATATGGTATCTAAATTTGTATAAGTATTATCAAGTAAAGTCCAGCCTAGTGCCGCAACCTCTTGTTTTGCTGCATCAAGCTTTTTCCCCATTTTGATTATCGGTGGATCCAAAACCACCTTCTCCACGTTCAGTTTCACTTAATGAATCTACAATAAGAAAATTTCCATGGTAAGTTGGAGCAATAATAGCTTGAGCAATTTTATCACCTTTTTGTACCCTATAAGGTTGATTACCATGATTATACATCATAACTCCAAGAGTCCCTCTATAATCACTATCAACCGTACCTAATTGTACAATAATAGGAGTTTTAACTGTCATGCCACTGCGGTTCCGCACTTGCATTTCATATCCATTAGGAATTTCAACTCTTAATCCCGTAGAAACAATTTTTACTTCATTTGGTTGAATATCAACTTCTTCATTAGCATAAAGATCAGCTCCAGCATCACTAAAATGAGCATATTGCGGCAAAATAGCATCTTCAGTTTCTTTAAAAACTTTAATATTTACAGTGCGGCTAAAGCCTTCTTTTGCTATTTTATCTAAAATATCTTTATAAACTCCAACAAGTGCAGAAATATATCTGCCTTTTGGAGAAGTTGGTTTTACAATTTTAAAGTAATCTTCAGCGATATTATCATAACTTTCTTTCATAGCTTTAATATCAGCTAAAGTATATCCTTCTTGTAAAAATTCTGTTTTTGTTTTATTAACTAAATCCTGTTCATCAACAAGTTTTTTAAATTCTTCTTCAATTTGTGGAAGAATAAGTTCTACTGATTCATCAGGAAGATCTTGAATAGTTTTAAATACATTTTTAATCTCTTCTTGCATTATTTATATCTCCTGTAATCCATTCACTATAAGGTAATGTTTTAATCCAATCACAGAAAATATGCCAATCTGGTAATCTATGATTTTTTCTTTGCGAATATATGGTTTTTAATTGTCTATAATTAGTAGATAATCTAGCTGTATATTCAAAACCAGATGGAATATTATATATAAGTTTATAAAAATTTTCATCAGTTGGATTTTCATTATAATTATATATTAATTCTTTTAAAATGTCAAAAATTTGTTTATCCACATATTGATTACAAGATTTATTTAAATCCATTTGAGAAATTCTATGCATTGTAGACATAGAACTACAAAAATCTATAAAATGGTATCTTTGTAGTTCTACCCATGCTTTAAGTGGAAATGTTAAATCAAATTGTACTATAATAGAAGTAAGAAATTGATCATGTCCTGAACCAATTTGTGTATGAGCAAGTTTATCAGCTCTTTGATAATCTTTATCTCCAGCTTTAAAAAAATATTCTAAATCTAATGGTTTAGTAAGCATTGGATAGCCACTTGCGGCAATACTTTCTTCTAAACCATATATTTTTACATTATCTATACTACTCATACACCATAAGCTTTTTCTAATGTAACAATATAATATTCATCACCAGTTTTTTTAATTTCTTTTTTCTGAGAAGAATATTTTACAAGCTCAAATTCATTACTTTGTTTTGCATCTTCAATAAGCTGTTTAGCTTCTAATTCAGTATCAACTTCAAAAGTATCTTTTCTTTTAGTCAACATTGTGTTCCTCTTTTCTACAATAAATACATCTTCCATTTTGATATTCATGATTACATTGATCTTGTAATTCAAAAATACATTGTTTTATTTTTTCTATTTCATCTGGTTTATATACAAAAGTCGCTGCGGTTTTCCGCAATTCTGTATATAAATAATCAATTCTTTCTTTAATTTTAAAATTATCTAATGCCATATATCCATTTCTCCGTACCTGCTTTTACACCAGCTCGGCTAATTTTAGACATTTGATCTAATAATGCAGGATTTTCTTTTTTTATTTCTTCTACTAATCCAATAGAATCTCCACGTTCTAATAATATATCTAATACTGTTCCAGGTTTCTCCATAAGAAAATAATAATCTAATCTTTTAAAGTTATAATCGTATTTCGTTGGAATTTTACTATAATCATAAACTGGATATAGTCGTTTACCTTTTTCAAGCATATACATACAACTATCACAGAGAAATTGTAATTTTTCTATTGGAGTTTCATTTTGTTTGTAATGATTTTGATATATAAATAATGAACGAGCTGGAAAATTTTTTAATAAATAAAAATATTCATTAATAAAAGATTTAGAATTTTCTAAAAACTCTGGAATATTTATAATGAATTTTGTAGGATATTTAGTGCTTGTTTTGTAAATTTCATTTTGTGTAACAAATTCTAAATCTTGTATTGTTCTTAAAATTAATTCATGCCGGCATACAAAATTTTTACCACTATCTTGTTTAAGACGTAAGCATAAATCTTGCCATCCTTCATTAGAAGTTAAATCAAAATCATATACTATTACTTTTTTATCTTTTATTTTATTAGATATTAAATTCCAATGCCAATCAAGATAATAATATCTAAGATAGTAATAGTCTGTAAATAAATTCGCAACCCAAGGAGCTAATGTATCATTTATAATTGTTGTTCTTAAAAATTGAGAATAAGAAGTGATATCTGGTTCACAATGTTCAATTTCATCATCCATTGGAATCCAAATATCACCATAAAAACAAGTTCCAATAAGAAATACATTTGGTTCTTGTCCTAATTGAAGTAAATTTTTACTAATTATATGACGTTTATTATTAAAACAATAGAATAAATCATAATCTTTATATTTTGTATAATCTTGACATAATTCTATTACATTATTTTTATTTTTTTTATAATAAGAGTATACCTTCATTAAATCAATTTCGGGAAATTCATAACGCATTTTCCCGTATGAAGATTTATTTACATCATAAAGTCCTATACGCATTAATCATCCTCCCGAATTGATTTTGAAGTTATTATACCATCTTCTGATATATTGTCTATTAACATAATAGAAGAATCATACATACTATTACTATAAATTTTAGGAATAAAAAAATCATCTCTTCTAATTCCTACAATCATAAGTTTATTACCACGAGTAAACCATGATTTTTCTACAATTTTCTTTTTACCATCTGCGCCACGTTCAGCAATTTGTTTATCATATTTTGCAAATTGAGTTTTATAAAATTTTACATTTACAACTCCATTTGTGGTTAATAAAGTAACTATATGTTTAGCTTTATTTTTATCAATTACTGTTCCGGCTATTACATTTAATTTATATAAAACAATTGATTTATCACCTTTATTAAAAATTTTATCAATTGTTGGATTTTCATTAAGATTAAAATAATTACAAATATTATATATTGAAGATAAATTTATAAGTTCATGTGAACTACTATAAAATGACAAACTATCCATTTCCCATTTACTTATATTACCTAATGCATATTTATCCCACATTTCTTGATATAACATATTATTTAAATTATCAAGCAATTCAGGATGTGCGGTAATATAAGTTTTAACCGCTTCCATTTCTTTTTTATAAATTTTATCCCAACTTTTTTGTTGTATATATATTTTATTTTCTATATTTTCAAGAATATCTACATTATAATTTTGTTCATAAAAACTATATGCTTTTTCATCAAGATTATAATATACTTCACTAACTTTATTTTTCTTTAAATATTTATTAAAATTATAAACTCTAATTTGATAATTTAATTCATTTGGAAGAAGATGTTTTGTAATTAACATTTGCATATTTTGTAATGTTAATCTTTTCTTTTTATCACTAATAGAATCTATATATTGTTGCATTATCTCTAATCTAGATTTTTGTTCAATATTATCAAAACATCCAGATTTAATTAAAGAAATTGCTTGTGTTTTACTTGTTTTTACTTTTATAAGAAAATCATTCAATGATTCATATGGTCTATTTTGAATAATTTCTTTAATATATTCTTCTCCAATTCTTGTAATGCCGCGCAAACCATATCTAATTGTATTATTTTGTACATCTGGTGTAAATGTATATGAAGAATTATTAATATCAGGAGTTGATACTTCAATTCCTGTCATTTTCATTTTACCAATTGCTGTAGCTATTTTACCATAGTTTACAGAACGTACAATTTTCTTTTTTGTTTTAGTTTTTCTATCTGGAGAATCAATATATTCATAATCTTCATCTTCTAATTCATAAATATCAACTTCTTCTTCATCTTCAGATTCATCAAAAACATCTTCATCACCATAATCAATTTCTTCTATCCAATCTTCTTGCTCTATATCTTCTGATTCATTACCTCCAGCATCTGTAATAAGACAAGATGTATTCCAGAAAATAATTGGATATTTAAAAGCTAAATTCATTTCTTGAAGTGCAATTAATGAATATGCTAATGTATGTGACCTATTAAAAGAATAACCTCTCTGTGCCCGTAAAAGTACATCCCAAACATAATGAACTAATTTTTCAGAACAATTCTTTTCTTTTGCATTTTTATAAAATTGTTTTTCACATTCATCAAAAAGTTTACCAACTTTTTTAGCAATAGCTTTTCTTGCTGTATCAGCAAAGTTTAGATCATTTCCTCCAAGTTTAGGATGTTGAATTAAAGACATTAAACATTCTTGTGATTCAGCAATTCCATCTGTAATATCAGGATATTCTGCTAACCATTTTATCTCTTCTTCAGATAAACCATATTGTCGCATTTCATCATACCATAATCCAATATTCTTACGATATTTTGCCCACATTTCCAAAGGAGTTTCACCACCTTTTTCCTGAGCCATAAGACGAATTACAGAGTTTAAAGTTGCAAGTTCATCTACAGATTTAGGTTTAATAAGTTTAATACCTTGAATACCACTTTGTTGTTCCATTTGAAATAATGAAGAAATTTCATGATTCCAAACCATATTCCACATTTGTTTATTATCACGTTCAAGGTTATAAATTCCAACTGCTGATTCATATGTTTCTCTTAACGTATTTCTTCTTTTTATATATCCATATTCACATAATAAATCAATACAAGTTTGGATTTTATCCATTGCTTCAACTGATAAGGCATCATACTTAATGAGAGACACTTTTTCACTATCGTGGAGTTCATATGCTGTACAAATAGTTCCATCAGGTGCTCGCATAAGTGCGGCAGAATTGGTGAATGGTTCATCCACAAAAATAATACCACCAGCATGAATACCACTTCTATTAATTAATCCTTCAATCTTTTGAGCTACTTCCCAAAGTTGAGGATTTTTCTTCATTTCATCTACAAATTGCTTAATAGGTTTAAAATCTTTTTCTTCATCACCATAATAACATTGTGATAAAGTTCTTGTAATACCTCTATCAGCTGGAATAAGAGAAGATATATACAAACCTAATTCGACATCTAAACCAAGACCTCTACAAGCTGTTTGAATTGCTGATTTACTTTGCTCTGTTCCAAATGTAGCTACATTTGCTACTCTATCTTCTCCATATTCTTTTCTAAATGCATTAAGAATAATTGAACGTTTGATTCCAGATATATCAAAATCCACATCAAGAGGACTAACTCTATCAGGATTTAAAAATCTCCATGGATATGTTTTAGTTTTTTCTCTTAAACAATTAATTTGAATAATATCTAATGCATAGAGAAGAAGAAATCCTACACCACTACCTCTACCACATCCAACAATACTTCCAGCTTCCCAACATACATCAATAATATGTTGAAGATTAAGAAAATATGCTGACCAATGCGCTTTATTAACCTCTGAAGATTTCCATGTGATTTTTAAATTTTCATTAAGCTCATTATATGCTTTTTCACATTGTAAATCTTTATGTTTTTCAATTCCATCTATTAATGCCCAAACAAGTTCATTATCAGCTTTATCTTGTGAATTATAAAATTTTTCAAGCTCAGGCATTAACCTTAAATATTTATAATATTTTTCTTTTTCTTTATTATGATTATTCCATTTAAGTTCAGGAATTTTAAGCGGTTTCCGCAAATCATATTCTTCACATTTATCAATAATTTCATTAATATTTTGATAAGCTATTTGTAATTCTTCTTTTATTAAATATGAAAAATAAGATTCAAGTTCTTCTGTATTCATTAAATAAGTTGAAGCGTAAAATTCATCAACTTCACGTTCACCATTTTGAGAATTAAGAAAAGCTTTATGAATTTTTCTATCTTCTTTTTTAAGATAATGACTATCTGTAGTTATAATATATTTAATATTAAACTTTTTGCTAAGTTCAATAAGTTTTTTATTTACATAAATTTGATCTTTATTATGAGAAGGTTGTAATTCAAAATAAAAATCTCCATGACCAAAAATTTCATCCATTTTGAGAATCCAATTTTCAATTTTATTCATTAAATTCTCATCTTGTGAATCCCTATATTTAAGAAGTTGAGTGTCAATTGTCGAACCAAGACAAGCTGTACTACCAATTATATGCCCTTTATTATTTCCAATAACTTCATATAAATCTTGATAATAAGTCGGCACACGCCGCATACCCCTTGCCATATAACTTCTTAACCAAGCTTTTGTTGAGATTTCTTGTATTTGTTTTACACCTTTTCGATCTTTTGCTAATAAAATAAAGTGATAATATTTATCAATTCCAGCTTTAAAATTATCTTTATTTAATCCATTTCTTACAAGATAAATTTCATTTCCTAAAATACCCTTAAAATTTGGATTTTTTTCTTTTATTTTTTGAATTGCTTCTTGAAATTTAATATACTGACCAGTAAAATCATGTTCTGTAGTTGCAATTGCCCTATGTCCCAACTCGTTTGCATACTCAACAAGCTCTGAAATTTTATTAATACTGTCCCTGATACGTATGTTGCTAAAATCTGAATGATTATGTAAACTTGCCGGGTAACTTAAACGATTTTCCATTTCTTTCTCCTTTTTAATTATAATATAATTATATATTATTTTTCTTAAAAAGTCAATTAAAAATCGTAGATATTTTCTATATTATAATCTTGAATAAATATTTGAGGTATATTTTGGCCATTCCAATAATTTATATTAGCTCGTCCTATTACAATAAGATATATA
>Ga0310690_10001356_pt1 | contig 43405 bp, 43 predicted proteins | sample AusTroGonzalo_MG_2_FD_207661 | JGI IMG/M metagenome (GOLD analysis project Ga0310690, IMG submission 207661) | Bovine rumen microbial communities from tropical cattle in Woodstock, Queensland, Australia - Gonzalo_04 (v2) (version 2) | ecosystem: Host-associated > Mammals > Digestive system >... | reverse complement strand
GACGGCGGCTTGATTCCGGACCGCAAAGTTAGCCAAGTTCTAATCGAAAAACTTTCTGAGCCTTGTAAGTCGTTAAAATTAAACAATTTAAACCCTATCGGAGATTATTTCTCCGGACAGTAGTGATACCAATTATTGTTTTACTATTTCAATTACTCTTTTCATTTCTTCAGCGCCATATCGCTGATCAATAGGCAACGGCTGCATTTGGTAGGCAATTTGATACTCTATATCTTTTTCAGCAGTCCACTCTAGCACATTAGGCCAGTAGCGGGCAACAAAAACTTTATTATCTATCAGTTTCTCGCGCAATCCCATAACAGGAGCAAAATAGGGATAAACCATAGGAACGGCATCATCGTCCAGTTGTAATTCCATTGTATTTGAGGCCCCTAGTGCTTCGTGAAGTTGCGAATAGTTTGTCCTACGTTTCTGTGCAATGCTTGTATAGTCAATCCCCTGCATCATTCTTTCCGTAAGTCTTGACATCTTCTTGATAGGCTGACCTATGAGATTATGGCTGACCTGACAAAAGTCAGCATAACCAGACTCTGGACCTAGATCAATACGCTTGGATAGAGAAGCCATACGATCAAACGAAAGGTCTTGCTCAAAGTACTCTTCCAATAATATGTCTGTATAGAGATATGCACCGTCTGGAACGCCAAAGAATTTGCGACAAGTATAGAAAGTATCAATCCCGACAATAGGTTTTGCATAGAATGCCTGTGTGTTATCTACAATTAGGTGCTCTCCTACTTTTGCCGCCATAGACTCTATATAACGTTGCTTCAAACCATAATAGTTAACATAAAGCAAAGCCTCATCAGCTTTCAAAGTGAGCTGGTCGCGTATCTCAAGGTGAATATCTATGTGATAGAACTCATAATCAACCCCGAGCTTCTTGAAAGGCTCCAAAACCACCTCACAGGTATAATAAGGCAAATATACCTTTTTATACCTTCTAGCACGAAGAATATACTCCAAGCAATTACGGCCAGTGTTCAACCTTATTGAATTTTTGTGATACTCCTCGTGTCTTGACAGTTCTAATGAAAAATAGCCTCCTATTGGATTCATTAATATATTCAGTTTACAATTACTTTCAACCAACTACGCTGATTGGTGATTGCCTTTTCAAGTTCTTCTGCAGTCTGGAACTTCAATACGAGTGTTCCAATAGCATTATTAGCTCCTTCAAAACCTTCGACCTTATCACCTTTCACAACCCAAAGGTCTTCTTCCACAATCTCAGCAGATAATTCTTTGCTTATTTCCAAGTGATCAAATACGCCATCCTTATCGGCATGTAGAATGATTTCAGCCCAATGTCCATTGTAAGGTTTCTGCTCAATGGGCTCCAAAATAGGATCACCTACCATAGCACGGGTAATGGCCGTAATCATATCAACACCCGTAGCATAGCGCAACATCTCACAGAGACGGTTACCGCCTCCACGAGGTGTCAACTCCATAATATAGGGTTTACCATTGGGGGCTACTCGTACCTCAATGTTATACACACAGGTCTTTAGGTTCAACAACGTAATCAGGCGCTGAATCTCAGAGGTTAGAAATTCTTCCTGTTCTTTGGTAAAGGTGGAAGGCCATGAGTAGGCTGCTGGCGTATAAGGATTGGTGGCCTCTGTATCAAAACGCTGTGCACAGTAACTAACAAACTTCAGTTTGCCATCCTCAGAAAAGCTATCGGTATCAGAAGAGCAACCTTGCTTATCAATAAACTCCTCAACAATGATATGACCAGAGATACTATGTTCCATGGCATATTCCAAAGCTGGCTTCAAATCTTCAGCCTTGTCAACACGGGTTACTCCCTTGCTACCAGCAGCATCTGTAGGTTTCACTATCACAGGCCAAGGATACCAATAGATTTCCTCCATAGCAGCCTCAACACTATCAAAGCCTTTAGCCTGTGGAACGTTAAAGCCGTTTTTCTGTAAAAACATGCGGAACCTATCCTTGTTTTGAAGAATCACTACCGACTCAAACGGGCCAAACGAAGGCAGACACATTTTGTTCTGCACATAGCTAGCTGCTACCACTCCCGGGTCACAAGCGAAAGACATAATGCCATCAATCTGGAGCCGTTGAGCTTCTTTCAGTACAGCTTCTTTGTCAATGATACTGACATTACAATACTCATCACTCCACTTGTGGGCAATGTTGTTGGGCAAATAGTCTGCCGTTATCACATAGTAGCCCTGTTTATGGGCTGCATCTATCACTGGTTTTAGGTAACGCAAACCGCCAAGTAACATCAGTTTTTTCATGCTGCCAACCTCCTTTCTTTGAGGCTGGCGGCTATACTCCTAATCTTTATTCGATAAAAATACCCCCCCCCAGTTAGAATTTTGACAATAATTTTATCTTCCATCGCTTTTTTTGCCGTGTTAAACTCATCTCTATCTCTAAACTTCATGAAAATGGAGCCTACAGCATTGTTCGCACCATGAAACTCCTCAACGCGAGCCCCTATTTCAGGATAAATCGCTTCACTGATAACGTGATTCTTTTTAAACTTCTCATCGAATAAGATACCTTGAAATGTTCCAGCCGCCAAAGAATGTACAATATCATTCACATAGCAACCCTCATATTGAGGCATGTTGATTTTGGTTGTCAATGGCTTTCCTACAGCCTTCAACACCTCTGCTTCAATCAGGTCAATACCAGTACCTATTCGTTGGAGTTCAGCAATGCGATTGCCACCGGCACGGGGTGATACCTCCATGATGTATGGCTTGCCGTTTTTACACAAACGGCTTTCAACATTATAAAGACCCGTTCCACAATTCAGGAGTGTTAACAACCGCTGTAGTTCTCTGGTCAAATACTCCTGATGCTCCTGCTTCATAGTTGAAGGCCATATTTCCAATGCAGGCGTATATGGGTTAGCTGCATCTTTATCAAACAGTTGGTCTGAATAATCTGCATATACTAACTTACCATCCACACTGAAACAATCTGCACTAGACTGATAGCCATCCAACTCTAAGAAATCCTCTACAATGAAATGACCATTGTGTGATTCTTCCAAAGCATGTGCTATAGCCTTAGGCAAATCTTTGGGGTCATCAACTCTTGAAACACCCTTACTTCCAGCAGAATCCACTGGTTTTACAATCACAGGCCAATTGAAATACTCAACATCCATTATGGCACCCTCTGCATTTTCATAGCCTTTAGCATGAGGGGCATTGAATCCATTATCAGCAAGAAACTTGCGGAAACGGGATTTGTCTTGTAGGATTCTAGCAGACTCATAGGAACAGGTGAACGGCAATCCCATTTGTTCTGCAACGTATGCAGCAGCTACCACACCTGGGTCAACAGCATACGAGAGTATACCATCTATCTTTAGTTCCCTTGCCAGAGCAAGCACTTTCTCCTTGTCCTTTTCAAGGATGCTCACATTATGGTATTCGTCTGAATACTTATGTGCAATGTTATTAGGCAGATAATCCACCGTAATAACATAGATTCCGTGCTTATGTGCGGCCTCAATTGCTGGAAGCAGATAACGGATGCCCCCAAGGAGCATTAGTTTCTTTTGCATCGTATTAACGGATGACTTGTTCAAGAACTCTGTTAATATCTTCTTCACTCAATTCATGGTGCATGGGCAGACAGATAACCTCATTGGCAAGTCTTGTTGCAACAGGAAGATTCTCTGGTGCTGCACTTGGCAGACCACGGTAAGTACTAAAGGTGCTGATAAGCGGATAGAAATAGCGACGGCCAAGAACATTTGACTCTTTCATCTTGGAATAGAGGTCATCTCGGCTCATTCCATATTCATCTGCCTTAATAAAGATGGGGAAGTAACTGTAGTTGTGACGCACACCAGGCATATCATCGAAGAAACGGATGCCAGGGACATTACGCAAGGCTTCACGATAACATTTTGCAACCTTCTGACGGTTAGCAATAGCCTGATCGACCTGCTTTAGGTTTAAGAGACCGTATGCAGCACGTACTTCATCCACCTTGCTATTGATACCAGGAGCAACTACCTCTGTTTCTCCTGCAAAACCAAAATTCTTTAGGTAGTCAATACGCTTCTTGGTCTTCTCATCGTGCATAATCAAGGCACCACCTTCCAAAGTGTTGTAAACCTTAGTTGCATGGAAACTCAGAGTTGACATATCGCCAGCATTCAGCACACTTTCACCATCCACCTCAACACCGAATGCATGGGCAGCGTCATAGATTACCTTTAAACCATACTTATCAGCTATCTCCTGAATACGTTTCATCTTTACCGGCTTGCCATAGCAATGTACAGGCATGATGGCCGTTGTCTTGGGAGTGATGGCTGCTTCGATCTTATCAGGATCAATACCGCATGTCTCTTCTTCAATATCAACGAATACCGGACGGCAACCATTCCACCAAATACTATGAGTCGTTGCCACAAAACTATAAGGAGTAGTAATTACCTCTCCAGTAATGCGAAGTGCTTGAAGAGCAGTGAGCAACGGTAGTGTACCGTTAGTAAACAAGCTAATATAAGGAACTTTCAAGTACTCACAAAGAGACGTTTCCAGCTGTTTGTGGAACTGACCGTTGTTAGTAACCCATTTGCTCGCCCAAATTTCCTTGAGCATTTCATTAAACTCGTCGAGGTCGGGAAGTAACGGCGAGGTGACGGTAATTTGTTTATCCATTATCCTTTCTTGTTTAATATCTCGCGAAGCATCGTTGAGCTAATGCCCTCCGTATGGGACAAATACTCTATTCTTGTACCATATTGGGCAAACTCTTTCTCATACTTGTTATACAACTCCGTCCCTTTCCATTCATCCCCATGGAACATTACATCAAAGTGACGTTGTTTAAGAAACTCCAATTTATCCATCGTCGTTTGAGGGACTACCTCATCAACGTACTTAATAGCTGCAACAATGGCTGATCGCTGATCGTACGGTATCATTGGAAGGTGGTGCTTGTAGCTTTCAACACATTCGTCAGTACTCACGCCAACAATCAAGTAATCGCATTTTTCTTTTGCTCTACGAAGGATATTGAGATGCCCAATATGAAACATATCAAATACCCCTGTTGTGTAACCAATAACCATTGAATTGATATTTTATCCTGTTTATAATATCTTTTTATTCTTCTACATATTTAGTCACATCGTCCGCATTATGGCGGTTTGAGACGGGCACTTTAAACTCATCCTTGTAATAACCAAAACGCAGTTCAAGCATTATCATCTCATCATCAGGGATACTACATTTCTTTCTCATTTGCTCATTATACTCATGATGGCCATAGAGTTGTTTCCTGTAAATGCAGGAGCCAATCCCATAAAGGTGAAGCGTCAACGACAAGTATCCGGCAAAAATGGAAGGACTGACAAACCAATCATTAAATTCACCTACATCGTAAGCACGAATACTGGTTGTTAGTATGATAGTTTGTAGTTCTTTTGACTGATAGACATAGCAGTTAGTAACTTGACGGTTGCAAGCACTTGGACATTTCATGGCCAATGCGATAGCTGCATTTATGTCATCCTTAGAAACAAGAACACACTGATAATCTCGGCAACTATGCCTAGAATAAAAAAACTGTTCTATGGTCTTCTTCTGATTATCCGTCATATCAGTTCTTGATAGAGTTATAATACCACCTAATGTTGTTTCATTACTGATTTCTGGATGTTTCTTCTCAAAACTAATAGCCCTTTCCCTTTCAGAGGAATCAACACTATTCTTTTTTGCATCTATGTAGGCCTTAAGGACACCCCAACTTGTATGGTTTGAAAAATCATCTTTGTTATTTTCTAACAAGGAAGCCATCAAATCAGCCTTTTCCCACCCCCAAAAAGGTTTGGGATTTTCAATAAGTAAGCCTTTTTCCAATCGATGAGCTAACTGCAATAACTCGTATCTCGGATGTTGCCCCTTATTTGTCAATCTAAAAGCTTTCAATGAATAACCTATGGCTTGAAAATAAACTTCAACCTTCAGTTTAAAAGCTTCAAAAGGCCTAATTATAACTATAAGCTTTTGCTTAAACGACATAAAAATTCTTTTTAAATGTGTATTCTGACGATGCCATTATGACAAGTCTTGTTTTTCAAGCCCTTTCTCACGGAAGAAATTAGAGTTGGTTTCCTCTTTCATCTCATCAATTACCTTTAGGAGATATTGACCGTATTGGTTTTTGAGCATTGGTTTTGCAAGCTCTCGCATTTTCTCTTCTGTAATCCAACCATTACGATAGGCAATGCCCTCCAAACAGGCGACCTTTAAGCCTTGGCGCTTTTCAATCACCTCTACAAAGGTTGATGCCTCAGCAAGGCTATCATGGGTACCTGTATCCAACCACGCGAAACCACGGCCAAATACCTGAACTTTTAATTCACCATCTTTTAAGAATGCTTGATTAACGGTTGTAATTTCCAGTTCACCACGTGCTGATGGCTTAATATGCTTTGCCACATCTACGACCTTGTTGGGATAAAAGTACAAACCTACTACAGCATAGTTGCTCTTTGGATCTTTAGGTTTTTCCTCAATTGAGAGGCAGTTGCCCTGTTTGTCAAACTCGGCTACTCCATATCGTTCCGGATCTGAAACCCAGTAGCCGAATACTGTTGCTTTCTTGTTCTCTTCTGCATCTTTAACAGCTCTACGGAGAAGTCCTGAAAAACCTGAGCCATAGAAGATATTATCACCTAATACTAAGCATGCACTATCATTACCTATGAATCTCTCACCAATGATAAAAGCCTGTGCCAATCCATCGGGTGAGGGCTGCTCTGCATACTGGAAGTTCACGCCATAGTCGCTTCCGTCTCCTAACAAGCGTTTAAAACCAGGGAGGTCGTAAGGTGTTGAGATAATCAGGATGTCTCGTATTCCTGCCAGCATCAAAGCACTGATAGGATAATACACCATCGGCTTGTCATAGATGGGAAGTAGTTGTTTACTAACACCTTTTGTAATAGGGTAAAGACGTGTTCCGGAACCTCCGGCAAGTACTATTCCTTTCATATAATTGTGGTTTAAAATTGTTCTGGCAGGCAGTATCGAACTGCAAACTTTCGTTTCACCTGTGCTGCCAGATATCCTATGTATTAGATGTGATAGACGCCTTCAAGAGGGCAGATATTGTGGCAGTCAAGAATAACTTTGCCTTTCAACTTGTCCCAATTCTGCTTGATGTGGTCGTGTTTAACCATAATAACCACCATATCCACTTCATTCAAGAATTGATCGAAGTCCAGAATCTGGTTCTTCACAATTTCTTTCTGAGTGAAGAAAGGATCAAAAGTCTTCAGCGGACGTGCAAGATGGCGCTCCTGAATGTCTAACATCTGAAGGGTTGGGCTTTCACGAACGTCATCCACGTTCTCCTTATAAGTTAAGCCGTAAAGACCTACACGACGATTATCAGTGATGTTGTGCTCCTCCATAATCTCGTGGATTCTTTCTAGAACGAACACAGGCTGATAGTCGTTGGTCTTCATGGACTCGTCAATCACCTTAGCAAGCTGAGGATAATCGCCCACGAGGAACCACGGGTCAACAGAGATGCAGTGTCCACCAACACCAGGCCCAGGCTGGAGAATATTCACACGGGGATGCATATTACAGATCTTGATGATCTCATACACGTCCATATTGTCGTGACGACAGATGCGGCTCAACTCATTAGCGAAGGCTATGTTCACGGCACGGTAAGTGTTCTCCACCACCTTTGTCATCTCAGCAGTGCGGATGTCTGTGACAACAATCTCGCCCTGGCAGAAGGAAGCGTAATAGCTCTTTACTTTCTCACCAATCTCCTTAGAATCTGCACCAATAGTGCGGTTATTATGAAGCAGCTCATACACCATGTTACCCGGGATAATCCGCTCAGGGGCGTGAACAAGGTTAATGTCAACACCAATTTTAAAGCCGTTAGCCTCAATCACAGGGCGTACGAACTTATCAATGGTTCCAGGAGAAACAGTAGATTCAACAACAACAGTAGCTCCCTTGGGGCACACCTTCATTACTTCCTTGACGGCTGCTACCACGTAGCAAGCGTCCACCTTCTTGCTGAATTTGTCATAAGGGGTAGGAACGCTTACGATGTAAGTATCCGTTTTCTGATACTCAGTAGTAAACTTAATACCAGCTTTGACAGCAGCCTGGAATAATTCATCCAAGCCATCCTCTTTGAAAGTAGTCTTGCCTGCATTCAGCGTTGCTACCAACTCTTTGTTATAGTCTGTTCCAATGACCTCCACTCCGTGAGAAGCCATCATTAATGCGGTTGGGAGTCCTATATACCCCAGTCCAATAACGTTAATCATATTTTGATAATTATTACTTGTAATTACTTAATCTCGTAACGGTCAACTACTTCGCCGTTAAGTGCCATTACAATACGTTTGCAAGCCTTGCCATCGCCATAAGGGTTCACGGCTTTGCTCATCTTCTCATAAGCTACAGCATCATCAAGAAGAGTTGATACCTCATTCACAATAATATCATGGTTTGTTCCAACAAGGTGAACAGTACCACTCTTTAAAGCTTCTGGACGCTCCGTAGTGTCGCGCATTACGAGGACTGGCTTGCCAAGGCCGGGGGCTTCTTCCTGAATACCGCCAGAGTCGGTGAGGACCACCGTGCTCTTCTCCATTAGGTAAACAAACTCCAGATACTGGAGAGGCTCAATAAAGAAGAAGTTGGGGCGTGTGAGGTCTTCACCAAACACCTCATGGATGGGTTTGCGCACATTGGGGTTTAGGTGCATAGGATACACAAAGTCCACCTCAGGATATTTCTCAGAAAGATCCTTCATGGCAGTTACCATACTGATGAAGCCGTCGCCAAAGTTCTCTCTTCTGTGACCTGTTATCAGCACCAGCTTCTTTCCTCCGTCCAAACGAGTAACGTCATAGCCAGCATTCTTCAATACATTGATTTGTTCATCTGCCAGAGCCTTATCACTCTTCAGTTTGTCAACTACCATGTGAAGGGCATCTATAACGGTATTACCTGTTACGAATATCTGACCATGAGCTTTTTCTTCTATGAGGTTATTCTCGCTCAGAGGAGTAGGAGCAAAGTCATACGTAGCAATGCGTCCGGTAATCTGGCGGTTCATTTCTTCAGGCCAAGGGCTGTAAATGTTGTGAGTGCGCAAGCCTGCCTCAACATGCCCCACGGGAATCTGCTGATAGAAGGCCGCTAAAGCGGCAGCAGTACTTGTGGTAGTATCACCGTGAACAAGAACTACATCAGGTTTGCACTCCTTGAACACGTCACGCATACCGGTAAGTACGCGAGCTGTCACGTCATAAAGATCCTGTCCCTGCTTCATTATGTTGAGGTCATAGTCCGGCTTAACCTCAAAAATCTTCAAAACCTGATCCAACATCTCCCTATGCTGGCCTGTAACGCACACGATAGTATCAAACTTCTCAGGATATTTCTGGAACTCTTTCACCAGAGGGCACATCTTGATTGCTTCGGGTCTTGTGCCAAAGACAAGCATTACTTTTTTCATCAGTGGTATATTTTATTTACTCTCCATATTCGCTTCAATCAATTCTCTCAACTCTGACATTCCTCTATACTCAGCAATTAAGCATTCCTCCTGAAAGGCACTCCGGAACTGATCCACGTCCTGCTCTTCACTCAGCATCGTATTCTTGGGATCATGGTACCCATTGAAAAATAGCATAACTCTCTTGCCAGCGTCAAAGAAGGCCTCAACTACATTCGTCTTCTCAACCCAATTCCCAACAACACCAATCAATACATCAGCATCTTCCTGATGAGTTGTATCCTCAACCAGTAAGTAAACTTTACCTGCACGCTCAGCGTTCTCTTGGTTCCACTTACGTATAGCATCCTTTGCCACAAATACTTCTTCCATGGTGCCGCTGAGGCTGCAAACCATTACTCTATAAACCTTGGCTGTAAACATAGTCTTCTAATTATTAACACGCTCAACTATACCATCGCCCGAGGATACGGCAATCCGGCCGTCCTGTGCGATGGTCTGCAAGACGCTCTTTACCCTCTCCTGGTCATCAGGCTGGAGAGCGGTTCCCTCAAAGAGACCTGAAGCATCAGCCACTCTTCCCTCCTCAATCGCCCAATAAAGCACATAGTCACAAGCGCCCTCGACCGAGAGCGTGGACTTCTGCTGCATTATGTACTCTTCAACGAGAGCACGGAGCTGGGAATCGGTATAATCAACCGCAATAGTGTTGGTGTCTGTCATTTTCTACAATGTCGTTTATTCGAATATACATTTAACTTCATTCTCGGCCAATGCATTCAACCCCATCTGCTTGTAGTACTGTGCTTGCCTGACATGATTCTTCAATTTGTTCACCTCATTCTTGGCTGCCTGAGACATGGCGTAATCAACCATCAGTGCCTCAACAAAGAAGTAGAAACACTCCTCCAGGTTCTTCGAATACCAGAACGGCATGTTAGCAATTTTTTGCTCCAGTTCATAGGAGGCATACGGCTTTCCGTTGAGGACATTCCAATATTTCATAACCCTGATAAGCGGTCGGATGTTATGGTTAATCTTGTTGGCCCATGTAATAGTATTCTTCAGCGTAAAGGGATTCGTGGACTGCCACTTGGAATAGATGGTGGTATTGTCAGGAATCATGTAAGTACCCCAATATGGATTGATAGCCGGCACGAGCTCAAACTTGATATGGCTTAGCTCGAGGACAGTGGTGGGATAGTCCAGGTAAACCTCTGAACGGGTATAGTAGTCCGTTGCGAACTTCTTGAGCCAAGTACGGAAAGTCTCCGGCTGAAAGTTGTTGGGATTCTTGAAAACAATCATGTAATCTACGTCGGAGCCTTCGTCGTACCTGCGGGGCAAGATGGTCTCGCGGTCGTAAGAACCGAAGACCGTCTGTTCCTGGATGTCGCTTGAGTGAGACCAGCGGTTGAGGTTGGTCTTGAGGAAAGCGAGAGAGCAGGCAATACTCACCTTCTCGTCCAAAGACAGGACAAGATCGCTGGAGAGATTGGTGAGGTACGAAAGGACGGACATAGGGTTATTTGCGTTTCTTAATCTTATTACCAAAGAAATCCTCTATGAGTTCATCTTTATGATAGGCAATCTCACGGTATCTATGTTTTGACTGATCAAATGTGTCTGGAGTCAGGCAAGCATACGCGCCCCAGTATTTGAGGAATTCCAACCTCAGATTGCACCAATAAGGATTGTTGCTGGCTCCAATGACTTCATTGCCAGAATCGGCCATTACGCCACTGACATCTTGCACCGGAGCTTGCTCACGGATAGGTTTGCACGAGCAGGCGATCCGTTCTATCGTTGAGGTATTTGTTAGACTGGGCTGGTAGTATATAACCTGATTACAGTTGACTATGCTAAGCTTATTCAATTCATGAATATCGTTAGCGTTATGAAGTTCTGCAAAACTTTGCTTGCGATTACCAACTTTGTATACGTTGTCATCGTACATGAGAAGCGCCAGCTTTGGACTAAGCGGGAAGAAGATGATGGCGCCACGGGCTCCAAGACCATTGAGCGGACAATTCATCTTTTCCATAAACGGATTATAGATGCACACCGGATTATCACTGGTGATGAAGGGTATGGGCGTTTCGTTGATGAGCACCTTGCTCTTGAGGTCCACGCAGATAGGGAGCATCTGAAGGTGTGACCCAAGGGTAAGCTTCTTAGCAGCTTCGTCTGTCAAAGTGATGGAATCAATGACATTTTCAGGAATATCTCTAAGGTCGGCCAACTCAGGGTTATCGCTGTTCTTGCTGATTTCAACCTGGATTTTGAGGACTTTACGGAGCATCATATTTGCCATTTCTCGTGTGTCCTGGACAGGTGACAGCGTTCGGCCCAGCTGGAGGATGGTGAAGGTGTAAAGTGAGAAACTTTCTTCCTTTGACAGCGGGGTCCTGGGGCAGGCATCAAGCTTTTGCATTATCTCGTTGGCTATCCCTTCTATTCCAGAGAATGCCTTCTCTACGTTTTCAGGTTTTGTTGTGTCACTGGTGTAGAAGTAGTCGGCGCTTGCTTGGGTTTTGATAGGTGCTGATGGAATGGCTTTCTGCTGGTCTACAAGATAGACGCCGACGTTCTTACCATCGTCGGAGAAGCGGCGCTGGTAGAATTGAGGGACGTAATGTTGATTCTTGTTGACTGGCATTTGGTGTCTTCGATTAAGTTATTTATCTTTGTTGTGCGAAATGTTACAATTTATTTTCGCTTAATATATGTTGAGTTTTGAACGAATTTTCTTTGGTTGGGTGCCTGAGGCTTGGTCGCGGTTATTGAGGCGGCGTGGCGGCTTGTGTGAGCGCGGTGCCTATCGGTTCAGGCGGCGGGTCCGGGTATCGGAGTCTTCGGGGGAACGGCAGGTCTGGATAGAGGAGGACACTTCTGTTCAGTTGCGTTCAGTTTCTTGGAAATTTTGGCGTTTTTTATGAAACAGGGCTTTTAGGGCTCAAAAAATATTCGTATCTTGCATTCGTGTTTAGGGCCTAAGTTGCTGGCTTTTTGCACAACGGTGTTGTGAAACACGCACAACGATTTGTTCTTTAAAATAGCGGTTTGCGGCGTTGCTTTTGTGTCCAATGATGTTGATTTTTGGACCGGTAGTACCTCGGTTGAGCGAGAGGTGTTACGATTAGGGGTATATTTAACTGAGTATCAATTAGTTAAGCAGCGTATTGGAGTGATTTCCATCGGGAAGAACTCACAGCTAGGCACCTGCTTCAGCGCTGCTGCGCTGAAAACATAGTCTACTCCATCCATTGCAAAATCCACAGCTTCGCGCTGACGAACGTTCCCAATGTAAAACTTTACCTTGTGAGCGACATCACCACGATTTGCCTGCAAGAAGTGTCGCATATCGTCCTGTTTCTTCTCATCACGGCTCAAAATACGAATCTCCTTGATATCACTATCCAAGAACCTGCGGAGAACCGCATTACCGAAACTACCTGTACCTCCAGTGATCAAAAGGACTTTGTCTTTAAATATTGACATACTTTTATCTAATCAAAATATTAACTATGCTTTCAAATTTGGCTTTCTCGCCGAGAAGAATATCTATTGCTTTACAAGAGACCAGTAGGGGCATAATTTATGGAAGAGTTACTAAGGTATTCGAAGCTCTTAGCTAATCCATCGCCGTGCCAGATGATCGTAAAGTCAGAATCCACTTGATTAATTACTACCAAAGCAATGCTTATGTTCCTGTCCCTGCTTCATGATATTCAGGTCATAATACGGCTTCACATCAAAAATGGTCAGCACCTGATCCAGTATCTCCCGGTGCTGGCCAGTGACGCAAACAATTGTCTCAAACGCCTCCGGATGCTTCTGGAACTCCTTCACCAGCGGGCATATCTTGATAGCCTCCGGCCGGGTTCCGAATACTAGCATTACTTTCTTCATTAGGTTTTAGTTTATTATTACGTTAGTTGTTTTCTTTTTGCGAATGGACACAATTCTCACTCCTCGCCCAGATTTCTCTCTAGCAAGGAATATCCGACCTCCCAGGCTCCTATCCAAGAACCCTTCCGGCGGTCGAATTCCGTACGTCTGCTACGTACGGTGTGTATTTGTACAAATATAATAATTTCTTAGATAAATGCCCCCACAAAACGACATTTTACAACCATCCTTTCCCCTTTTTGCTTATACAATCTAACGATCCCTCCGCCCCCACCTTCCCCGGCTTCCTCCCGGCCCGCTGCGCGGGCTGCATTACGGGGCTCATTACGAGGTACTTTGCGGGGTGCTTAACGTTATTATCACGTGTCTTCTCTCGTGGCTCTTTACGTGCCTCTTTACGTTTTCCCTCACGTGATAACTTAGTTCTCCGCACGGCATCTGCCGTTTCCATTTACCCATCCGACCAAAGGGCTTCCCACCGCTGGGGGCCCTTTTGTGTGTGAGCTACTTTACGTGCTACCTAGGGATTGTCGTTTAATGTTTTCAATTTGAGTCGTGCGGGAGCCATCCCTTGTTGCTGACGCATCAAACTCGTCGTTTTATACTGTTTGGTCGCTGAGTCCGGGCTTCATCGCCCGGATTTCGCTTTGTTTTTCTACTTTCATCCCGGAGTCCTCGGGCAAGAACTCCATTTCGGAAGTGTTTGAGTGGCTCAACTATGCGGCTTCTGCCAGTTGTCGCTCCATCAACCGCTCTGCCAACTGCACCACATTCGCCGTATGGATACCGAAGAAGATGTACAGGATCTCCGTCTCCTTCTTCCTGGCCTTGATTCGCCTCAGTGAGTAGTGTTTCTTCTGCGTTCCGAATGAACCCTCCATCACTGTTGCCCTCACTCTTGCAAGTTCTTGTCTCACAAAGTCTTTCACGCTTGCATTCTTGAAAGGCTTTCCTCTTTTTACGAAAGAGGTCTGGATCTTCAGCTCCTTGCAGAGGTCTCGGTTTGCAGTACCGGCATAGCCCGCGTCCCCGCCTACCTTTTTCGCATCCTCCCCGAACAAGCGCTTGTGCATCTTGATACAGTGCTCAAGTCTGGTTCCTTCGTTGAAAGCATTGAAGGACAACTTCTCAATGAACGATATCCCGTCCACCAGGATGTTGTTGCACTTGGCCCCGAACTCCACGTTCTTTGCTTCCTTGCCTCGCACAATCGGTCTCACATATGGTTTGCTCACACTCACTATCCGGTTCGGGATGCTTTCGCGGGCATCGCCGCTCTGGAAGTGGTTGCTCTGCTGACGATACACTTTCGTGATGATGTCTATCGTCTGTTTCTCCCTGTCCGTGAACAACTTGGCATCCCGATGTTCGCGCTCCATCTTTCGCATCTCCTTCAGTATCTTGCCCAGCAGGTCCAGCAAGCGCCGAGTTATCTTTCTCGTCTGAGCCTTCGTGTGCTTACGCTGCTTGCGGTACGTCAGGTTCGCCTTCTCAACATCCAGGAACTTCGTCCTCGGACGATGGATTCCTAGCTGGAGACTCGCCTCGCACATCAGGTCATATCCCTTCTCCACGCACTCCCACAGCAGTTTCTGGTCGGTCGGATAACGCATCTCACTCTCATAACAGGTGGCGTCCGTGAACATCGTGTCCAGATTCTTCATGTATGGCTTCCAGGCTTCAGCCAACAGGTCCTGCAATCCCTGTATCTTCAGCTTCTTGGCTAGCTCCGCTGCAATATCATCCAACAGTTTGTAGTTCGTCAGAGGATGGAGCGGATCGATGAGTATGTCACAGAACAACTGATAGTGGATGTTCCCGTTCAGCTCTTCCATCAGTTTTGGGAAGCTCATCTGAGTCTTCATCTTTAGGAACATCAGCGCCACTTTCCCTTCCGGGGTGAAGTAGGACTTCCGTCCACGTTTCGGAGTCATGCTATTTCTCACAAGCCCGAAGCTCTCTGCCATCTTATGCAGCGGGAGGATCTTCTTCATCCGTCCCAGTTCACTATTTTCAAATGTCGCCCGGTAAAGTTCATAAAAATAGAACTCCGAGAACGGGAGATTTGGAGTAATCTCAGCAAAATTCTGTATCTTTGACATCGTAACTTTTAGTTCGATTCCCCCGATTATTGCTTTTCCCTGGCAATTGGGGGAATTCTTTTTCCCTATATCAAAGATACAAAATTTCTAACACATTAGCAATCAATTTGTTATAAATTTGCAACTATTTCGCGATTCTCCCTATCATATTTCCCCGCTGCCGTACGATGACGTTTCCTCCAGGACATACTACGAGACCTCCCGTGCAGCTGCACGGGCTTCATTACGGGGATCATTACGAGCTACTTTACGAGCTTGTAATCGGTAATTTTGTTTCCCCGACTTTTCGCAAAGTTAATTCCCCGGTTTAAAGGGGCGAAAAAAGCATTCATATCTTTGTAAATGACGAAAACTACAAAGGAATATGAATGCTTACGAACTCGAGAGTCCGGCAAGGAAACTCGTGATGTGGTACAAATGTAAAGAAAAATTTGATTTGGGGCTATCGAAAGCCCAGATCGCAAGAGAGCTCGGACTTGATGTCAAGACGGTCCGCCGTTATCTGAAGATGAGCTATGAAGAGTTCAAGTCGAGCGAGTCATACAAACGGATGTACATGAAAGTCCTTGATCCTTACGAGAGTAAGGTGTATGGATGGCTTGATGAACATCCGGATCTGTCTGCCAGTCAGATACATGACTGGCTTCGTGAGCGATACGATGATCTTCCGGATGTGAATGGTAAGACGGTATTCAACTTCGTGAAGTACATACGTGCGAAGTATAATATAGACAAGCCACGGTCAACGTCCCGGCGCCAGTACATCAAGGTCGAGGAGACCCAGTTCGGGGAGTTCGCCCAGGCGGACTTCGGCGAGATGTGGATGGAATCCGCAGCCGGGCGCGACCTGAAGGTGTACTTCTTCGTGATGGTTCTTTGCCGGAGCCGAAAGAAGTATGTGTTCTTCAGCCGGAGTCCCTTCACGGCAGAGATGGCCGTGTATGCTCACGAAAAGGCGTTCGAGTATTATGGTGGCAAACCGAGGAAGATCATATATGACCAGGATGCCGTCCTCATCCATGATGAGAATCTCGGCGACTGCATATTGACGAAGACGTTCAATGCGTTCGTAAACCAGGAGCACTTTGAATGCATCTTCTGCCACAAGTCTGATCCGGAGTCAAAGGGAAAGGTCGAGAACGTAGTGAAGTATGTCAAGTATAACTTCTTGAGAGGCAGGACGTTCATCAGCATTGAGCAGTTGAACGAAGAGGGAGTCCGTTGGCTGTCGCGGACAGCCAACGGACTCCCTCACTGCGGCACCCATCTGGTTCCGGATGAGGTCTTTGTTGAAGAGAAGGCTTTCCTGATCCCGTACTATGGCCGCCCTATGATGCCTGAAAGGCCGATGAGGGAGCACTCGGTACACAAGTCGAACCATATCCATTACAAGGGCAATGACTACAGCTTGCCCTCTGGGACTTATCAAGGCCCCAGGACGATGGTCTGGGTGAACGACATCGGCGACAAGATAGAGATCTACAGCAAGGAGACCGGCAAACTTATCTACGTCCATAATCTGAGTGAGGGTAAGGGTAACTACATTATGGCCCCGTCGCACAGACGGACGGTGTCTGTAGCGTGTGAGGCTCACGAAAAGGCAATAATGGAATATTGCAACTATGACGAACTGGCCATACTGTGGATGGCAAACCTGAAGAAAGACAAGCCCAGATACTATACACAGAACCTGTGTGTCCTGGTCAGAGGCATGAGGCACTTTGCTCCCGCCACCCTTCACGGAGCCTTTGAAAAGTGCCTTGACCGGGGTATGTATAACGCGAAAGACTACCTGAGCCTATGCGAGAGGATCGGCAAAAGGATACCGGTACGTGAGAATGCCGCTAATCACCAAAAGAGCCTTCCTGAAGCAGTCAAGGAGACTCCTGAAAAAACCAACATCCATCTATACAACAAATACTTCTCATGATACAGTCAGACAACATAAAAGAATACTGCGGCAGGCTCAACCTGTCATACATACACCTGAAGTTGAACAGTATAATCCTTAAAGCCCAAGAAGAGCAGCCGACCTACATTGACTTCCTCGCCGACACCTTGAGGATGGAGGCGGAAATGCGCGAAATCCATACCCGCGAGGTCCGGGTGAAGACTTCCCGCATACCGCCAAAGCACGATCTGGACGAATACGACTTCAGCTTCGTGTCAGGCATATCGCAGCGCGAGATGAACGAACTGCGGCAGTTGACCTGGCTCAACCAAGCCTATAACGTTGTACTTATGGGGCCTTCTGGGACAGGCAAGACATACATCGCCGCCGGACTTATCTATGATGCCATCAAGACGGGAAAGAAAGGCTATCTCTTCACGATGGAGGAACTCATTACGTGCCTAAGGACCAAGGACATATCAGCAGCAGCCATGCAGACATACAGCCGGATACTTCATGCCGATATCCTCGCAATCGATGACATTATGCTGTTCCCGATAAAAAAGGAGGACTCCTCCGCGTTCTTCAACTTGATAAACACCCTGCACGAAAAGGTGTCAATCATAATAACAACCAACAAATCACCAACAGAATGGGCTGAAACACTTGATGATGAGGTGCTGGCAAGCGCACTCCTCGACAGACTTCTTTACAAATGCGAAGTCATCAAACTCTCCGGAGCCAGCTACCGGATGGAAAACAGGCAAACAATACTCAAAAAAGAAACTAAAAAAGGACGACCGAGGAAGAATCCCGTCAACGAATAAACCAGGGAATCAACTTTGCGAAAAAACAGGGAGGAGCATATTGCATATTACAGAATTCTTTTTCCCTATATCAAAGATACAAAATTACTAAAACATTATCAATCAAATTGTTATAAATTCTTTGTCAAATTACGACAGTCCCTATCTTATCGCCACTATAAGAAGGCCTGTAGCCTTAAACCCCAATCGTTAAATGTTAATTGTTAACTGTTAATTCATTTGATTATTTCTTTGAGAGCATCATTTCTGAGCTCATTCATCACCTTTGCCCCTTCTGCATCCGTCAGACTATACAACATATAGATCTTAGGATGCTTATCTATTTATGATAATACTTGACGTTCCTGCTTCGGAGAACTGTCAAATAACTCTTACAGTTATATTCAATATTCTCCTTATCTTTTAAAACTGCGGAATACTCGTACGTATTATAAGTATCGTAAGGCATTGTCTTTAGACATTCTGATACAATATGCTTAATGAAAGCTCGATTATCGATACCTCCAATTATGTAGATTGTTTCTGTGGTAGATGGTATATGTTGAATATTGCGTATATAAATACCCTCTCCTGCCTGCTGAATTTTGACAGACATTCCTACAATGCGAATGGCAAACTTGCAATAATTACCATTAAATTCACTTATCGACTCCTCATGAAGCTTTCTGTTGGCATACTTATACAAGAACATGACAAGACGATTTACTTCATCGTATATTTCTTGGTCATTTCTCTTATTACCAAATACCTTTTCACCCAGAAATGTCATTTCTGTCAAGAACACTGGAAAAAAGATTCCGGCTCTATCTATATCAAAGAACTTTCCATAAAAGTCGTTTGTGTTTTTATTAGTAAGCCCCTCCTTCAAAATCTCTTGAACATAAGTTTGCAATAAGTGAATTTTTTCTCTTTCAAGAATCTTATATGAAACATACAAATCTATTGCATTCTTTTGGTATTTGGCTATATAACTCTTTGCCTTTACCAATAAAGATTGGGACACAAAAGTGAAAGTAGCATTTACTATGTTCAAATCACGATTGTTGCTTTTATGCATGCGCATAACCAACATATCGTTTTTGATAAATTGGTCTGCAGTAATATGTTCATCAACCCATTCCAAAGTCACTCTTTTTACCAGAAGATTAGGAACTCTGGTCGCAAGATCTGCAACATACCCATTTACTACTGACTGTACATCGCGCTTAACATATGTGTATTCCCATTTCTTGGATACAAATTTTGCACATTTTGCAAATAAAGCCACCCATTTGTCAATAGCCTCAGGATGTTTGACAAAATGAATAACAATTGAACCGCCACCTACTGCGCCAGCAAGCACAAGTATTGGTATGCCTATATAGAAATAGAAATTAAACATTTTTGTCTGCTAAATATTCGCTTAACTTTGCCATGCATTCCGGCTTATCACAAACAAGCTTTATATCGCCCGATTCTGCAAAAACAGTTGCTATATGATCGTAACTTGCTGGAGTGCCGCAAAATTTGCATTTTTTGGTTCCATTCATTACGTCATCATAAACCCCGAGCTTTCTCAGAAAGCCCTCAAACTGATCTTCATGAACAGCATTAACCGTCTCTCTTGCCCGTTTCTCCTTTAAGTCCATATAGCACGATGATTTATATCTTAGGTGATAACAAGCGAACGCGTCACTACTTATATTGAATCTTTATAGTGAATTCCAAATAGCCATCACAGCTCTGTTCGGGATGGTCTGGAGCTTCCTGACCTTCACAACACATCTTCCCTGATTTCTCTGTCAAATGATCTCTATACATTGAGTATATCTCATTTTTCAAATCAAACCCTGAAGAAGAGCATTCACGATTGAGGCAATCAATCGTAAAATCCATCTGCCCCTGGAGGTTTACAACCCATGTTCCTTCTTTATCCTGATTGCCAAAAGCAGAACCATGATGCAACTGATAGGAAATCTCAATTTTAGCTATATTAGGGAACACCTCATCTATACGGCGAGAATCCATATAGCGGACTCGCCGTTGCTCCTGTTTCATCTTCTCAAACTGAGCCTCAGTCATGTGTTTCCTATACATATTCAAATATGTTTTTATTTGTTGTTATTCGTTTTTGTTTGCGCTTCGCACTCATGCGGCTTTGCCGCTTTAATAATCCGCAGCCGGATGCCAGCCTGTCTGGCATTGGGCTGTACCGCTTTCCTTAGCGGAAGGCTCTTTTGCGGGCTTGTCCGCAAATGTGCCTGAAGCGGTATCATCGGCCTATCGGCCTATGCTAATTTGTTAAATGTTAAATCGGCACTTCTTAAACAACGGTTCTTATCGGCAATTCGCTCTTCTCGGCCTACGGCCTCGGGCCTCAATCTGCGGGAGGTTACGCTTCGCGTTTCCTCCTCCTCGCTCGGGATAGCTCAAGCGGCGGCTTGGTATTGCACTCGCTCGTGCGTCGGTTAACTTCGTTATCCTCCTTCGCGCCTCGGGCATCTTCAAGCAAGCTTGGATGCCACTCGGCTTGGCGTCGGTTCAGCCATGGGGCCCTTCCCTTCGACTCCTTCGACAGGCTCAGGAACCTGCTCAGGGTGAACTGGGCTCAGGCTAAACTATCCTTCCCTCGACTTTGCTCGGGATAAATTATTTAATTATTCAATATTTCCGGTTATCAGAGCTTCTTTCTTCGCTCTGCTCCAACCGTGGAGCTGCTGCTCTCTCATTCGAGCCTGATGTTCGTCTTCGTATTCTTCAGAGTAGACCAACTCTACCGGCTGATGCGCTTTCGTAAACTTCGCTCCTCGGTATACCTATGGTGAGCCTGTCGAACCATCATCGGCTTGTTGGTGTTCGCCAATGCGCTTTATCAAGCTCGTGGTACTACCCACGTAGTACTGCCCATTGGCACACTGAAGAATGTATACTGTAGTCATACTTCGACAAGCTCAGGGCAGGTCAAGCCGCCAGCGATTTATGGTGAGCCTGTCGAACCATCTCCGGCCGCGTACCTACGATGATCAGTAATTTTATTTTTCCGTTATTTTTGAATTGTGCCATTAAATTGCATTTATCTATTGTAATCTTTTTTTCGTCCTTGCTATATACTTCCTTTTCTATCTGGCAGATGGAGCTGGCGGCATCGTGCACATTTTTCTCCATAAGTTCAAGAGAGCCGGCGGGGCTGGGGTTACTTCTCGTAGTAACCTTTGTCGCTATACTGTGACCAGCGGATGTACATCTCCTGGTAATGATCCTTGATGAACTCGGATATCTTCGCAATCTCGCGGTCATTGAGGATGCCACGGTTCTGGAGTACCGAATCGCCATTGCTCTTTACGAAGAACTTGGCGGAACCGCCCTCGGCGAGCTTGCTGTCGCTGGCATGTACGTGCATACACTCTACCACACAGAACGACGTGAAATACAGATAGTAACCGGCCACTTTGAAATCATAGTACTTCGGCATGGCTCAGTCCTCCATATATTTGAGGTTCTGCTGCAGGTAGCGGCTGGCGATGGAAAGCTCGATGTCATCCATTGTAGTTTCCAGCACCTCTCCATCCTCACTGAACACCACAGCTTTGTCGGGACTGTTGAGATTAAGCACATGGATACCATCCTCCTCACGGGTGAAGGCATATCCGTTGACGACAATGTCAGCCTTATCGGCAATGGTTTTGATATCAGGCATAAGCAATACGCACGCTTTTGATGGGTTTCAGGAAGGCCTCGGAATCAATGTACAATCCATTGAGGATGGGCTTAAGGTCAATATACTCTTCTTCGGGCTCGGCATTGTGACTGTACTTGGCCAGCACCACCAGATAGCCGTCGTCCCAACGCACAACATCCACATACCGCTCCAGGCTGTAAGGCGCACGGAAACGGATATTGTATCCCCCGAAGCTGAAGGCCGTAAAGCCCCCGGCGCTGCTGAGGATTGCCTCGTGAGTGCTATTATTTCTTTTCACCATATCCTTTTATCCAAGAGCCCTTTCGGCGACCGAATGCCGTACGTAAGCTACGTACGATACGTATTTGTACAAATATAATGATTTATTTAGGACATTATCCACTCTCGGCAACATTTCGCAACTTTTGTTGACTTTTATTGCATTAAGAATCTACTCTTGAACCACAACACACAATCCCCATCGGGGCTTGCTCTTCCACTATCTTCTCCAATTTCTTTTTGGCTTCCCAAAAACTTGTTTAACCTTTGCCTTCAGAAGAGGTGGGAGTCCCTTGAGAAAGGGCAAAAGCTTATTTAGAGCATTTTCCTTGATGGGAGATGCTCTACTTTTTTGATGGGCGAGCCGGAGAAAGCTTGATTGCGTGAGGGTTGATCCGGCGAAAGGGCACGGGGGGCAAGGAGGGGACGGAGGGACAGAGGACACAGGGGATGTCCGCGATGATGCCATTTTACAAAAACAAAAAGCACACAATCCTACGCGACGTGCCCCGGAAGCTATGGTTACGTGCTTTTCGCCCATTTAGAAACCCACGAAAAGCACATCGGGGACCATTATATGGCCCAGGGTGCGTTGTGGCGTGCTTTTGGTTTGCGAAAATGCCCCGGTTGGTCTGCGAATGCTGCGAATACCTCCCGCTCGGTCGCCAATCCTCCCCGCTTGCTCCGCCAACCCACCCCGCTCGGCCAGCCCCCCACTCAATGAAACACCGCTTCAATGACCGCCGGGTTCATCCGGACGGCGCGGGCGAGTTGCTTGCGGGAGAGGGTGCGGCGGTTCTGCCAGAGGGTGCGGGCGACCTGGATGCGTTCGGATTGGGTCAGTTTGGTGATGGGGCGGGCGAACTGGTTGTGGCTCTCCACATTGGCCTCGGTACGCAGGTCGGAATCCACACGCTTTTCCAGGAAGATGCGGGCGTCGCGGGTTTCTAGCTCTGTGAGGTCCTTTTTGCGCACGAAGAGGAAGGCGATGAAGCGGCGGGGGGAGCCGAACAAGGCGTGGACGGCGTCCACGTCCACATAGCAGCGGGGATGAATCATCCTATTGTCATCCAGCAGCCAGTCTTGCGGCAGGGGCATCCGGGTTCGGAACAGGTCGCGCTGGGCCCGGATGGTCAAGTCGCCGATCCGTTTGCCCCGGGCTTCCGGAGCCGGGTGGAAAAAAAGGCGGCCGATTCCCCAGGGATAATCCTCCGGCAAATAAGGATAGCCTGCATCCATCGGGTTCCGGAATACGTAGATGATCTTCTGCATCAGTTCGACATCATCCTGAATGGGCTCGTGATGTATCCAGATTCCGTCTTTCAGCAGGTAGTCACGGCCCGTGCTATGGAAATACATGGTCAATTGCCGTTTCATCTGGACCTCGAACGAGCCGATGTCTTCTCCGCGACCTTGCGCGACGAGATGGAAATGCGTATCCATCACCACTTGGCAATAGACCCTGACCTGATATCGCCGGGCCAGCAAGGCCATCAGATTCATGGCAAAAACCTTGTCTTGGGGCAATTCGAACAACACGGACACCCGGGTCCCGTCGGAACAAATGTGGTAGCAATCCTGGACCGGATGCCGTTCCCACTGCACATAACTCTCCATCTCCAAATCATTTTTGCAAAGATGGAAAGAAATCACGGCATTATCCGTTTTAAAAACGTTTAATTGAAAAAGATTTTTGCCGGGCTCTCTCCCCTGCGCAAACCAACCGCACGCTCATCCCCATTCAGTGCTCTATATCGGCCTTCCCCGTGCTTTTCGCCCTTTCCCAAAACCGCGAAAAGCACGCACCCCCCAAGCAAAGCACGCCCCTTGCGGGACAACGTGCTTTTCCTTTGCACACCCTCCCCAAAATCACGGCCCGAAGCAACGGCATAAGGCCAATAAATCGAAGGCCAATGACCATCGGAACCGGAGGGATTCCGGCTTCGCCGGCATCCCTGGGCCAGGGGTCCTGCAAAGCATAGAATGGCATCGGCCCCTACGGGAGGCCAAAACCTAATAACCATCGGAGGCCGAAGGCCGACTCCCCCTTCCAGGGGGACCCAAGGGGGTGTGTCCCCTGGGGGACCGCCGCGGAGCGGCGAGGGGGTGAAAGGGTAGGCGCAACAGCGCCGTGCCCTCCGCCGAAGCGAAAGAAGCAGCGCATCAAGCGCTGCTTCTGAAGCGGAGGCGGAGGGATTCGAACCCCCGGGACGTTGCCGCCCAACAGTTTTCAAGACTGCCGCCATCGACCACTCGGCCACACCTCCGGAATATTACTCTTCTTCCTCCTTCGAAAAGAATTTCCACTGGAACAGGATCATATAGATCGCGCCGACCGTGACGCAGCTGTCCGCAAAGTTGAAGATCGGTTCGAAGAAGATGTTTCCGCCCACGAAGGGGACCCAGTCGGGCCAGGTCCAGAGCGGGAAGTAGAACATATCCACGACCTTACCCTGCATGAAGGGCGCGTAGTGCCCTCCCAGCGTGGCAACCAGCCCGGGGGCTGATTCCGAGAAGATCAGGCCGTAGAACAGGCAGTCAAAGATGTTGCCCAGGGCTCCGGCCGTGATGAGCGTCATGCCCACCAGCACGCCGGTCGGCACCGTCTTCTCCCGTTTCAGGAGTTTGGATATCCACCAGGTCAGGAAGCCGAACAGGAGGATCCGGAAGGTCGTCAGGGCGTATTTGCCGATGACCCCGCCGAAGGACATCCCGAAGGCCATGCCCTTGTTCTCGATGAACACGAGCTGGAACCAGTTCCCGAAAACCGGGATGGATTCCCCGATGGACATATTCGTCTTGACCAGGATCTTGATGACCTGGTCGATGATGACGAGGGCTGCACCGAGGAGCAGGAGCCTTGTTCCCTTGCCGATCCGCATGGCCTCAAGCAGGGAATCAGTTCTTTCCCTGCTTGGCCAGCATCTCCTTGGCTTCCACCGTCAGGGTGGCGTGCGGGACCAGGCGGAGGCGCTCCTTGGGGATGAGCTTGCCGGTCACGCGGCAGATGCCGTAGGTCTTGTTCTCGATGCGCACGAGGGCGGCTTCGAGGTTCTGGATGAACTTGTACTGGCGCTGGGCCAGGGCGCTCGCTTCCTCCTTGGAGAGCTGGAACGCACCGTCATCCTCAACCGTCTTGAACGTCGGGGCGGTATCCAGGATATCGTTCCCACCGGTGTTCATCACGATCTTGCGGAGGGTGGTGTATTCCGCGCGGGCCTTATCCAGCATTTCGTTGATAATGCCGCGGAACTCTTCGAGGTCCTCGTCGGAATAGCGGGTTTTGTTGTTCTCTTCCATCTTATCTTTCTTTTAACGTTTTACTGCAATACGGATGCTTCCTTCGAGCCACTCCACCTCGCGGGCGTCTGCCGGGGCCTCGGCGGCCGGGGCATGGGAAACGCTGCGGGAGAGCGTCTGGGCGCCGATCCACTCGCCGAAGGATGCGAGGGCGGCGGAGATTTCTTCGGAATCGGCATAGACCACGGTGTCAATGCGGTCGGTGACCTCGAACCCGGCGGTCTTGCGGAGGTTCTGGATGCGGTTCACCAGCTCGCGGGCCACGCCTTCGCGGCGCAGGTCCTCGGTGAGTTCCACGTCCAAGGCGACGGTCAGGGCGCCTTCGGAGGCGACCAGCCAGCCCGGCATGTCCTCGGAGGAAATCTGGTAGTCGCCGGGGTGCAGGACCACGACACCACCCGGGAGGGACAGTTCGTAGTCGGTACCGGCGGTTTCGGCATTCTGGACGGCGGAGATCGTCGCCTGGTCCAGGGCACCGAATGCGGCGGCAATTTCCTTCATCCGGGCGCCGTACACCTTTCCGAGGGTCTTGAAATTGGGCTTGATCTTCTTGGTGATGATGCCCGTGGTGTCCACGACAAACTCCATCTCCTTCACGTTCACCTCCTGGAGGATCAGGGACTTCACGGCTTCCAGGCGGGCCCGGACGGCGTCGGAGATCACCGGGACGAGCATCTTGGACAACGGCTGGCGCACGGGGATGCCCACCTTCTTCCGGAGGGCAAGCACCATGGACGTCGCCTGCTGCGCGAGGGCCATCCGCTCTTCCAGTTCGGCGTCGATGAGGGTCTCGTCGGATTCCGGCATCAGGACGTAGTGCACGGAGGAGAAGGGAGATTCCTTCGCTGCGCTCGGAATGACAGAGGGGTCGCTCGGAATGACAGCGGTCAGGTCCAGATAGAGCTGGTCCATGAAGAACGGGGCGATCGGGGCGGAGAGGACTGCGACGTTCAGGAGCACGTCGTAGAGGGTCTGGAAGGCCTGCTTGTCGCCGTTCCAGAAACGGGAACGGTTCAGGCGGACGTACCAGTTGGAGACGTGGTCGCACACGAACGTCTCGATGAGACGGCCCGCGGACTTGATATCATAGTCCTCGTACGCGGCGCGCACGTCGCGGATGAGGGTATTCAGCTTGGAAAGGATCCAGCGGTCGATTTCGGGGAGTGCGTCACCCCCGACCTGATCGGGGGTCTCCGGCGTCCAGCCCTCGATGTTCGCATACAGGGCGAAGAAGGAGTAGGTGTTGTAGAGGGTACCGAAGAACTTGCGTCGCACCTCATCGACACCGCCTTCGTCGAACTTGAGGTTGTCCCAGGGCTCGGCGTTGGTGAGCATGTACCAGCGGAGGGCGTCGGCGCCGTACTTGTCCAGGGCGTAGAAGGGATCCACGGCGTTGCCCAGGCGCTTGGACATCTTGTTGCCGTTCTTGTCCAGCACCAGGCCGTTGGAAATCACGCGCTTGAAAGCGGGCGTACCGCTCACCATCGTGTGGATGGCGTGCAGGGTGTAGAACCATCCGCGGGTCTGGTCCACGCCTTCGGCGATGAAGTCGGCGGTGGCGCCGAAGTTGCCGCCGTTCAGGCCGCGGAGGCCTTCCTGGGCATACGGCATCGCGCCGGAATCGAACCACACGTCGATGAGGTCGCTCTCGCGGACCATCTTCCGGCCGGATTCGGACACCAGGAACAGCTCGTCCACGAACGGGCGGTGCAGGTCGATCCGGTTATAATTCTCCAGGCTCATGTCGGCCGGGTCGAAGCCCTTGTCCTTCAATGGATTGGACGGCATGATGCCGGCGGCGACAGCCTTTTCCAGCTCCGCATAGAGCTCGGCGGCCGTGCCGATGCATTTCTCTTCCTTCCCGTCCTCGGTGCGCCAGATCGGGAGCGGGGTGCCCCAGAAGCGGCTGCGGGACAGGTTCCAGTCCTGGATGTTCTCCAGCCATTGGCCGAAGCGGCCCGTGCCGGTGGAAGCGGGCTTCCAGGTGATCTGCCGGTTCAGGGCCACCATCTGGTCCTTCACGGCCGTCGCCTTGATGAACCAGGAGTCCAGCGGATAGTACAGGACCGGACGGTCGGTGCGCCAGCTGTGCGGATAGCTGTGCACGTGCTTCTGCATCCGGAACAGGCGGCCATCGGCCTTCATCATCAGGCAGAGGTCCACGTCCAGGGTGGTCTCCTCCGTCTCGCCCTCGAAGTACTCCTTGAAGCCGGACTTGGTATAGCGGCCGGAATACGGGGCATAGGACGGGTCCACGGTGGCGGCATACGCCGGATCCAGGTCTTCCAGGCGGAAGAAGCGGCCCTGGCGGTCCACCTGCGCCTGCGGGTTGCCGTCCCGGTCCACCGGCATGATGGCGGCGATCCCGGAGGCAGCGGCGACGCGCTTGTCATCGGCACCGAAGGTAGGGGCGATATGGACGATGCCCGTACCGTCCTCGGTGGTCACATAGTCCCCGGGGATCACGCGGAAGGCATCGCCGTCCGGGCGGAACCAGGGAATCAGCTGCTTGTAGCGGATGCCGACGAGGTCGGAACCCTTGAACTTCCCGTCGAGGAGCTTCCAGGGAATGACCTTGTCCCCCTTCTGGTAGCTCTCCAGGGGCACATCGGCCCCCTTCGGGTTGAACCAGGCACCCACCAGGGCCTCGGCCAGCACGTAGATGGCCGGTGCGCCGGTGTAGGGGTTGAAGGAGAGGACGCGGACATAGTCGATGGAGGGGCCCACGCAGAGGGCCGTGTTGGACGGAAGGGTCCACGGGGTGGTGGTCCAGGCCAGGATGTACACCGGCAGGGACTCCGTCCCGAACAGGGGCTGGGAGGCGCCGTCCTTGATGACCTCGAACTGGACCGTCGCGGTCGTGTCGGTCACGTCCTTGTAGCAGCCCGGCTGGTTGAGCTCGTGGGAACTGAGGCCGGTACCGTCGGTCGGGGAATAGGGCTGGATGGTATAACCCTTATACAGGAGACCCTTGTCATAGATGTCCTTCAGGAGGTACCAGAGGGTCTCGATGTAGCGGTTGTCGTAGGTGATGTACGGATCGTCCATATCCACCCAGTAGCCGATGCGCTGGGTGAGGGCTTCCCACTCCTTGGTATATTTCATCACCTCCTTGCGGCAGGTGGCGTTGTATTCGCCCACGGAAATCTTCGTGCCGATGTCGGCCTTGGTGATGCCGAGCTTCTTCTCCACGCCCAGTTCCACGGGCAGGCCGTGGGTGTCCCAGCCGGCGCGCCGGCGGACCTGGTATCCGGTCTGGGTCTTGTAACGGCAGACGGCATCCTTGATGGAACGCGCCATCACGTGATGGATGCCGGGCATGCCGTTGGCCGACGGGGGGCCTTCGAAGAAAATGAACGAAGGAGCGCCCTCACGGAGCTCCAGCGACTTCTCGAAGGCGCGGTTCGCGAGCCAGCGCTCGAGGATCGCATTCCCGGTCGAAACCAAATCAAGGCCCTTATATTCTTTGAATGTCATCTTTTTTGCCTAATTTTGTATTCCCGTTTGAAGGGTGCAAAGATAAGCATTAAAAAGGACAATGGCAACACTCGACATCATCCTCCTGATCTGCTTCATCCCGGGCATAATCCGCGGGTTGTCAAAGGGTTTTCTGGAGCAGGCCCTCGCCCTCGCCGGCATCGTGCTGAGCGTGTGGGCCGCCTTCCACTTCACCACGCTGGTCTGCACCTGGCTCAAGCCCTACTTCTCGGTTTCGGAGACGACGCTGAACGTCATCGCCTTCGCCCTCATCCTCGTCGCCATCAGCCTCGCCGTCCTCGTCCTAGCGAAACTCCTGACGAAAGTCATTGAAATGGCGATGCTCGGCTGGGTGAACAAGACCCTGGGCCTGGTGTTCGCCATCGCCGTGAACGCGCTCATCATCGGCATTTTCATCATCCTGTTCGACACCCTCAACCTCAAATTCGGCTTCGTGAAACCGGAGGTGCTGGACGCCTCCATCGTCTATACCTCCCTCCGGGACCTCAGCTATCTGGTCTTCCCCTACCTGAAGGCCTTCTTTTTCAAATCCTAGCTTATGGCACGCATCCTTCTGATCGAGACTTCCACCGCCCAGCTTTCCACCGCCCTTTCCGAGGACGGAACCATCCTCGCATCCCGCATCTGCGACGAGCCGCGCATGCAGGCCGCCCTTACCGCACCCTATGTCAAGGAAGTGCTGGGAGAGTTGAGTGTCAAGGACTTGGACGCCGTCTGCGTGGGCAAGGGACCCGGGTCCTACACGGGCCTCCGCGTGGGCGTCTCCACGGCGAAAGGCCTCTGCTTCGGGGCCGGCATTCCCCTGCTCTCGGCCGGTACGCTGGATGTCCTGGTGCAGGAAGCACACCGCCAGGGGGTAGTCCCGGAAGGCTGCAAGTACATCGTCCCGATGGTTGACGCCCGCCGGATGGAGGTCTATGCCGCCGTCTTCACCCCGGACGGGCAGCAGCGCACGGAAACCCGTCCCGTCATTGTCGATGCGGAGAGTTTCGCCGGGGAACTCGCCGAAGGTCCCGTCCTGTTCATCGGGGACGGCGCCCTCAAGTGCCGCGAGGTCATCCCCTCCCCGAACGCCTTCTTCGCGGAGGCCTTCCCCACCGCCATGGCCATGGCGCCCCTCGCGGAAGCCGCCTTCCACGAAAAACGGTTCGAAGACGTGGCGTACTTCGAACCGTTCTATCTGAAGGATTTCGTTGCGACGGTCAGCCGCAAGAAGCTGTTCTAAAGCTTGGACTGCAAATACTTCCGCATGGAAGCGGCGTCGGTGACGGTCGCTTCGCCATCCAGTTCCCCGTTCACGAGGAAGTAGGCCGTGGGCAGGTTCGTGAGGCCGTACAGGTTGATGTAGGGAGACGTGTTCCCGCGGGCGTCGCAGACATTGATCCAGGGAAGCTCCTGGCTGCGGACCACGGTGGCCCAGGCGGTCTTGTCCACGTCCAGGGACACGGCGTAGATCTCGAAGCCGCGGCCGTGGAACTCGTTGTAGATGGGGACGAGAGCGTCCATGTTGAAGAGTTTCTGCTCGTCGGTCGTCGCCCAGAAATACAGCATCACCACCTTGTCCTTCACCTCGGAGAGTTTCACGGACTTACCGTCCGTGGCGGGCAGGTCGATGTCGAAGTAACTGATCTCGCCGGCCTCGCTCAGGCGCTTGTTGATGTTCATGATATTGACGCGGCGGGTGGCCTCGTGCTCGAGCGCCTTCACGTAACGGGACTCCGGATACACGGTCTTCAGGGAGTCGCAGATGCTGCTGAACAGGATGCCGTCCGTCGGCTGCTCGAAGACGCCCATGTCGTCATTGACCCGATGGAACAGGACCGGGACGGCGGTCAGGGACTTGGGATGCTCCATGACGTACCGGACGCTGCGGCGGTAATAATCGACATAGCGGCGGCTGAGTTCCTGGTTCGAATCGGAGGCGGACGCCAGGCGGTTCATGTCCAGGAGGAACTGGGCGTAGTCACTCTCCACCTGCTGCAGGAGCAGGGACTCGTCGGAACCCTCGACGGTGTAGTTGCCCAGGGTGTCGGCGGTGACCTTCACGTGGTCGCCCTGCTGCAGGAGCAGGGACGCGACCTTTCGGTCGCCATAGAAGAGATAGATGAATTCCGGACGGCCTTCCTGGATCTCAGGCTGGTAGGAGAAGGCGCCGGCGGCATCGGTCCGGACGGTGTCCAGGACCTGGTACTTATTGACATCCAGAAGTTTGACGATGACGGGGGCATCGGCCTTTCCGGTCAGGGTGCCGTCGATGACGGTCTTCGGGCCGCAGGCGGCCACGACGAGGGCGGCGGCGAGGACGGGGAGGATCTTAACGGTCTTCATACGCGGCAAGGATAGCGTCGGCAATCTGTTTCATCTCCTCCGGGGCCAGGGAAAGCTTGGCCTTCCGGAAGTCCATATCGGCCTCGCTCTGCAGGGGCACGAGATGGATGTGCGTATGGGGAACCTCCATGCCGAGCACGGCGACGCCCACCCGCTTGCACGGGACGGCCTTGCCGATGGCGACGGCCACCTCACGGGCGAACTGCGTCAGGCCCACATAGGTCTTCTCATCGAGATGGAAAATATAATCGTCTTCCACGTGCTTGGGGATCACGAGGGTGTGGCCCTTGGCCATCGGGGCGATGTCGAGGAAGGCGTAGAAATCCTCGTTCTCGGCGCACTTGTAGGAAGGGATCTCGCCTTGGGCGATCCGGGTGAAAATGGTGGCCATATTACAGGGAGATGTCAAGGATCTTGAACTTCATCACGCCGCTGGGGACCTTCGCCTCGACGACGTCACCCTTGGCATGCCCCATCAGGGCTTTGCCGATGGGCGTGGATGCGGAGAGGAGTCCCTTGGAGAAATCCGCCTCGGACTCGCCCACGATCTGGAACTTCATCTTCATCTTGTTCGCGAGGTTCTCCACTTCCACCTTGGAGAGGAGCTGTACGGAATCCGCGGAGAGCTTGGACTCGTCGAGCACGCGGGCGTTCGCCACCTTCTCCCGAAGGCGGGCGATCTTGACCTCCAGGAGCCCCTGGGCGTCGCGTGCCGCATCGTATTCCGCATTCTCGGAGAGGTCGCCCTTCTCCCTCGCCTCCGCGATGGCCGCGGAGATCACCGGACGCTGCGCCAATGCATCGGCCAGCTCCTTTTTCAGCTTGTCCAGACCCGCCTGGGTCATGTACTCAAGTGCCATAAGTCTATCGATTCTTTTAGTTTTATTTTCGGTTATTTGCGCCCGGCGGCGCGACTAAAAAGCAGCCGACGACCGAAAACCGGTCGCCGCCTGTTGCAGTGCAAAGATAACAACTTTTTTTGGAAAAGCCCCTTTCTTTCCGGAAAATCCTTTCCCATTAATGTCCCATAACACCTCTCATTACGCCGCCACAACACCACCCTCAACGCCCCTCTCAACGCCCCCGCCGACATCCCCGCCAAACTGCCGCACGCCGACCTGCCTCTGGCTGCTTCTGCGGGCTGTTGCGTTGCGCGAGGGCCCGAAATCGAGCCTCCGCGCACCGTGACTTGCCCCTCAGCGCGCAGAATCGCACCTCTCGTGCGCCACTTTGACGAAAACAGCGCGGGACGGAAGCATCGAACCCACCCCGAAAAATCAATTTAAAATTTGTACAATTCGAAAATTGTATCTACCTTTGCAAAAGGACATGATGGAATTTGTTGACATACTTGCCAATGGGAAACTCTGGGCCGTTGTCTATGAGGGGGATTCCGTGGATATCCTGTCCAAATCCTTTTCCAGATGGCTCAATCAGGATTTCCTTCGACTGTTCTTCACGGAAAACCTTTCAGATTTAGAGAAGTATTTCAGAATTACAAACATAGACAGCGCCATTTACGATACAATTCTTGATGCCGCCTCGCTCTCATGTCTCATCCTGGATATCAATCCGGAAGCGAATCTTGACGAATTGTTTCGTCCATTAGAGAACTACAGGATGGCGGAAATGCTCCTGTCCAAAGAAAAAGCCAAAGGGAAACGGGTTTCCGGCCATGCCTCCTGGCTAAGAATCTATGCCATTAAACTAGGAGATGGTGTGTACCTGGTAACCGGAGGCGCCATCAAACTGACCCACCTCATGCAAGAACGCAGGCATACGATCATCGAATTGGAGAGGATGGAAATGGTCCGGAATTATCTGTTGGACAACGGCATTATTGATTCAGAAGGATTAAAAGACTATCAATCATGAATACGATGGACACGCTTGAATTCCTCCAGGCACATAAACATAAGAATAACGGCAACTTCCTGGCAGAAGCGCAGTACTTGAGGGACAACTGGGACTGGCTCAAGTATTCGTTTGCCATTGCCATCAAAGTCAAAAGCCGGATGGAGGCACTTGGATGGACGCAAAAGGATTTGGCGGAGGCGCTGCACTGTACCCAGCAGCATGTCTCAAACCTGCTGAAGGGCAGGGTGAACATGACGCTGGAGACGCTGGCCAAATTGGAAAAGTCTCTTCAAATAGACCTCATTGGAGAAGCGCTCACATCGTTCACAAACCTGTCATCCGTAGAAACGCCCCTGTACCTGAATGAGCCCCGCACGCCGGAAGAAGCCGTGAGCTCTGGCACATCAAGCCTTGTGGACGGCTATAAGCCCCGCCAGAAAAAAGGGCCGAAAAAGCGTTAACATTTCGCCACGCGGAGGGTTCCGACCAAAGAAGGGAACCTGAGCGATTTCAGCCCCCGCCAAACTGCCGCACGCCGACCTGCCTCTGGCTGCTTCTGCGGGCTGTTTCGGTGCGCGAGGGCCCGAAATCGAGCATCCGCGCACCGAGAGACCAGCTACGTGCCGCCAAATACGGGTAACGGTGCGGCTATTTGGCAAAAGTCCGTTATATGTAGAAAAAACTTGGATAGTTCCCGGGAATTATCGATTTTTGTGAGGACGAATCATCCGAAGTCATAGTACCGGTGGCGGGAGAATGAGGCGCAAGAGCTATGCTATGAATAGAGAGTATTTCCATGTTTGCGCCAATGGCGCCGATGCCCGGAATTTCATCATTTCCCTGGCGGACTACTATGCGGCTTTTAATCTAATCGGCGTCTGTGCGGCCAACACGCCGGTCTCTGTCGTGTCGTTTTCCATCGAGGACAGCCATCCGCACTTTCTCCTTTGGGGAACCCGGACTGACTGTTCCCGTTTCAAGGTCCTGTATGAGACCCTGTACACCCATTATGCAGCAGCAACGAGGAAAGGCGGAGCCGATTTGCTGCTGCGATGCGAACTCTACCCGATCGGAGACGATGAGGATTATCTGCTCAATGTCGCGACCTATACGATCATTCAGGCCACAAAGGACGGAAAGCCTATCATGCCCTATGATTATCCGTGGGGGACAGGATCCCTGGTATTCCGGAAAGGGTTTTACGTTCCTATCTGGCAATTTGATGACCAGGGAGTCATTCATAAACCTGTTCCTTTCGGCTCCCTGGGTGCACGAGACCGGCGCGCACTACTCCATACGAGAAGCCTGACGATTCCTGATGAATGGCTGATCTGCAATGGCTTAATCCTTCCGGGCAATTATGTGGATGTTGCCCGTTTCGAATCCATCTTCGGAACCCACAACCGTTTCCGCGTCTTTCTGTCCAGTCCCAAAAAGCGGGAGGAAATGATGCTGCAGCGGATGGCTCAGGACCGAGGTGTCTCCCTGGAAGACCTGGAGGCCAGGACGGTATGCGGAGATGTGTGCAAGCAGTTGTTCCGCACCCGTGACCCTCGTCGTCTGGATTCCACGCAACGCATCCGCCTGGCACAGCAGCTACGCCACCAATACCGACTCACCTTCCGCCAGCTCGCCACGCTGGTTCGCCTCCCAGAAATAGAAGTCAGGACCTTCGTCCGATAATTCCCCGTTCGCTTCGCCGCCAAACTGCCGCACACCGACTTGATGCTGGCGGTTTCTAAAGGCTATTACGGTGCTCGGGGGCCCGAAATCGGGTCCCCGAGCACAAAGATTGCCCTTATACGCCAGCAAAGACAAGACATTGTGCGCCAGTTTGGCGAGATTGAGCGGAAAAGCGCCTCTACCCCCGGCAGGCGGCGCGGGACGAAGCCCCTGCCTAGGAGGGCTCTAAAGAAGGAGACCGGAGCGTTCTAAAGTTGGATTTCCTCTCCCGTCGAGAGGACGAAGACCGCGTGTTGGTGATTCTCGCGGGCGAAGGCGAGCGCGGCGCGGAGGCTATCCTCCGGGAAGAGGCGGACGCTGTCAAAATAATAGAGGCCGGAGGCATCTTCTTTCCATCCGCCCACGTAACCATCGTGGGTGAGCGCGTGGCTGACCACTTTCAGAAGGCTTTCCCGGGAGAATGAATTCTGCGTCTCGGCATAGGCCACGGAAATGCCCTCAGTGGGTTCGGCCATCGTCCGTACATCCACGGTAAAGCCGTCGGGATGGGTCTGACTGAAGGTCCATAAGCGTTCGGAAAGCGTCTCTACATCGGCCTTCACCGCCATCGTCCGCCGGGCTGTCCCGCAGGATTGGAACAGCGGGAATCCGGTGAGGGTCAGGATAATGACGAAAAGAGAGAGGACGTGTTTCCGCATCGGCTTCAGATTTCGGCAAATGCCGTTACCCCCGGCAGGCGGCGCGGTCCTGCTCGAGTTGGGCGCGGAGGGCGTCGAGGGAGGGGAAGTGGATTTCGTCGCGGATGCGGCGGAGGAAGGTGATCCGGAGCGGGAGGCCGTAGATGTCCTCGTTGAAGTCGAGGATATGGGTCTCGATGGTCGGGAAAGTGCCGCCCACGGTAGGGCGTGTGCCAATGTTGGTCATCCCGCGGAATGTCTGCCCAAGCACCTGAACCTCAACGGCATAGACGCCCCGGGCAGGGACCAGTTTCAATGGTTCGTACAACTTCATATTGGCCGTCGGGAATCCGATGGTTCTGCCCAGCCGGTTGCCGGCGACCACGGCGCCGGTCAGGGCATAACCGTAGCCGAGCATCGCGTTCGCGTCCTCGATCCTCCCCTCTTCCAGGGCTTTGCGGATCTGGGTCGAGGAGACTTCGAGATTTCTCGACTCCGCCTTCGGCTCCGCTCGAAATGACAAGGGGGACTCCGCCTCCACCTCCGATGACAAGGGGCCCTCCGGTTCCGCATTGCCCGACGAGGCTTCTGTCATTTCGACCGAGCGGAGCGAGTGGAGAAATCTGGAGGAGGGTTCCGCATCCACCGACAACGGGGCCAATTCAATCAACTCAATGCCCAGGCGCGAGGCGATGGGCTTCAGGGCGGGCGCCGTGAGGCGGTCGGAGCCGAGGCGGTTGTCGTAGCCGACGAGGAGGGTGGTGACGCCGAAGCGGTCGCGGAGGATGTCGCGGAGGTACTGCTCCGCGGTCAGGGAGGCGAAGCGGCGGGTGAAGTCGAGGACTTCAACCCGGTCCACGCCCAGGCCGGCGAGGAGGGCCTTCTTCTCCTCGAGGGTCGTGAGGAGGCGCAGTTCCCGGGCTCCGTTCTGGAGAACGGCGCGGGGGTGCGGCCAGAAGGTGATGACAAGGGACTCGTCCCCGCGCGCGTGGGCCGCGGAGACGAGTCTCTCAATCACGAGACGGTGCCCGCAATGGACACCGTCGAAAAAGCCGGTGGTGGCAATCATCCTAGATCCACTTCACGCACTCGAAGTCCTGGCGGTGCGGCAGGAGCGGATGCTTCGCGAAGATGCGGAGACCCACCTGGTAGGCGCCGGTGGTGCCGGGCATCACGTCCACGGCATAGCGGGCGGTACCGTCCTGAGCCTCAACCATCTGGAGCTCGTTCACCTGGTCGATGTGGAGCTTTCCGTGGATGTCGGTCTGGGCGAAAACCAGTTCCACGCCCACGTACTCGGGCTGCAGGTCGCCGAGGTTCAGCACGATCTCGCTGTGGAGCGGGTTCTTCTCGGAGATATCGTAGGAAGCCTGCGGCTCCGTGCGGGAAACCACCTGAACGTCGTCCCAGCTGCGGCGGACGTGCTTCTTCCAGGCGGCGATGTCGCGGGCCACCTTGAAGTCATCGGCCTTCACCTCTTCGGCACGCTGGGACTGCGGGATGTAGTACTGGTTCATGTAGTCGGTGAGCATGCGGTTCGTCGTGAAGTCGCAGGCCACCCGGGCGATGGTGTTCTTGATATAGCCGATCCACTCGTGGGAACGACCCGTCGTGCGGTCCACGTTGTAGTAGGCCGGAGCGATGTCGTTCTCCAGGATCTGATAGATCGTGGCGGCGTCCAGTTCGTTCTGGAAGCCCTGGTCCTCATAGGTGCGCTCCTGCGGGAGGGCCCAGCCGGCGCCTTCCTTGTAGCCTTCCACCCACCAGCCGTCCAGGACGGAGAAGTGCATGGTGCCGTTCATGGCCGCCTTCTCGCCGGAGGTACCGGAAGCTTCCTGCGGACGGGTCGGATTGTTCATCCACACGTCCACACCCTGGACCATCCGCTTCGCCGTGGTGATGTCGTAGCCCGGGACGAAGACGATCTTGCCGATGAAGCGCGGATCCTTGGAGATGTCCACGATGTGCTTGATCAGGTCCTGGCCCGCCTTGTCGGCCGGATGGGCCTTGCCGGCGAAGAGGAACTGCACCGGACGCTGCGGGTTGTTCACGATCGCATCCAGACGGTCGAGATCCCGGAACAGCAGGGTCGCCCGCTTGTAGGTGGCGAACCGGCGTGCGAAGCCGATCGTCAGGACGTCGTCCCGGAGGTTCTCCAGGATCGTCACCAGCTCGGCCGGGGAATAGTGGTTGGAGATGCTCTTGTCCTGCAGGCGCTTGCGGATGAAGGCGATGAGCTTGCGCTTGAGTTCCTTCTTGACGGCCCAGACCTCCTGGTCGGAGACCTCGTAGATGCCCTCGAAGCAGCGCTTGTCGTAGTGATGGGTCTGGAATTCAGGGCCGAACACCCGGGCGTGGACCGGCTTCCATTCGCGGGCGCACCAGGTCGGGTAATGGACGCCGTTGGTGACATAGCTCACGAACAGTTCCTCCGGCAGGTAACCCGGATACATGTGCGAGAAAATGTCCTGGCTCACCTTGCCGTGCAGCATGGACACACCATTGACATTCTGGGAGATGTTCGCCGCGAGGTTGGACATGGAGAACTTCTCGTTCGGGTCCAGCGGGTTGTCCTTTCCCAGGGACATCAGGGTCTCCCAGTCGATCTTCAGCCGCTCGGGATAGTGGCCGATGTACTGCCGCAGCATGCCTTCGTCGAAGGCGTCGTGGCCAGCCGGAACCGGGGTGTGCGTCGTGAAGAGGGAGGAGGCACGGACCACTTCCAGGGCCTCGGAGAAGTCCAGATTGTCCTTCTCGATGTACTCGCGGAGGCGCTCCAGGCCGATGAAAGCGGCATGGCCCTCGTTGCAGTGGTACACCTGGGTGTCAATGCCCAGCTTGCGGAGGGCGCGGATACCGCCCACGCCCAGGAGGAGCTCCTGCTTGAGCCGGTTCTCCCAGTTGCCGCCGTACAGGTGGTAGGTCACCTCGCGGTCCTCGGGCCGGTTGGCCTCATAGTCGGTGTCCAGCAGGTACAGGTCGGTACGGCCCACCTCCACCTTCCACAGGCGGGCGGTGATGGGACGGCCCGGGAAGGCCACGCTCGTGGTGATCCAGTTGCCCTCGGCATCCAGGACCGGCGTCGCGGGAATCTTCAGGAAGTCCTGGGCGTCATAGTTGGCGACCTGGTAGCCCTGGCCGGAAATCACCTGGGTGAAATAGCCGTAGCGGTACAGGAAGCCCACGGCCACCATGTTCACGTTCATGTCGGAGGTCTCCTTCAGGTAGTCACCCGCGAGGATACCCAGACCGCCGGAATAGATCTTCAGGGAAGTGTCCAGGCCGTACTCCATGCAGAAGTAGGCGACGGAAGGATCCGTACGCTTGGCCTTCTCGGCCATGTAGGCGTCGAATTCAGCGAGGACGGCGTTCATCCGCTTGATGAAGCCTTCGTCCTCGGACAGCTGCTGGAACCGCTTGATGCTCACGGTATCCAGAACAGCCAGCGGATTGTGGCCGGAGGTGTGCCAAGCGTCCTCGTCGATCGAGTAGAACAACTCCTTCGCGCTTTCGTTCCAGCACCACCAGAGGTTCTTCGCAAGCCGCTCCAGGGAGGATAGTTTGGCGGGCAGGTGGCGCGTCACCAAGACGGTCCGCCAGCTCGGATTGTTAAGTTCGGATTTCATGTACTGAATGGTCTTTTCTTTGACTTTATAGGAGGAAAGGGCGTCGCGCACTTTCCCGAGGGCCTCACTGTAGGCCCGCTGATAATAAACGATTTGGTTGTCCCACAGGGCGATCTGCGCCACCTCGCGGGCGTTCTCCCGGTAAGCAAGGCGCGTCTCTTTGTCCACGCCGGCCATCTCCCGGATCCGGGTGACGACCCCGTCCACGACTTCCCAGTAGTTGGAGTCGCTGCGGTCCAGGACCGTGATGCCGGGATGATCCCCCTTGTAGTGGTCACGGACCCAGAGACCGAAGCCGGCCAGGCTCGTGGTGAGGGTAGGGACCCGGAAGGCAAGGGCCTCCAGCGGCGTATATCCCCAGGGCTCGTAGTAGGACGGGAACAGGGCCAGGTCCATGCCGCACAGCAGGTCGTAGTACCCCATGTCGAACACGCCGTCGTTCCCGTTCAGATAGGACGGGATGAAGTACACCTTGACCTTGTCGCCCAGGGCGTTCTGCAGGCCGGTCTCCCGGAAACGGCGCGTGATGGTGTCGTATTCGGCATTCATCAGGTAGTGCGAGACCTGTGTCCGGTACTGCGGATCCCCATCGCCCGAGAGTTTCGCGGCCAGGGCCCGGTCCGCACCGTGATGGCCGGAAGGGATCATGATGAACGCCTGGATGCTGCGGCCCTCGTAACCGGAGCGGTTGAGTTTGTCCAGCGCATCGATAAAGACGTCGATGCCCTTGTTCCGGAACTCATAGCGGCCGCCGATGCCGATGAAAAGGGCATCGGAGGGCACTTCCTCCGCGGACATCGCGGTCGCCACCTCGATGAGGCGTTTCCGCGCCGCGTCGTGCAGGCGCGTGTAATCCTCGTCCGTGGCGGGGGTGAAACTGTTCTCGAACCCGTTGGGCGTGACAACATCGACCTTGCGCTGGAGGAACTGGGCGCACTCCTTGGCGGTGATCTCGCTCACCGTCGTGAACACGTCGGCTTCGCGCGCGGCCATCTTTTCCAGGGAATGGAGGGCGACGACGTTGAAACGCCGGGCCATCTCGTCCCCGTCATAGGCGGCCATGTCGTTGTACAGCGGCAGGTTGTTGCCGGCGAGGCAACGGCCGATGACGGTGGCGTGGGTCGTGAAGACCGTCGCTACCGGAATCTTGGACCGCTTGATCTGCAGCAGGCCGGCGCCGGTCTGCCACTCGTGGAACTGGGCCACGGCGTGGTCGGCCGACGAGAGGTTGTAGTTGTAGAAACTCTCGATGACCTTGCCAGCGACATAGCCGAAGACGGCCGCCTCCTTATAGTCCCAGTTGCCCGTCAGGGAATCCACCCCGAAGGCCTCCCAGAACTCTTTCAGAATGTCGTCGCTCTGCGGCAGGAACGTCTTGTAGTCCACCAGCACGGCGACGGGGGTACCGGGAATGTTCCACTTGCCCACACGCAGCCGGAGGCCTTCCGAGGCCGCCTGCTGCCTCCAAGACCGGAACAGAAGCGGATCCTCGATGAAATCGGGATTGCTTGCCCGGTGCATCCAGACGTCCGGTCCGATGAGGATGTGATGGCGTCCCAGCTGGGACTTCAGGTGGAGGGCCTTCGTGGCGACGACGGTGTAGATGCCGCCCACCTTGTTGCAAACCTCCCAACTGACCTCGAACAGGTAGTCCGGATTCGTGATATGATTATCCATTATTTCTTCTTGACAGTTTTTCTGGTTGAAGTTTTCTTCGCGGGGGCGGCTTCGACCTCCCGGGCCACCGTCTCCTTCACGTCCAGGGCGGCGCGCTTCTCATCGAGCCGGATCTGGAAGTCGGAGAGGACGTTCATGAAGTTGATGAACGCCTCGTACGGGGTATCGTACGGGTTGAAATACTTGTGGACCTCTCCGTCGGAGAAGAACTTCGTGCACATGTAATAAAAATGGTCGCTCTCCTGCAGGTGGCCGAAGTCCTCCCACAGTTCGGGATCGCCCACGATGGACAGTTTCTCGGTCATCGCATAGACCTTGTTGAACGCCTCCTGCTGGAGCTCGTTGCCGAGCCAGGCGGTGACGTCGCGCTCTTCGTCGGCCCAGGAGATGGGATCCGGAACGTCCAGGTCGGCCACGGGCTTGTACTTCTTGGTGGCCTCGCTCGGGGTCACGAAGGAGAAGGTACCGTCGGAGATGACGGCCTCCGGAAGGGCCTTCATGAAGTCGAAGATGCCGCTGGAGGCATTCTGGTGCTCGCCGAAGGTCTCATAGTCCATGAACAGGTTCACGATGTCGTCGTCCTTGGCGGACTCCTTCACCCAGTTGAGATACTTCGTGGCGGTCAGGGGCCACATCTCCCAGCCCTCGTTGGAGAAGCGGAAGGCGATGTCGTCGGAGAGGCTGTAGTTGCGGAGGAGGAGCTTCAACTTGGGCTGCGTGTCGCAGCCATAGACGAAGTTCGGGCTCTGCCAGCCCATGATGTGGCGGGCACCCTCCGTGAGCATGGTCTTGAAGCCGAGGCCATAGACCGCCTCGCCGATGGCGTTGGAGTAGATGAGCTCGGTGTTGCGGAAGGTGGTCGGGGTCACGCCGAACAGGTCCTCGATGGCCTTCTTGTGCTTGAGCACCTGGTGGGTGAACTCGGACTCGGAGGCGAGGGAGGCCAGGGAATGGTAGTAAGTCTCGCAGAGGAACTCCACGCGGCCGGTCGCGGCCAGGGCGCGGAAGCTGTCGATCACCTCGGGGGCGAAACGCTGGAACTGCTCCAGGGCGGAACCGGAGATGGAGAAAGCCACCTTGAACTTGCCCTTGTTCGCCTTGATGAGCTCCAGCAGCTGCGCATTCATCGGAAGATAGCACTTCTGCGCGATGCGGCGGAGGATGGTGCGGTTGGCGAAGTCGTCGTAGTAGTGCGAGTCCTTGCCGATATCGAAGAACCGGTACAGTCTGAGACGGGTGGGCTGATGGACCTGGAAATACAGGCAGATGCTTTTCGTTGCCATATTCTGTGATTTTACTTGACTACTGATTCGTACACTTTCTTGAGTTTGGCGGTCGCGCCGTTCCACTTGAGGGCATTCACCTCGTCGAAGCCGGCCTTGGCCGAGAACTTCGCGAGGGCGGGATAGCTCAGGAGGGCATAGATCTCGTCGGCCATCGCATCCACATCCCAGAAGTCCACCTTGAAGGCGTACTTGAGCACTTCGGCGGCGCCGGACTGCTTGGAGATGATGGACGGGACGCCGGTCCGCATCGCCTCCAGGGGCGAGATGCCGAACGGCTCGGAGATGGACGGCATGATGTACACGTCGGACAGGGCGAACATCTTCTGGACGTCCATGCCGCGGAGGAAACCCGTGAAATGGAAGCGGTCGGAGATGCCCAGCCGGGCGGCGTGGCGGATGCAGCGGTTCATCATGTCGCCGCTGCCGGCCATCACGAAGCGGACGTTCTTGGTGCGCTTGAGGACCTTCGCGGCGGCCTCGATGAAGTACTCGGGGCCCTTCTGGTAGGTGATACGGCCCAGGAAGGTGACCACCTTCTCCTTGACGCCGCGCTCCACCACCAGGTTCTCCCGGCCGCTGAAGTCCACGGCGTTATGGACCGTGACCACCTTGCCGGGATCGATGCCGTAGCGGTTGATGACAATGTTGCGCGTGAGGTTGGAGACCGTGACCACGCGGTCGGCCATCAGCATGCCCTTGCGCTCGATGTCGAACACGCGGGTGTCGATGTTGTCCACGCTGCCGCGGTCGAAGGAGGTGGCGTGGACGTGGATCACCAGCGGCTTGCCGGTGAGTTCCTTCGCGGCGATGCCCGCGTAATAGGTGAGCCAGTCATGGGCATGGATGACATCGAACTCATCCTTGCGCTGCATGGCGATCGTGCCGCCCACCATGGCGTAGCGGGCGACCTCCTCCATCAGGTTGGCGCCGTACTTTCCGGAGAACTTGTACTTCTGGCCGTAGCTGATGGCGAAATCCTTCACCTGGCGCTTGCGGTCCTCCTCGACCAGGCGGGTGAACTCCTCCGGGTCGGCATACGGGACCATGTTGGTGCCGATGTGGATGAACTTGACCTTTTCCAGGTACTCCTCGACGGTCTCGGAAACCGTGTCGACGGGGACGTCGCTGGCGTTGATGATGGTGGTCGCGCTCTGGTCTTCGTCACCGGAGGCGGACGGCATCACGAACAGGGTCTCGACGCCGTTGTAGGCGAGACCTTTCACGATGCCTTCGCAGGCCGTACCCAGACCGCCCGCGATATGGGGAGGAA
>Ga0310690_10001355_pt1 | contig 43415 bp, 34 predicted proteins | sample AusTroGonzalo_MG_2_FD_207661 | JGI IMG/M metagenome (GOLD analysis project Ga0310690, IMG submission 207661) | Bovine rumen microbial communities from tropical cattle in Woodstock, Queensland, Australia - Gonzalo_04 (v2) (version 2) | ecosystem: Host-associated > Mammals > Digestive system >... | reverse complement strand
CTACTATAACAACGACAGAATCAAGTTAAGACTAAATGGAAAGAGTCCGGTGCAATACCGAACTCTTTACCATGATAATTAATGTTTAACCGTCCAACTTCTGGGGGTCACATCATTGAATCGCCATTTTTCATTGAGCCAAGGAGAACCTCTTTACAGTTTCCTTGCGACTTCCTTCTCGGTGTAACCCTCGATGATGTCGCCGACCTTGATGTCGTTGAAGTTCTCGATGTTCAAGCCGCAGTCCATACCGGCGCTGACTTCCTTGACATCGTCCTTGTAACGCTTCAGCGAGCCGAGCAAGCCCGTGTAGACCACGATGCCGTCGCGGATGACGCGGATCTTGGTGTTGCGGGTGATCTTGCCGTCCAAGACCATACAGCCGGCGATGGTGCCGACCTTGCTGATCTTGAAGGTCTCGCGGATCTCGAGGTTGCAGGTGACCACCTCCTCGATATCGGGAGCCAACATACCTTCGATAGCGGCCTTGATCTCCTCGATGGCGGTGTAGATGATGGAATACAAACGGATGTCGATCTTCTCGTTCTCAGCCATCTTACGCGCTTGCGCGGTGGGACGCACGTTGAAGCCCACGATGATAGCGTTGGAAGCCGAAGCCAGCATGACGTCCGACTCGCTGATGGCACCCACCGACTTGTGGATGACGTTGACCTGCACCTCCTCGGTGGAGAGCTTCAGCAAGCTGTCGGCCAGAGCCTCGACGGAGCCGTCGACGTCGGCCTTGACGATGATGTTGAGCTCCTTGAAGTCGCCGATGGCGATACGACGGCCGATCTCGTCCAAGGTGATATGCGGGCTGGTGCGGCGCGTCTGTTCGCGCTGCAGCTGCTCACGACGGTTAGCGATGGCTTTCACCTCGCGCTCGTCGACCATCACGTTGAAGCCGTCGCCAGGCATGGGAGCACCGTTCAGGCCGAGCAACAGCACCGGCGTGGAGGGACCAGCCTCCTTGACGGGACGGTTGTGGTCGTCGAACATGGCCTTCACCTTACCATAGGTGGTGCCAGCCAGCACCATGTCACCAATCTTCAAGGTGCCGTTCTGCACCAGGATCTTAGCCACATAGCCACGGCCCTTGTCCAAAGCGGACTCGATGACCGTGCCCTTGGCGAGGCGGTTCGGGTTGGCTTTCAACTCGAGAAGCTCGGCTTCAAGCAACACCTTTTCGAGCAAGGCATCGACGTTCAAACCGATCTTGGCGGCGATTTCCTGGTCTTGGTACTTACCGCCCCAGCTCTCGACGAGGATGTTCATATTGGCCAATTGCTCACGGATCTTGTCGGGGTTGGCGGTGGGCTTATCGATCTTGTTTAGGGCGAAGACGATAGGCACGCCAGCGGCCTGGGCGTGGTTGATGGCCTCGACGGTCTGCGGCATCACGCTGTCGTCGGTAGCGATGACGATGATGGCAACGTCGGTGATCTTGGCACCACGGGCACGCATGGCCGTGAAGGCTTCGTGACCAGGGGTATCCAAGAAAGTGATCTTCTTGCCACTCTCGGTGGTCACCTCGTAGGCACCGATGTGCTGCGTGATACCACCAGCCTCACCGGCCACCACGTTGGTGTTACGGATGTAGTCCAAGAGCTTGGTCTTACCATGGTCGACGTGACCCATGACGGTGACGACAGGGGCGCGAGGCACGAGGTCTTCCTCACGGTCGATCTCCTCCGTCTCAGCGATAGCTTCCTGCACATCGGCGCTGACGAAGTCGATCTGATAGCCGAACTCCTCGGCCACCACCGACAACGCCTCAGCGTCGAGACGCTGGTTGATGGAGACCGGCATACCGAGGCTCATGCAGGTGCCGATGACCTTCACCACAGGCACATTCATCATAGTGGCCAACTCGTTGGCGGTCACGAACTCCGTCACCTTCAGGACCTTCTTGTCCTCCTCTTGGCGCATCATCTCCTCCATCAAGTTGCCCGCCACCTGCTGACGCTTCTCGCGGCGGTGCTTGGAGGTCTTCGACTTACCCATGGGAGCCAGGCGCGCCAAGGTGTCCTTGATCTGCTTCGAGATTTCCTCTTCGCTCAGCTCGACTTTTTCTTCGCGCTTGCCTTTACGGTCTTTCTTGCTCGGCTTGGGGCTGTCCTTCGGGCCTTTCTTGCCGCCTTGGTCGGCGGGTCGTTGGCCGCCCTTGCCGTCCTGTTTCTTGCCTCCAGCGTTCACGTTAGGACCTGTCGGGTTCTCCGACGAGCCTTCAGGTTTACCACCTTGGATGCGCTTGCGTTTCTTTTTCTTCGAATCGCCGGGCTTGGCGCCTTTCTTCTCGACAGGCAGCTCCATGGTACCCAAAACGGTGGGACCCGTCAGTTTGGGAGCTTCCAATTTGACGACTCTCGGCTCAACTGCCTTCTCTTCCTCCTTGCCAGGCTCAACCTTGGCAGGTTCTTGCTGGGTCTTCTCCTCCACAACGGGCTTGGCAGCCTCTTGCTTCTTCTCTTGAGGCTCGGCCTTTTGCTTTTCGGGTTTGTTTTCTTTCTTCTTCTCCGGCTTCGGCTTCGGTTCAAGGTCGATCTTACCCAGAATCTTCAGCGAGCTGCCGGAGTTGTTGTCGCCTTCCGCCTTATCCTGTTTAGGCTCAGTCGTCTCGGTCGTGGCAGAGGTCTCCTTCTTGGAATCCTCTTCCTCGGCCTTCGGCTTCTCGGGCTCGGCTGGAGCCGGCTTGACGGTCTTCTTCGTCGGCGACGATATCGTGGTTGAGCGGATGATCACTTCGTCGTGATCCTCATCCTCGACGACTTTCTGCGATTGCATTGCCGAATCAACGGAAACACTACCACCCTTGTAGGAGAGGTTGCCCAATCTCTTGGCCTCTTCCTTCACATCCTTCTCGCCCTGATATTCCTTCACGAGCAACGCATACATGTCGGCCGTGAGCTTCGTGTTGGGAGAGGGATCCACCGTGAAGCCCTTTTTCGTCAGGTACTCGACGATGGTGTCCTTTCCCACATTGAATTCTTTTGCCGCTTTCGACAATCGAATTGAAAAGTTAGTTTCTTCGGACATAGTTTCTTCTTTCTCTTTGCTTCTCGTTTTTATTTGTCATGCCTAAGCATCATTCGGCATCCATTTCGAATTCGGCCTTCAGGATACGGAACACATCCTTGACGGTCTCAATTTCGAGGTCGGCACGCGAGGCCACCTCTTCGGGGGTGTATGACAACACGTTCTTGGCCGTGTCGCAGCCCATCTTGATGAGTGAGTCGATGACCCACTGGTCGATTTCATCGGCGAACTCTTGCAGGTCGACGTCCTCTTCGGCGCTGTTGGCTTCGCTGTTGCGATAGACATCAATCTCGTAACCCGTCAGTTTGCCGGCCAGCTTGATGTTATAGCCGCCCTTACCGATGGCGAGGCTGATCTGGTCGTTCTCCATATACACATTGGCCATGGTATTGTCGCTGCTCAACACGATGTTGGTGATCTTGGCCGGGCTGAGAGCGCGGGTGATCAGCAGCACCGGGTTGTTGGTCCAGTTGATGACGTCGATGTTCTCGTTGCGCAACTCGCGGACGATGCCGTGGATACGCGTACCCTTCATACCGACGCAAGCGCCGACGGGGTCGATGCGGTCGTCGTACGACTCGACGGCGATCTTGGCGCGCTGACCAGGCTCACGGACAATCTTCTTGATGGTGATGAGGCCGTCATAGATCTCGGGCACTTCGGCCTCGAGCAGGCGCTGCAGGAAGATCTCGGAGGTACGCGACAGGGTGACCACGGGCGAACCGTTGATGCTCTCCACGCTCTTCACAATGGCACGGAGGGTATCACCTTTTTTATAGATATCGGAAGGGATCTGCTCCATCTTGGGCAGAATCAGCTCGATGTTCTCGTCGTCGACGACCACGATCTCGCGTTTCCACACATGCATCACCTCGGCGGTGATAATCTCGCCGACCTTGTCCTTGTACTTCTGGAAGATGTTCTCCTTTTCGTACTCCGACACCTTGGTCTGCAGGTTTTGGCGCAGGGCCAGAATGTCGCGACGGCCGAAGTTCTCGATGCGCAGTTCTTCGTTCACTTCCTCGCCCACCTCGAAGTCAGGCTCGATCTTGATGGCATCCGACAACTTGATCTGACGCAGCGGGTCGGTCAGTTCGTCGTCCTCCACCACCTCGCGGTTGTGGTAGATTTCAAAGTCGCCCTTGTCGACATTCACGATGATGTCGATGAAGTCGTTGGTGTCGGTGTCGAACTTCTTGTTCAGCATGCCACGGAACACATCCTCGATGATGCGCATCATGGCTTCGCGGTCGATGTTCTTGAATTCCTTGAATTCCGAGAAAGTCTCTACTAATTTGTAGTTGTCCATTTTTGTTATATTATTATTTTATTGATTATCAAAAAATTATAGCTGGTTTGATTTCCACTTTCTTGCGTTCGAAGAACAGGTTGACAGGTTCCTCGACAGGTTTCTTCTTCGAGGTCTTCTTGGGTGCAGGGGCAAATTCCACCTTTTCGGCATCGAAACTCACCAGCTTGCCTTGCATCTTGCCCAACTCCTTTGTCTTCACTTCGACGTCCTTACCCACATACTTCTGCAGCTGGCGGTCCATCTTCAAGGCACCTGAGAGGCCCCATGAGAGCACGCTCAGCTCGTAGTCCTCCAGGTCGCGGTCGAGTCTGTCCTCGATGAAACGACTCAATTCGGCGCAGTGGTCGATGTTGACGGCCGTGTCAGAGTCCACGTAGACTTCAATCACGTTGTTGGGCTTCACCTTCACTTCCACCAGGAAGCGGTCGGTGTTGGCGAGGCATTCTTCGCAGAGAATGGCAACTTGTTCTTTTGTTATCATTTTAATCTTCAATATTTTAAGTCGGCCCTTCAACAGGTTCAGGGGCCTTTGCTTCTTACAACAAAAAAACCTGTTACTCAAAGTAGCAGGTCTTTTCTTCCACCTCAAGTTGTCGAGCAAGGATTCGAACCTTGACAGGCAGAACCAAAATCTGCAGTGCTGCCATTACACCACTCGACATCATTCGTTTCCGAATGCGGCTGCAAAAGTACAACTATTTTCAATACGTGCAAGCGATTTTTTCGATTTTTTTTGAAAAATTCTGCTTTTTGCGCAACGAAAACACAAATTTGGCGTTATTCTCCGTACAGATAAGCCAAAAAAGCCTATTTTTGCAGTTTGGTCTAGGCAAAATTGATGCGAAAAATCAATAAATAGTATTATATCATTATGACTTTCAAAAGGTTAAACAACATCACAGGATGGCTGGCAGGCTTGATTGCCACCATCGTGTATTTCCTCACGCTTGAGCCTACCGTGAGTTGGTGGGACTGCGGCGAGTACATTTCTACGGCATACAAGCTGCAAGTGGGTCACCCGCCCGGGGCACCCTTGTTCCAGATGATCGGACGTTTCTTCTCGCTCTTTGCGGGCGGCGACGTCACCAAGGTGGCCATGATGGTCAACGTGATGTCGGCCATCTGCAGTGGCCTCACCATCGTCTTCCTCTTCTGGACCATCACCATGCTGGCACGCAAGGTGTGGATGAAAGAGGGCGAAGACGCGCCTTGGAAAAACAAGGTCGGCGTGCTGCTGGCCGGTTTCGTCGGCGCTGTGGCCTACACCTTCACCGAGTCGTTCTGGTTCAACGCCGTCGAGGGCGAGGTCTACGCCATGTCGTCGTTCTTCACCGCCGTCACCTTCTGGGCCATCTTGAAATGGGAACAGGTGGCCGACGACCCGAAGAGCTACCGATGGATCATCTTCATCGCCTTCCTCATCGGTCTGTCCATCGGCGTGCACCTGCTCAACTTGCTGTGCATACCTGCCTTCGTTTATGTTGTCTACTTCAAGAAATGGAAGAAGACCTCGTTCTGGGGCTTCATCCTGGCCGGCGTGGTTTCGGTGGCATTGCTATGGTTCATCAACATGTTCCTTGTGCCTCAAGTCATCAATCTTGCAGGCAAGACAGAGTTGTTCTTCGTGAACACCCTCGGCGCGCCCTTCAACTCGGGTGCCATCGCTTTCTTTGTCGTCGTCATCGGCCTCATCATCTGGGGACTTTGGTATACCTCCAAGCGCAAGAAGGTAATTGCAAACACGGCCATTCTCTCCCTGATGTTCATCCTCATCGGCTACTCCTCGTTCTTCATGCTGATCATCCGCGCCAACACCAACACACCCATCAACGAGAACGAGCCTAAGGAAGCCCTGTCGATGCTGGCCTATATCAACCGCGACCAATACGGCAGCTGGCCTTTGCTCTACGGGCCTTACTATAACGCTCCCATCTCCGACCTGAAGGACGGCACCCCTGTCTACGTCAAGGACGTAGAGGCTGGCAAGTATGTCATCACCGATGATAACAAACGCAGCCTGCCCGACTACCCACGCGAGATGAAGACCTTCTTCCCACGCATGTGGAGCACCCAGAGAGGCTCGCACACCGACATGTATGATTCATATCGCAAGAACGAGAATGGCGCCATCACTGGTAAGACCGTGAACGTTAGGAACTATCGCGGACAGACCGTCACCGTCAGCAAGCCCACCTTCGGGCAAAACCTCAAGTTCTTCATCAACTACCAATGCAACTGGATGTACTGGCGTTACTTCATGTGGAACTTCGTGGGCCGTCAGAACGACATCGAGAGCCAAGGCGAGCTGGACCACGGCAACTGGATTAGCGGCATCAGTTTCATCGACAATGCCCGCCTCGGCGATCAGGACAACATCCCGGCCTGCCTGCAGAACCCAGGTCGCACGACCTACTACTTCCTGCCGCTCATCCTGGGTTTGTGCGGATTGATCTGGCTGCTCAAGCGCGACTTGAAACAGAGTTGGATCATCTTCCTGCTCTTCTTCCTGACGGGTCTGGCCATTATCATCTACCTGAACCAAACGCCCAACCAACCCCGTGAACGCGACTACAGCTACGCTGGCTCGTTCTACGCCTTCGCCATCTGGATTGGCTTTGGCGTCATCGCCATCATCGACTGGGTCAACAGGCTGGTCAAGAAAGAGACCATGGTCACCGTTGTGTCCGTCGGCCTCATCTGCTTCCTCGCCGTGCCCTGCGTCTTAGCCGCCAACGGCTGGGAAGAGCACAACCGCTCCGGCAAGACCTCGGCCCGCGACTGGGCACGCAACTACCTCGCGCAACTGCCACCCAACTCGGTCATCTTCACCCGAGGCGACAACGACACCTTCCCCTTATGGTATGTCCAGGAAGTGGAAGGCTTCCGTACCGACGTGCGCGTGTGCAACTATATGCTCTCAAGCGGCTATTGGTATGTGCACCAGATGGGCCGTAAGGTATACGACTCCGAACGTCTGCCTCTCACACTGACCCCGCAGGAATACAACAACGGCGTCAACGAGTCGCTGCCCATCGAAGAAGAAGAGTTCTTCGCGGGCAAGCGCATCGAGCTGAAGCAAGTCATCGACTTCCTCCACAACCCCAAGGCAGTGAAATACTATCCAGGAGGTTCCTATCACTACGTCCCCTGTCGCAGCGTGAAGCTCACCGTCGACAAGGAGGCCTGCCTCCGCAACGGTGTCGTGCCCGAGAGCATGGCCGACCGCATCGTCGACGAAATCGACTGGGAGATCCAAGGCGACTATCTCTACAAGAACGCCATCATGCTTCTGGACTTCATGGCCACCAACAACTGGGAGCGCCCCGTTTATTTCACCTCGTTCAGCGACATGTCGAAGGTGCTCGGCATCGACAAGTACCTCCACATGGAAGGCTTGGCCTACCGCTTCATCCCTGTCTTGGCGGATGATTATTATAGAGGTATAGGCGGCGTGTATCGCGAAGGCAGCTATGACCTCTTGGTCAACAAAGCCAACGAGGGCATCACCAACTGGGGCAGCATGAACCAAGACGGTGTGGTGCCCGACCGTGAGAGCATCCGCAACTCGGCCTACGCCATCCAGGCCTATTCGCGCCTGGCCCAGGCTCTGGTCAGCCACCGCGCGACCGATTCGGCCATTATCGTCATGGACAAGTTCCAGGAGTTCTTCCCTGCCGACAAGTTCCCCGCCGACATTCGCACCTACCATTTCCCTGAGTTGTATTACATCTGTGGCGACACCGTGAAAGGCGACGCGTACATGACCCAACTGGTCAACAACTACTGCGACAAAATCCGGTACTACGGCAACATGCAGCCCAGGTTCAAGGCATACTATTCGGAAGACATCGATGAAGGTTTCAGCCTGCTCAAACACTTCGGCAACGTGGCCAACAAATACGACCGCACCGAGTTGTCAGAGATCATCTCCAACAGGATGATGGAATACCTCTCCTTGTATTACGATGAATAAGATCCCGTCGGGACACAAACGAAAAACAGCGTCTGGCGAACCCGGACGCTGTTTTTTTATATTGATTACATCAAGCCTCAAGCCTGGCTCTCCAGCTTCTTCCTATTGATGAAACTCCAAACAATCAGTCCGATGCCGCAGAGCACGAAGGGAATGCTGAGCCACTGACCCATGTCGAAGGTCATGTCTTTCTCAAAGGCCACTTGCACATTCTTCAGGAACTCGATAAGGATGCGTGAGCCGAAGATGATGACGAGGAAAGTGCCGAACATCAAGCCGGGCTGCTTGTCGCCCAGGTTGCGCTTGTAATACATCCATAGCAGGATGCCCATCGCCACAAGGCAGAAGAACGCCTCGTAGAGTCCTGTAGGATGGCAAGGCAGCCATTCGCTCGGAGGACAAGGCGCATCCCATGCATTGCAAGCCGTATAGTTGTCGACCGTGCCGCAGAACTGCTCTGCGCCGCGCAGGAAGACGAAACCCCAAGGCAACGAGGTAGGCGTGCCATAGATTTCGTGGTTCATCACGTTGCCACAACGGATCAAGGCACCAACGAGGCACACAGGGATCACAATGCGGTCGAAGAGCCAGATGTAGCTGATGCTTGGCCTCTCGTCCTTCTTTTTCGGCGACTTGTTGTACCTGCGCATATAAATCCACAAGCCCAACAGGATGCCGATGGCTCCGCCGTGGCTGGCGAGACCGCCTTCCCACACTTTCAGGATGCTTAGCGGATCCTTAAGATACACATCGGGCTCATAAAAGAGGCAGTGACCAAGGCGTGCGCCAACGACGGTAAACAGCAGCATATAGACAAGCAGCTTGTCGAGCGCGTCGTCGCTCATGTGCTCGCGGCGGTAGATCTTCCTCATGATGAAATAGCCTATGAGGAAGCCCAAAGCCCAGAACAAGCCGTACCAACGGACGGAAAAGCTCCCGACGGAAAACAACACGGGATCGACATTCCAAGTGATGTAGTTCAAAAGCATAATTCAATAATTTTAGCGCAAAAGTAGGAATATTTTTGTGTTTCCATGTAACTTTTCGCCCAATTCTCCGTATTACCATTATCAAAGATGGACAGAATTCAGTTCAACCAGTGCGTGGAGCAATATGCCGACCGGCTTTTCCGCTTCGCGTTCTCGAGCCTCCGCAACCGCGAAGAGGCCGAGGACGTGGTGCAGGAGAGCTTTGCACGCGTATGGGAGAAACGGAGCACCGTGGACTTCGCCAAGGCCAAGTCCTACCTCTTCACCACCGCCCACCACGCCACGATTGACGAAGTCAGGCACCGACAGCACTTCGCGAGCGGCGAAGCGCTGCTACCCACCGAGGCGAGAACCATCGAAAGCCCCTACCCTGACGTCAACGACATCCTGCACAAGGTCTTGGCCACCCTTCCCGAAGCACAACGCAACGCCTTGCTCTTGCGCGACTACGAGGGCTACAGCTACCAGGAAATCGGCGACATCACGGGGATGAGCGAGGCGCAGGTCAAGATCAACATCTTCCGCGCCCGCACCGCGCTCAAGAACAAACTGAAAAGCATCGACAACCTCATCGACATAGAGCCATGAAAACGAACATCACCACCGACAACTACGAGGCCTACCTCTTGGACTACCTGGAGGGCAACCTCAGCCCCGATGAAGCGGAGCAGCTGAAAGCCTTCGTCGCGGCCCAAGGCTTGGACTGGGACGAACTCACCGAGGCCTTGCCCCATCTCGAAGCACCTCACATCGCGTATGAAGACAAGGAAAGCCTGAAGAAGAAAGGTGCCGTCATCCCGCTCTATGTCAAGATTGCCTCGGCTGCCGCTGCCGCCGGTCTGCTGCTCACCGTCACGCTATGGCCCGAGAAGTCGTTGCCCAAGGTGGAACCGATTGCCGAGTTGAGGCCCATCCTCCCGGAACGTCTCATCACTGCAAGCGATATCGCTCCCTTGCCGCCAAGGACGATCCGATTCGTTCAGCCGCAGAGCGTTGCAAGAGTCAAACCCACCATCCAAGAGAGAGTCGAGACACCGTTGTTGGCTGAGTTGGAGTCCATCAAACCCGATGCCTTGCCAGTTCCAAATAACATTGACGACCTTGACATTGAGCTTTTGGCCTACCGCATGAACGCCGAGTTCGCCATGGCCCAAACGGACGAAAACGACTATATGGACTATGCAGAGGACGAGCGCAACCTCTCACTCATCGGCAGGGGGCTCCTCAGGCTGACCAACGGCCGCCACGACAACTTCGCCAGCCTGATAGGCGCCGGCGTGCGCAAGGCCAAACAGGACGTCACCAATGTTGCCACCGACCTTGCCCTCACCGCATACCAACGCGCCGACGAGCATATCGAGGAAGCGCGCGGGCGGTGGGAAGGAAGAAGAGGCGAATAAAAAAAATGCCGCTTTCGAGCGGCATTTTTTCATTACAAATCCTATGGTTTTAGAAGTTGATGCTGAAGCCGAAACTGATCGGATGTGCCTTCTGTTCGTTGCCGAAACTGAAGATAGGCAACAGGGCATAATTGGCAAAGAAACCTATGTCGCTGCTACCAATACGAAGTGAGGCATCGAGTTTGAACTGGTTGAGTGGTCCCGAGAAATAGTGCTTGTCACTCTCCCCGTCGCCATACTTCACACGGTTCCATTGCGCGATTCGAAGTCCAGCGGTGACACCCAAATCGATGTACATTCTGCGTGTCGGCCTGATCTCCACCATCAGCGGGGCTTGCAGGAACAGCGCGCCGTACTTGCTGTTTTTCACGACGAGGCTGGAATCGATGGGGACCAGTGTATTTATTACATTGTCGGGGTCATATTGAACGGTGACATTATTGTTCCAACTGAAGTTGTTCCAGCCGAGGCCTACACCTGTAAACAAGCCAACAGTATGTCTTCTATCGAAGGCGATGCCCACATCCGCGATATTGAAACCAAAATACCAGCTTCTTAATGGGCGGAGTTCCATCCCATTGGTGCCACCCGTCGAGACATAGACATCGGTGAGCGTCGGGTTGACAAGCATGTTCAGGCCAGCTTCGAATCCGTTCCAGTTCGCGTCGAAAAGAAGCGTCCTCTCACACGGCCTCGGCTCACGATGGTTGGTGTGATGAATAACGATGTTGCTTGAGCCATCTACCACGACTTTGCCCGACCCCGTTGCATTCATGTGAGACTCCTCATAATGCAGTTGAGGTATCCTTAAGTCACCAGAGCCTAAGACATCGGCATAAATCACCTGGCATTGGCCCATGAGCGTCACATCGCCCGAGCCATACAACTCAACGCGAACGGTGTCGTATGCCACCGTCATCTTGAGGTCGCCGGAACCATAAACAGCGAGGTGGAGATTGTCGCCTTTTAAGGTGCCTCTACCCAACACATCCCCCGATGAATGCATGATGACCTCGTCAAGTTGCTGCATAGAGACCTCATAGTCGCTCGCCCCCGAGAGGAGCAATGTTCCATTAACCACCTCATATTGGGAGGTGTATTCATCGTTACGCACCAACGAGAACTGGTCCTGCGTCTGCCTGATTACCACATCGCCCGAACCTTGGACCTTGATGTTTTTCACTAAGGAATCCCCTTCATTCCTATATCCCAACCGGTTGAACCGGTCAAACATCCCCTCGAATTGTTCTCCCCATCTCTCCATATCATACCCAAACTGTTCCCAATCCACGGAGTCTGTGAGTTGTTCAAGCGTGTGGCCCAACTCCAGCATCATTTCGTTGAGTTCTGACATGTCGGGCATAACAATCTGGATGGTGTCTGCTTGAGTTGTAACAGAAGTCGTGTTTTGCGCCTTCACACTTCCGAAAGCCAGCAGCAGCATAGCTGCAAAAAAGAATCTTGTTTTCATTTCAAATAAGGTTTTATTGTTTCTCTAATTACTATTGTTCTTCGCGGAAAACACCAGTAATACGGAGAAACGGCGGAAAAGTTACAGGCTTCACTCAAAAAAAGCGAAAAAATGGCAGTCGCGCTCAGCGGTAATGGTTTCCTCTTCGGTCAGCTCCAGCCTCACGTAGACCTTTTGCAGGTCAGCGTTGAGCAGGCATTCTGCCAAGCCTTCCACAGAGTATTTCTTGTTCTCGTTGGCGGCCATCTCCACCTTCACCTTTTGCGCAAACAGTTCGTGTCCTTCTAGGTCACACACCCTGACGGTCAATGTGCCATCGATGCTGCGCAGCAGGTCGGAGGTGACGAAAACGCCATAGTCTTTCCTGTCGACCGACAGCAGCACTGGTGCATAAAGCATCCTCAACCGCTCTTGCAACACCTTCGGATTACCATAATAGTCGATGGACGACCAGGACGTCACGGGCCAGGCATCGTTGAGTTGCCAATAGAGTGTGCCCATGTTGTAGGGCTTCGCCGTACGGTGCGCCTCGATGGCGACTTCCATTCCGTAGGCCTGCGAGAGTTGGCTCAAATACACATATTCCTCAAAATCCTTGGGCTGGACGTTGGGAAAATACCGATGTATGAAATCGTCAATCTGCCGCGTGCCACGAGGATGTTTTTGGTGTGCCGCGATAACCTCGGCATCCAGATTCAGCTCGGCACCTTGAGCTATCTTCAGCAAGGTGGAATAGTCGGGATAGCTTTGGTAGCCGTACTCGCTGTTGAAGCGGCCCACTTTTTCACGATACATTTCATAAGGTTGCTCACCCCACCAAACGCCCCAGTAATGCACATCGCCTTCGGTCAGACTTTCGGGCCGACCCCAACCTTTCGAGGGCGAACTAGGCCAATAAGGCCGCGTGCCGTCGTATTGTGCAACAGCCTGAGGCAGAACACTTTCAAACAGTCTGTCGTAACCCGCTTTAATGGCGCGGTCGTCCTCCTCACTCCAGCCCAAGGACTGTTGCCAGCCCCAGTTGTAGTAGCCTTCCGAAATCTCGTTGCCGCCGCACCACAAAGCCAGTGAGGGATGCGGAGCCAGACGTCTAACTTGCTCCTCAGCCTCAATGCGGGCGTTTTCCAGAAACGCCTCATCATACGGATACATCGTGCCGGCATACATGAAATCCTGCCAAACCAAGATACCCAGCGAGTCGCAAATGTTGAAGAAGTCGTCGGAGGGATAGATGCCGCCACCCCATACGCGTAGCATATTGAAATGCGCCTCCTTGGCCTGACGCAGCAGGTGCAGCGTGTTTTCAGCATTGATCCAAGTCTCGATCATCTCCTCGGGCACATAGTTCGCACCTTTGGCATAGAATGGCACGCCGTTCACCTTGAAATAGAAAGCACGACCGATGCTATCAGGCTCGTCCACCATCTCTACAGTTCGGATGCCCGTACGGAACACTTTGGTATCCAATACTTTATCTTCTTTCTTCAAGACCACTTCAAAATCATACAAAACTTGATCACCCATTTCGTTGGGCCACCAGAGCTGGGGATTGTCGATAGTGATAGGAATAATACTATGCTGACAGTCCTTCGACCCCTCGACAGGCTCAGGGCTCAAGGGGCTGCTTGCCAAAGTCGCTGAGCCTGACAAAACGAGGACTTCACAAGCTCCACCTGTCACATTCTCAACATCCAAATGAAGCAGCATCTCCGCCCTTTCCGTATCAGCAGTTTGGGTAACGAAATAAGCATTCTCCAGCCTTGCCTCGTTCCAACCGACCAACTTCACGGGCCTCCAGATGCCCACATTCTTGTACTTCGGTGCCCAGTCCCAGCCATGCTGGTAAGGTGCCTTGCGCGTGACGGCATATCTCTCGGGCAATCGTGGCTGATGCTGATCATACAAGGCAATCTGCGTGTTATCGTAACGGATGAAATGCACCTCAAGTAGGTTGTCTTTTTCTTTCAACAATGACTTTATCTCCTGTTTCCAAGTGCGGAACTGGTTGTCGGCAAAGAACAACCTCTCACCATTCAATTGGACTTCGGCATAGGTATCAAGGCCTTCGAAAACCAACTCAACATTCTCTTTTTCAAGCAGTTCCTTGTCGGCATCGAAACGCAGAGTGTAGTCCCATAAATGGTCGGAGATCCACAGAAGGTCTTTTTCTACCGTACCGAGGTAGGGATGCGGGATGATGTCGTTTTCATAGAGGCTCTGCTGCACTACCGAGGGTACGTCGACCTGCATATTAATATCTAAGGTGTCGCCAGTGAGCGTCCAGCCTTGGTTGAGGCTCTGCTCAACGACATTGGGTTTTTCAACAGTTTGGCAGCCAACCAAAATGGCTAATGCCAATAAACAATAGAATACTTTTTTCATCGCCTATTATTTCTTTTTCACAAAACTTCCAAAACCTTTTTCTCACACGGAAAGTCGCCAACCGGCTCCTTTCCGGCGGCAAGGCGGTTGCCGAGCCGCACACATTCAAAAGTTTTGCCTTGTTTTGAAGGTTTTGTGATTAAAATGGGTTCAGCATTTTTTCCATTTCGTAAATCAGGTCCCTGTTCGACTCGGTCCAGACCATCGTCGCGCCGGTGTTGTCCGTTTGCTTGGGATAGAGCTTCTCGTTGAAGCGCGGTACCCAATGTGCCAGCGAGGCGTGGCAATGCACCGCACCCGTCATGTTAAGGATGTCCTTCACGTTGCCGAGGTTGATGCCGCCGCCCGGCATGATGCCGATCTTTTCGCCATAGCGCAACTGCATCTCCGCAATCATCGGGACGCCTTCAAGGGCTGTGGGCTTGCCGCCCGAGGTCAGGATTTTGTCGAAACCGAGGTCTATCAGCTTTTCAACGGCCTCAAAAGGCTTCACACAGGCGTCGATGGCGCGGTGGAAGGTGAATTTCAGTCCCTCGCCTGCCTCCATCAAAGTCTTGACGGTCTCCACATCGAGTTCGCCCTTGTCGTTCAAGGCGCCGATGACCACACCCTCGAAGCCGAGTTTCTTGCAAAGCATGATGTCGGTCTTCATCATCTCCACCTCTTCCTCGTCGTAGATGTAGTTGCCCGGCCGCGGACGGATGAGCACACGCACAGGGATAAATGAAATGTCGATGGCCTTGGCTAAGGTACCGAATGACGGCGTCACGCCGCCCACTTCAAGGCATTCGCACAGCTCCACGCACTGGGCGCAGCCGTCCATCGCGTTCTGCAACGACTTGATGCCGTTGGCACAGATTTCCAGTCTAATCATAGTTCTCAAATTTTGGGGCAAAGATATTGTTTTTGTTGAAATCTACGATTCGACGTAGTCAATTGTTGAGGAGAAAGAACGGGTTACATCGATTTTAAGCAAATATTTGCACTTGTCTGAAACCGAAATTTATTGCAATTTTGCAGTAAATTTCGGATATAAGCCCTATCGAAATCGGAATTTATTGTAATTTTACAGTAAATCTCGGATAGAAGTCCTATTGTAATCGGAATTTGTTGTAATTTTACAATAAATTTCGGATAGAATTGTTGTAGAACTATGAAATCCAAACTCATAATCATCATCCTTTGCTTTTTCAGCATAAGCGCCTTCGCGCAAAACACCCATATCCTCCCTACCCCGCAGCAAGTCGAAACCGCTGAGGGCCATTTCGTTTGGGATGAGAACGTCGTCCTCACCTACGACGCCTCAGATACCGAAATCAGCCAGATCGTCACGATGTGGCGCAACGACTTGGAGCAGATCAGCCCCAACAGGATACTCTTCACGCGTGGCGTCATCCAAGGAAAACACTTCATCGAGCTCATCAAGACCGACCACCTCGGCGTGAGCGAGAACGAGGACCAAGCCTACCGCCTGACCATCAACCCCAACTTCATCCGCATGGAGGCCACCACCAACACAGGCCTCTTCTATGCCACACAAAGCCTGAAACAGCTCTACCGTTACGCCTACCTGAAAACCAATGGCGGCACCATCAACCTGCCCTGCATGACCATCACCGACTGGCCCAACTTCAAGATCCGCGCCTGGCAGGACGACATCAGCCGAGGCCCCATCGTCAGCATGGATTACCTGAAACGCCTCATCCCGCAGATGGCCGAGTGCAAGATCAACGCGTTCTCGCTCTACACCGAACACACCTTCAAGACCCAATGTCACCCCGACGTCGCGCCCACCGATGCCTTCACCGCCGAGGAAATCAAGGAGTTGGAGGACTTCTGCCGTCCCTATCACATCCAAATCATTGGCAACCAGCAGTGTTTCGGACACTTCGAGGAGATTCTCTGCAACCCCTTCTATAGCCATCTGGCCGACACGCCATGGAACCTCAACCCAGGCAACGAAGACACCTACAGGTTCCTCGAAGACCACCTGCGCGAGGTGGCAAGAGCCTATAAGTCAACCTATTTCAACATCAACTGCGACGAGACCGAGAGCCTCGGACAGGGCTATGCCAAGGCTTATGTGGATTCCATCGGCCAAACGACGGCTTATTACCAGCATGTCAACCGCGTGAACCGCATGTTGCGTCCCCTCCGAAAGCGTGTGATGATGTGGGGCGACATCGCCGCCGACCATCCCGAGATCCTGGAGCATCTCGACAACGACCTCTTCCTCATCGCTTGGAGCTATGTGGGCATAGACGACTTCGACGACTTCCTGAAACCTTATGTGGCTTCGGGACACAAGTTCTTTGTCGCGCCCGGCGTCAGCCTCTCCGAAAGGGTATGGCCCAAGCATTATGAATTCAAGGCCAACATCACTAACCTTTGTCACGACGGCTACAAAAACGGTGCCTTGGGCGTCATCAACACCTGTTGGGATGACTTCGGCGAGTCGCTGACCAACTGCGCCTTGTACGGACTGGCCTTGGGTGCCGAGACGAGTTGGAACGCCGTCACGACCAAAAACCGAGGCACCGATCTCAACTTCACCACCCACTTTTTAGGGAGCCTCTCAGACGACATCTGCAAACATCTCGACGAGCTCTCCGAATGGACCAAAATCGACGGCATAGGTATGTTCTCCGCCTTCACCGAGCCCATGACGCCCTTCTACCCTTCCCTCGTCGGCGACTCCATCAAAGCGATGAACCAGAGGGCCTTCGTGGCACTCTCTGCCTTGGAGAAGACTTTGAAGAACGACAAAAACCAAGCGAAGCAAAACCCTGAACTGTTCGACAACGCCCTCTACGCACTACATCGCATGCAATGGTGCGCCAAACGCAACATAACCCGCTGCCAACTCTACCGCACCTTCAACGACCCCTGCGAGGCCAACACCGTCGAAAGCCAGAGGATGATGCAGGAACTGATGTCAATGCTGCACGAGCTGAAGACCGAATACGTCAAGGTGTGGGATTTCGAGAGCCGTCCCTATTGGCTCGATGTCAACATGAAGAAATACGACGACATCGCCAGAGAGTTGCAGCGCATTGAATATCTGCCGTTCATTGAACCGACGAATGACGCTGACAGCAATGCCGCCATCATGCTGAAAACCATCTTCGGTGACAAGGAGATTCATTATACCCTTGACGGGAAGGAGGTCACGGCCAGCGACTCCACCTATCTGCTGCCCATCGTTTTGGAGCGGCCATGCATCGTGAAAGCGGCATGCTTTAATGCATTGGGTGAAGCCGTATGCGCTGAGCGTTACTTCTGCTACCACAAAGGCATGGGACGACTGAAGCGACTCAACAGCCCTGCGGGCAACTACCGCCCCGCATACTCGGGCGGCGGCGACGATGCCCTCGTCGACGGCAGCCTCGGCAGCGACAACTACACCGACGGGCATTGGCAAGGCTTCTACGGCATCGATGCCAACCTCGAACTGGATTTCGGCAAATACCAGAAAATCAACGCGCTCAACATCGGCTTCTTGGTCAACGCCCACGACTGGATTCTCCGTCCCGACGAGGTAGAGGTCTACACCTCCAACGACGGCAGAATCTACAAGCACTACAAGACCTTCACCCTCACGACCGAGGTTCCGCTGACGGGCAACCACACCTTCCGCGAGCGGTTCGAGACAGGACAACTCTCTACGCGCTACCTGCGTATCGTGGTGAAAAACCCTGGGAAGCTGCCGGAAGGCCTGCCCGGAGCGGGTTATGACTCTTGGATTTTCATGGATGAGGTGATGGTGGAGTGATCAGCGGCGCACGCGGCTGTAGTTCATCTCGTACTCATAGTACAGCGGGGTGATGCCCGTGCCCGTCAGTTCCATCTCCAGCACGCTGTTTTCCCTGATCAGGCTGACCACCGAGACCTTCTCGGTGCGGTATTCGCCTTCCTGAAGGTCTTTTAGCGAATAATACTCCTCAGCCAGCAGGCGGTTCATTCCCTTTTCGACGACGCGCACATGCAAGACGACATCCTTCACCTCGCCCGGCCCCAGATTGTGCAGCTCGACTTCCAAGTCGCAGTCAGCTTTCTCGAACGAGCGGCAGGGATGCGACTCAAAACGCAAGCCTTTCACCAGCAAGGTAGGTGTTTCGTCGATGGGGACGACCTCCATCTCAGCCGATTGGTAATCCTCAGGAATCTGGCCCATGCGCCACTCGGGCATGGTGGTCTCAAGATAATAGTATTTCTTGCCTCGGAAGAGCATATAACGGTCTGCCAACACCCCGTCGCAATGTACGCCAACGGCCATGTGTTCGGGCAACAAGAGTAGCACAAAATCGGCATCCATCTCATAAAGCAACGCCGCCAACAGCGACACCTTGTCCTCGCAGTCGCCACAGCCGTCCACCAAAGTCTCAATGGGATAGCGCACATACTCGTCATCGCCTTTCGATTCCGTGTCGAAAGCATAGGACAACGACTGCACGAAACTGAGTGCCAAAGCGATGCGCTCAGCCTCCGTGTCAACACCATTGCTGAACTCTTGCGCCAAGGCACGAATCACTACACGGTCGCGTTCCGACAGCATAAAACCGAAATAATTGGGCGGCACCACACTACCGTTGAAATGATAGCGATAGAAATGGTGCTCACGATCATTTTGGTAATAGTCGTACAAGGCCGTGCTGATATTCAGCATGACGGAGCACGACTTGCCCTTGTATTCCCAGGAGTGCTGCACCTCATAATAGCCATCACGCTTCACCACGGAATGTGCCGAGGCGGTGAGATGGGCGAAAGCCAATAATATAAAAAGGTACAGGCGTGTGCGCATGGGAAGTCCGTTTTCCCAATGAAACGCAAAAACCGTGCAAAAATTGTGGGTTATCTTCCCCAATAATGGAAATCCTCCAGTTGGTTCAGCAGCTCGCGGACGGCAGCTTCCAGCTGTTCGTCGATGCCATCAGCCATCTTCTCGGGCGTGTTGCGAACCATGACATCAGGATCCAGCTGCGTGTTTTCCAACCAGTTGCCTTGTTCGGTGCGGTAGCCCACCACGGGCAAACCGAAATACAAGGACGGGTCTTGCAAGGTCTCCCAAGTCACACTCGACATGGTGCCAGGCACAGGCATACCGACGAGGCTACCCATCTGCTTGTAGCGATACACCCAAGGCGTGCCGTGGGCGTTACTGTAGTTGGCCTCGCCGATGAGCATGATGGAAGGCTTGTTGTAACGCCGCGAGGGCATCACGCAGGCTACGCTGTCGTTGATGACTTGCTCCAGGTATTTCTCGCCGCTAAAGAGGATCTCGATGTCCTCATGCAAGCGACCGCCACCATTGAAGCGCGTGTCGATGACGATACCTTCGCAGAGGTTGTACTTGCCAAGGATTTGGGAATATACGTCGCGGTAGCTGGCATCGCCCATGCTCTTGATGTGGACATAACCCAAACGCCCGTTGGATAGCCTCCTCACAGCTTCTTCGTTGCGTTTCACCCAACGGTTGTAGAGCAATTCGTTCATCGCGCCGTGGCTGATGGGCTTCACGGTCTCCTCCCATGTGCTTCTGCCATCCGACACCGTCACCAGAACAGTCCTGTCTCGCTTGTTATTGAGCAAAGGATAGTAATCCATGCCACGCGTAATCGTCACTCCATCAATCTTTTGGATAATACAGCCTGCCGTGACTCTCGATTGCTGCTTGTCGAAGGGTCCGCCTTCCACCACTTCGGCGATTCTCAAACCATCGCCGTCGTATTCCAAATCAAGCAGCACACCGAACTCGGCCGTGGCATCGCCGCCTCGGCTTGAAGGACGGTAGCCCGAACCCGTATGCGACACGTTCAGCTCGCCAAGAATCTCGCTCAGCATCTCGCTGAAGTCATAGTTGTTGTTGATATGCGCCAAGAAGGGCTGATAGGCCTCTTTCATCAGAGCCAAGTCCACGCCGTGGTGGTCCTTCATGAAGAAACGCTTCTCGATTTGCAGGAACACATGGTTGAACATATAGGCACGTTCCTCGGCGAGGTTAAGTTCCATGGTGGCGTCGTATTTGATGGACGTCGACTTGCCGCCTTTGTCGATTCTCTGGAGGTTACCGCCCGAGAGCACAAACAGGTTGTCGCCCTTCATCACCAGCTGTGCACCGCCTTGTCCCATCTTCTTCGTGATCTTCATCGACTTCTCTCGCACGTCGAGTTCCCAAAGGTCGTAGCCTTTCTCGAACGAAGTCATGAAATAGAGTTTCTCACCGTCTTTTGAGAGTGCGATGCCGCTCAGGTTCGACGACATCGGCGTCAGACGCATAACACGGTCTTGCAGATGCTCGAGCTCCACCTCGATCTGCTTGTTCTCATTCTGTCTCTGTTCATCTTGATCGCCTCTGCCGCCGCCCTTGTTGGCCTCTTGCAACAAAGCATATTCCTCTTTGCTGAGGCGGAACTTGTCGTAGGCATCCTGATTCATGAATGCGATGAAAGCATCGTTTTGGCTGCCCCATGAGGCATGGGAGCGCATACCATAACGATTTGAACGATAGATAATTGCATTACCATCCAAAGCCCAATGCGGGCTACCATCGATATAGGCACTCTCGGTGATGTTGAAGATCTCCTGCGAGCCGTCGGCCCTCACGATGCCGATGTCGGAATAGGGGTCGCGCATGTTGGTCACCAAAGTCAAGACGAACCACTGGCCGTCGGGCGACCACTCGTAGGAAAAGCCGTAGTCGTCAGTGTCATAGTGTTGTCTCCCATCGGTGATCTGACGCACTTCTTTCGATGCCAAGTTATAGACTTTCAAAATGTTACGATTCTCAATAAAGGCAATCTCCTTGCCATCGGGTGAGAAGCAGGGAGCAATGCGCTCGATGCCGTCGTTGTCGAACAACCGGGTCTCTTCTATCAGCGTGGCATACACAAAGTTGTGGTCCTCGCGGCGGCTGATGGTGGCTTGATAGAGGTTCCAGTAGCCATCACGTTCCGAAGCATAGACCAACGTGCGGCCGTCCTTCGAGAACGAAGGGCTGCGCTCGGGTTGCGGCGTGTGGGTGATTTGCTTGGTAGTGTTGTATTCATCAACACCTGTCACAAACAATTCGCCACGCGAGATGAAGGCAATCAGCTTGCCGTCGTCACTCAGCGCAAAGTCGCCGATGCCCTTGAAGTCTTGTTTCACCAATTGGTTCGGCTCCTGGTCGTTGACAATCTCAATGTTCACCTTTTGCGGCTCACCATCGATACGTTGCGTGTAAATCTCACCCATGTAGCCGTAACACAGCAAGCCGTCGTTGGCCACACTCAAGAAGCGCACGGGGTGGGTGGTGAAATGGGTCACCGCCTCCACCTGCTCAAGGTTGTTGACAGGCGCCTTATACACATTGAAGCTGCCGTTGTTGCGCTCACTTAAGAACACGACCTCTTGATAACCAGGCAGGTAACGCGGGTCTCGGTCTTCGCCCACATTGGTGGTCAGTATGGTATGGGTCTCTTCCTTGGCATTGTAGTACACCACGTCGCGGGCCACGGACGAAGTATGGTGCTTGCGCCAGATGTTCTCGCTGCCTTTGCGGTCGTAGTAAAGGAACGACTGCCCGTCCTTGTCGAACGACATACTGCACACCGGCACGGCCACCACCTGCTCGGGGCGACCGCCTTCGATGCTCACCTTATACAATTCTGTAATCCAGCCAGCGGCAAACTGCACGTTGACAGCCGATTTCTGGATTTGGGCGGAGAAATAGATCTCCTTGCCATCGGGCGAGAAAGCCAAAGGCGTCTCGGTGGCCGAGTTGGTCGTGATACGTTGCGGCACACCGCCCTCGGCAGCTACGAGATAGATGTCGAAGTTGCCGTTGCGGTCGGTGGCAAAGGCGATTTGTTTGCCGTCGGGCGACCACACCGGCTCGGTGTCGTAAGCCGCGTTAGTAGTGATTTGCAGGGCCTTGCCTCCTGTGGCAGCCACCACATAGATGTCGCCCTTATAACAGAAAGCGATTTTGTCGCCCTGAGGCGAAATTACATTGTGGCGCAGCCAAAGTGGTTGGGCGGAGAGGCTTAAGCCTGTCGCCAGTAATACAAGAAGAAATAGTTTTTTCATATCACATTCATTATTAGATTATTACTCTCTCTCATGGAAAATTTGTCCTCGATAGCGCATTATGCCCAACGCCCGCTCATAGTCGCGATCTGTCAGCACGAACTCTTTGCCATAACGGTACAGGCGCGGACGGTAGCTAGGTCTATTTTGTTCCTCTCTGACCACGATACTGGTATGGTCCCAATCAGTACGGTCGTACAAGGAATGGCGGTCGGCTATTGAAGCCCTATCCATGGCGGGTATCTGCCAAAGGTACAAGGTATCGTCGAAGACCATCAACGCCGAGTCGACCATCTCTTGAGGCGGGAAATCAATACAAATATCCCAAACCATGTCTTCCCTCAACATCACCTGCTCCTGGGCAGGAATCAGGCAATCCTTGGTCACGACCTGTCCGTTCTCATGACCATACAGAGTTATAGAAACCATGTGGTCGGTATTGTTCACAACCCGGATAAAGCACTTGTCAGACCAATACTCTTCAATCGCAGCGTCCTCTTCTTCTTCTTTATGACTCACATAAGGGACCCATAAAAAGATGTAGATAGCATATACGGCGATCACAGCTAAGGTGACAATCAACAACAGCTTAGTGTCTTTTTTCCATTTCATAGTCGATCGCGTTTAATTGCTTACTTCAAAACACAACACCAATTCCCCTTCAAGAAACAGCTCCAACTTGTCGCCAACATGCACCTCCCCCACGCCCTGTGGTGTGCCCGTAAAGATACAATCGCCTTCGTTCAAGGTGACAAACTTTGAGACATAGGAGACAATCTTGTCAAAACTGAAAATCATGTCGCTGCTGTGGCCTTGTTGTCTCCACTCGCCATTGAGCTTCATGCCAAAGGAAATGTCTTTAGGACTGTTCAACGCACTGATTTTCTTGAATTTGCCCATAGGTGCAGAAAAGTCAAAAGCCTTGGCGATTTCCCAAGGATGGCCTTTGGCCTTGCACTGGCTCTGCAGGTCGCGGGCGGTGAAGTCAATGCCTACGGTGAGGGCATCGTAGTATTCAGAGGCCTGCGCCTCAGCGATGTTTCTCCCTGATCTACAGACCTGTAGCACCAACTCCGTCTCATAGTGAATCTCGTGGCTGAAATCGGGATAAGGGAAAGGCTCGCCCGCAGGCAGCAACGCCGTCTTCGGCTTCATGAAAAACAGGGGTTTGCTCGGCAAGTCGTTGTCGAGTTCCTTGACATGCGCCAGGTAGTTGCGGCCTATGCAGATGATTTTCATAACCTTACTTCTTCACTTGTTTGCCTCCCATGCGCAACTTGATGGCCGTCACCACTTTCTTAGTGTAGCGCGGGAAGTCGTTGTTCATAATCCAGGCGTAGTAGGGCGGCTCTTGGCGGAAGACATCCTCCACACGTTTGCCCTTGTGCTTGCCAAACATAAAGACCTCCTTGCCTTCGTCGTCGAAGATGATCTGACCCGAGAGGTCGGCGTTCTTATGGTGGGCTGAGAACTCGGAGAGCTGTCTCATGTCGTTGGTCGGTCCTTGTGACTTATTGCCTTTACCATCTTCATAGTCAACACCTTGATACTTGTCAAGCATGGCACGAAGCACATCGTAGGTCGCCTTGGTGTCGGCCATGGCGCCATGTGCGCCTTCCAACTCGGCGTGACAGAAATAGCGGTAGGCGCTCTTCAGGTTGCGAGGCTCCATCTTCATGTAGATGTTCATCACATCAATGAAATCGCGGCTCTTGAGGTCGAAATCGTAGTCGACGCGGAGAAACTCTTCCACAAGCATCGGGAGGTCAAACTTCAGGATGTTGTAACCCGCCAAGTCGGCATTGCCAATGAAAAGGGCGATTTCCTTGGCTTTCTCGCGGAAGGTGGGCTTATCGGCCACCATTTCATTGGTGTAGCCATGCACCGAAGTCGACTCGGCAGAGATGGGCATCTCGGGGTTGAGCAGCCACACACGTTGCTCCTCGTCGCCATTCACATTGATTTTCAGCACACTCATCTCCACGATGCGGTCGTGCGAGGGATTCAGGCCTGTCGTTTCGAGGTCGAAAAAGGCTATGGGACGTTTCAAATTCAGGTCCATGTGAGATTTGATTTTGAATGCAAAAATAATACATAAAAGAGTGCGATATTCATTTTTTTCCTACTTTTGCCCCACTTTTCAAACAAAAAAAGAACTATTAGAAAGAATCAAATTATTGAAAGACATGATGGAAGAAAATGAAATGAAAGAGAAGGAAGAGTTGTTCTCGAAGGCAGTGAAAGCAGGAAAGAGGACCTACTTCTTCGATGTGAAGTCAACCAAGAACGACGAGAAGTACATCACCATAACTGAAAGCAAGCGCCGTTTCGACGAGGGTTTGCAGCGCTTTTTCTACGAGAAGCACAAGATTTTCCTCTACAAGGAAGACTTCGAGAAGGTCTCAAAGGGTTTGAATGACGCCATCAACTACATCGAGACCGGCGAATATCCGGCCGACTACTACGACCAGCCCGAGCCTCGTCACTTCGAGCGCGCAGAGGGTGAGAGCCACAACGAGATCGACAGCGCTATCGACAAATGGTTCGACAGCCTGGACAAATAAGCTTCCCGAAACGACAAGACAAACCGAGGCCGCATGAACTTGCGGCCTTTTTTTGTTGCCACAGCCATCGCAGGCAAAAACTTATCAACAAATCGTGCGGGTGTTGATAACTTTCCCCTTTTGGCAACAATAAAATGCGGCGAAAATGCGTAATTTTGTAGCGCAAAAACAGACCGATATCATGGGTAAGACAATAGCGATAGCCAACCAGAAAGGCGGCGTGGGCAAGACCACATCCGCCATCAACCTCGCGGCCAGCCTGGCCGTTCTAGAATACAAGACCCTCCTCATCGACGCCGACCCGCAAGCCAACGCCACCTCGGGCGTGGGCATCGACCCCAGGACTGTGGAGACCAGCATCTACGAGTGCATCATCGACCAGGTAGATCCCAAGACCGTCATCACCGAGACCGAGACACCCAACCTCTTCCTGATGCCCGCCCACATCGACCTCGTGGGGGCCGAGATCGAGATGATCAACCTGCCTGAGCGCGAGCTGATGATGAAGAGACTCCTCGCCCCTATCAAGGACGAATACGACTTCATCATCATCGACTGCTCGCCGTCGCTGGGTCTGGTCACAGTCAACTCGCTCACCGCCGCCGATTCGGTCATCATCCCCGTGCAATGCGAGTATTTCGCCCTTGAAGGTCTGGGGAAACTATTGAATACCATTAAGATAGTACAAACCCGTCTCAACCCCAACCTCGACATCGAAGGCATCCTGCTTACCATGTTCGACACACGTCTGCGCCTTTCCAAGCAGGTGGTGGAAGAGGTCAAGATGCACTTCCAGGACATGGTGTTCAACACCATCATCAACCGCAACACGCGCCTGAGCGAGGCCCCGAGCTTCGGCAAGACCATCGTCATGTACGATGCCAACAGCACCGGTGCCATCAACTACCTCAACCTCGCCCGCGAGATCCTTGAAAAGAACAACTTATCCACCAAAGACTAACACGCCATGCCTGACAAAAACAGAAGAGCCTTGGGGCGCGGCCTCGACGCCATCATGCAGAGTCCCGAAACCGACATCACCAGCCGCGACATCAGCGGCGATTTCGTTGCCGGCGCTGTGGCCGAAATCGACATCGACCTGATTGAGACCAACCCCTTCCAGCCTCGCACCGAATTCGACGAGACCGCCTTGCGCGAACTGGCGCAGTCCATCAAGGAACAAGGCGTGATCCAGCCCGTCACGGTGAGAAAGCTCGGCTACAACAGATACCAACTCATCTCGGGCGAGCGCCGTCTGCGCGCCTCCAAGATGGCAGGGTTGAAGACCATCCCCGTCTTCATCCGCGTGGCCAACGACGAGCAGATGCTCGAGCTGGCCCTCATCGAGAACATCCACCGCGAGAACCTCAACGCCATCGAGGTGGCCATCTCCTACCAACGCCTCATCGACGAATGCAACATGACACAGGAGGAAGTGAGCGAGAAGGTGGGCAAGAGCCGTAGCGCCGTCGCCAATTTTCTGAGGCTTTTGAAGCTGCCCGCCGAGGTACAAATCGCCATCCGCGACGGACATATCACCATGGGCCACGCCCGCGCCCTCATCAACATCACCGACAAGGAAGAACAGCTGAAACTCCTCCAACAGATCATCATGGAAGAGATGAATGTGAGGCAGACCGAGGAGCTGGCCGACAAGGCCAAAGGCAAGTCGGACAAGGAGCGCAAGCAGACCAACTTCATCCCCGAGCATTTCAAGAGCAGCATCAAGAAACTGTCGCAGACCCTCAACACCAAGGTGAAGGTGAAACGCAACGTGAAAGGCCAGGGCAGCGTGGTCATCGACTTCAAGGACGAGGCCGAGTTCGACCGCATCATGGAACTCTTTAACCAGAAATAAACGCCATGTCGCGCCGTGTCCTGTTCTTGCTTGGACTGCTTCTGCTTGTCGGCTCACCCAAAGCTGAAGCGCAAGACCGTAGGCCGCAGAAAGCCGCCATCATGTCGGCCTGCCTGCCTGGCCTGGGACAGGTCTACAACCGGAAATGGTGGAAAGTGCCGATTGTCTATGCCGGATTAGGCGGCTTGGGCTATCTTTCCTACAACAACTACTACGAATACCAATCCTACCTTCATGCCTACCAATTCAAGACCGGCGATCTGCCCGAAGGCGTGACACTCAACCAACACGAGACCGACCTGGCCAACAAATACGCCGAGAGCCAGCTACAGACCTACAAGGAATCGTATCGTCGCGACTTCGAGTTCTACAGCATCCTCACCGTGGCTTGGTATGGTTTGAACATCCTTGACGCCTGCGTCGACGGGCATCTGTATTCCTATGACATCAGCGACGACCTGAGCCTCAGCATAGACCCATATCTGAAGCCCGCGGAGACGCTAACACCCATGCCGCAATACGCCCAAGTCGGGCTATCGTTTAAAATGAACTTCTGACCATGAGAATCGCCATCATTGGATACGGAAAGATGGGCCACGAGGTGGAGAAAGCCGCCCTTGCCCGTCAGCATAACATTGTCGTCACCGTCGACAACCCTCAAGAATGGGAGGAACGTCTCGACCTCGTCAAACAGGCCGACGTCGCCATCGACTTCAGCCAGCCCGACCAGGTGGTGGGCAACATCCACCGCTGCTTCGATTTGCACCTTCCCGTCGTGGTGGGCACCACGGCCTGGCAGGACCACTTTGAGGAGATCAAGACACGTTGTTTGGCCGAGAAACGGAGCCTCTTCACCGCGCCCAACTTCAGCATCGGGATGAATATCATGTTCCTGCTCAACAAGCAGTTGGCCAAGTTTGCGGAGAAGTATGGCTACCAGCTCTCGATGGCCGAGACGCATCACATCCACAAGCTAGACAAGCCCAGCGGCACCGCTGTGAAGCTGGCCAACGACATCCTCGCCGTCGACCACGACTACGACCGTTGGAGCATCGACGCCCCCGCCGAGCGCACCCTTTATATTAAGGTAACGCGCGAGGGCGAAGTGAACGGCATCCATAGCGTCATTGCCGAGTCGCCTGCCGACAAAATCACCCTCACCCACGAGGCCTACAACCGTCAGGGCTTCGCCTTGGGTGCCATTGCCGCCGCCGAGTTCCTCATCGGAAAAACCGGTGTGTTTGGGATGGAGGATTTGTTTGGGGAGTGATATTGCTTCGCAAGAAATCTTTCAATATCAGATAAAAATCATTCAAAAATCACTTTGATTTGAAATAATTTGTAATTTTGCCTTCGATTGCTCGGGGAAGACATCCGAGCAGTTGAAGGCAATTTGTGCTTGTATCTCGAAGTACGAAATCTGGAAAATTTGGTAATGAGATAGAATGCATGAGTTAGCTAGCCTAGATTGTATTCAATGTATTTTTGATACAACAGGCTAGGTTACCGTGTACTATTTTTATTACCAAGGTTATTCCAGAGCCTGTACTTCGAAAATAGGTGCGATGAGTTTCCTAGCCTTCTTATAGTCAAATCTGTATACGTGCCGAATCGGGGAAGCAATAGGCAGAAAGAAGTTGCGCCCGATTGACGAAATTAGGGCATATGAAAATGAACGAATCGATTACATTGTCACAATTTTGCGATGAGGTATTGAACAAATTCAAAGGCAACCTTACAGATGCTGTTTTCTGCTATTTGCAGAGCGACAAAGAACTCATGTGCAAATACTTGACACTGGTAAGAAACCTTGAAAAAGGCAAGCAAACCGTGAACAGCCAACTAGCGCAAGCCGTCACACGAGAGTTCGACCTAAAAAGTACAAAACAAAAGAACATGACGCCCAACAGCATGTTGATAGAAAGTTTCTCAGAACTGGAGGAAAAATGACTAACGCTATTAGAATGATTTTCGCAGGATGTATGTTGTTAGTCTCAATATGTATCCCAATTAAAATGATTGGACAAAAGCTTGCTATTTCAGGTGACGGCCAATTAAGAGTTATTCCATCATTATATGGTGAGGGTCTAGTGATATACGACAATATGTTGCCTCACTATAAACCTATGACAAAAAGCGTTATAATCAAACGGTATGACCTTAGAGCAGACCAAGGAGAGTTGAAACGGGATTATACTCATGTCGGGCGCCAGGGTTTTTGGAGGACTATGGTTAGTTATGATAGACAGGGGAATGTCGTAGAAGTAGAAGTAAATGGTGAAAAAATATCGTTGCAATACGTTAATAATAAAATTGTCGAAATTAATTATGACCGCCAACCTAATTATAAATTTAGTTATGGTTCAAAAGGCCATCTTGAAAGCGCTGTATCAGAAAAATATACATATAAATACAATGTGGATACAAGGGGAGACATCACCAGCGTGAAAGAATACTTTGGTGTCAAAATGTCATCAACAGCAATAAGTATGAGTTATGACAACCAGCACAGAATGACTGCTTATCATGAAGTTGGTGATTTTTTTGGAACCCCATATAGTTGTGATTACAGATGGGTTTATGACAAAAAAGGAAATTTAGCTTCTTATAAACGCATTTATCATAAAAATGGTAGAAAAACAGAGGATTTAGAATACCGATTTGAATATGATACAATCGGAAATCCAACTCGTTGTATAAGGTATCGTCATGGTGATATTACAATAATTGATGGCGGCTATGAATACGAATATGATTATTCGTTCTATCTATCACCAGAAGAAGAAAGAAGACAGGATTCCATACTGCAAGTAGAGGAGATGTGGCGGAAAGCACAAGAAGCTGAACGTCAAAGAATAGCATCGCTTAAATCATCTTTTTCCTCATGCCGATTCTTATTTGACAGCGAAGAAGACTTCGAAGCAAGCATAGCTGAAGAAGCTGATTTCGAAGCAAAAATCATAGAATTGCTTGACAATAAAATCGATGAAATCTCGCAAAATGTAAAGACTGGCAGGGAACTTCGCCAACACAATCAATCAAGCCGCGATATGTGGTACATCTGTAACATAAGAGTTTCAAGCCAAAGGATATCAACATATAGAGAGAACAGGCTCATGGAATTTGTGTCTGAAAGGAAAGTGTTGAGTAGGAAATATAAAAATGATTTCTTAGATGAAAGCTACTACCTTTTTTTGAAGGATTATATCTATCAAGCAAGACGTGAAGACGGGGAAAATCCATACCATTCGGATTATTACCGTTTGGTAGAATAGGTGTTGGCATTATTGTTCCGTTATAAACAAAAAGATAAACTCGTTATAATTGAAAAAACTTCAGTAATCACCCATAACTCAAAACAATATCGATTTATGGATAATTATAGCGTTGTTTTTGACAATATGCAACCATAGATACCCCAAAATCATTGACAGTGCGAAGGGATAACTTTTTTTTCGTGCAAAAAACAACCCGCCCTTTGTCGGTATAAAAATTTATACCTATTTTTGCAGAAAATTTCTGCTATGCCCACTTTGTTGATAACCTTCGGGATGCGTTTCTTCTTTTATTTGGATGAGCACCAGCCCATTCATGTGCATATAGACTGCAACGGGAAGAAGGCCAAAATCGCATTGGAGCCTTCAGTTAGCTTGGTTTACAACCACGGACTGAAAGAACAAGAAATCAAAAAAGCAATCGACACTTGCGTCATCTATCGCGACGATTTCATAGCAGAATGGCATAAAAGATTTGACTAAACATTTATGGACTATGGAAAAGATAAAGAACATCTGGTTTGACGAAAACAGAATCTATCTGAAGACAACCGAAGGCCGCGTTTTAAGCCGTCCCCTGGAGGCATACCCCGAACTGAAAGAAGCCTCAATGGAACAACGCAACGACTTCACCATCGACGATGAAGGCACCTCCATTCGCTGGGAAGACTTGGATGCCGACATGCACATCTCGAGTTTTTACGAGACGAGTGAGCCGAACAATCAAAATGAAGTGGCCAAAATGTTTGCGCGTTTCCCATGGCTCAATGTGTCGGAAGTGGCCCGTGCCATTGGCATCAACAAGAGTCTTCTGGCCCGTTATATCTATGGCATATCCAAGCCGAGCGAACAACGCCTGCAACAAATTCGTTACACATTGCACGCCCTCGGAACAGAGCTGCAAAGCGCATAAAAATGCAAAAATTATCTACATATTTATACTATTAGACTATAGCGATCGTTTATAGTGAAAATAAAAACAATCAATGTCATTATTACTCTTCATTTTAATCGTCCCAGCCCTCTTCACCATTCCGATTGCGTTCTGCTGGAAGCAGTTTGAGAAGGCCGGGCAAAAAGGCTGGTACAGCCTCATCCCCTACTACAACATCTACGTCTTCCTGAAGATTATCGGGAAACAGAAGAAGTTCTGGTGGTGGTTCTTCATCGTCTTCCCTTACATCAACATCTTCATGCTGCTGCTCATGCTTGTCGAGATGGGCAAGTGCTTCGGCCGATTCAAGGTGTGGGAGGAAGGCATGGCCGCCCTTTTGCCTTTCATCTTCTTCCCCATCATCGCCAAAGACGACAAATACCAAGACCCGCTCACAACCACCAGACCCAAGAAATCGACGGCCCGCGAGTGGTTCGATGCCATTATTTTCGCCGTGGTCGCCGCCCTGATCATCAGGACCTATGTCTTCGAGGCCTTCACCATCCCCACTTCGAGTATGGAGAAATCGCTCTGTGTTGGCGATTATTTGATTGTCAGCAAGATACACTATGGACCAAAGCGTCCCAATACACCGCTCTCCTTCCCCTTTGTGCACAACACCTTGCCGGGAAGCAAGACTGCGAAATCATATCTGGAATGGATCAAACTGCCCTATCACCGCTATCCCGGCGTATCGACAATGAAGCGCTACGACCCCATCGTGTTCAACTATCCCGCCGGCGACACGGTCTGCGACATCTTCCAGAGCAGCATCAGCTACTACGACCTCGTGCGCGAATACGGACGTCAGAGGGTTTGGAATGACCATAGGAATTTCGGCAATGTCATCGCCCATCCTGTCGACAAGCGCGAGAACTACGTAAAACGCCTCATCGGCATGCCTGGCGACAGCCTGAAAATCGTCGACGGCGTGGTGTACATCAACGGAGAGAAGGCCTTTGAGCCCGAGAACATGCAGTTCAACTACACCGTGGTGACCACCAACGGCGGCATCAACAAGCAGACCTTGGACCAATACCACATCACCGAGGGCTACCGCACCGACGACCCCAACACTTTCGTCCTCAACATCAGCGCGAAGGTGGCCGACGAACTCATCAAGCTGCCCTACATCAGCTCCGTCATGAGGGTTGTCAGGGCACCCGGTCAAGAGACCAGCACAAGCCTCTTCCCCAACCGTCCCGACCTCTATCCCTGGAACATCGACAACTTCGGGCCGATCTACATCCCCAAGAAGGGTGAGACGGTGAAGCTGGATGTCAACACCCTGCCGCTTTACGAACGTGTCATCCACGCCTACGAGCTCCACGACCTGAAGGTGGAAGGCAACCAAATCTACATCGACGGACAGCCCGCCGACAGCTACACCTTCGAGATGGACTACTTCTGGATGATGGGTGACAACCGTCACAACTCCGCCGACTCAAGGTATTGGGGTTATGTGCCTGAGAACCATATTGTTGGCAAACCCATACTCATCTGGCTCTCAAGAGACAAGGAGAATGGCGGCATCCGCTGGGACAGGATGTTCAGAATTCCGAAGTAACATAAAAACCAAACACAATAGGCTGCCGCTTCCGACAGCCTATTTTTTTTGCATTCAAATCGCACAAACATCCACACATAAACCAACATTTTTCTTTATTTTTGCATTTTTATAAGGAAAAAGAAAATGGCAGCAGGAAACAACCGTAAAGAAAACACCTTCAGGGCCAAGACAACTCCCGTGGAAGAGCCTGTGGAGGAACGAACCATCACAACAGAAGAGCCACCAAAAAAGGAAACTCCTAAAAAGAGCAATAAAACACCTAAGAAAAGCGAGCCTAAACCTCAGGAAGGCAAAGAAAAAAAGGAAACCGACGGCCGTCTCAACAAAATCATCGGCATCCTTTTCCTCTGCCTCGCCGTGTTTCTTGGTATCGCCCTGATTTCCTATCTGGTGAGTTTCTTCAGCGGTCACCATCAGGAATACGGTTACCAAATCTTCAGCCAGAAGATACAGATTGAGAACCGCACCGGTAGCGCTGGCGTTTTCTTGGCGCAGACCCTCATCAAGGAGTCGTTCGGATTAGGTGCTTTCTTCTTTGTCTACCTACTGACAATCATAGGATTACGTCTGACCGATGCCTCCAAGATCAAGATGTGGAGCATTTGGAAATGGGCTTTGTTCTCTTTGGTCTGGCTGCCCCTGTTTTTCGCCTTCATCGCAGGTTATGCGCCCCAATGCGCCATCTTCGGTGGTGCCGTGGGCATGTGGCTCAACAACTTGCTCCAAGAATACACCGGCTGGATAGGCGTGCTGCTCATCCTCGCCTTCCTGTTCTTGGTCTTCGCCGTGTACCAGTTCAACCTCACGCTCAACTATTTCAAGGAGCTGCGTGAGAAACGCGAAGAAGCCAGACGCCAAGAGGCGGCCCGCATTGCCGAGCAACGCATCAAGGATGAGATAGAAAGACAGAACACCATCTTTGGCAACAACGACGAAGACGTCGACCCCGATGCGACCGACGACGAAGAAGAAGCTGAAGACGAAGGCGATCGTTTGCCTCCCGTCACCGCCATCACCAAAGACCTGACGCTCGAAATCACCAACCCAGAAGACAACCATCCAAAAGACAAGACCGAAACGTCGAGACCTGAAGAACAGGGCCAAGACGAAATAGTCACCATAGAAGGCGTGGCCACCTTGATCGAAGACGACAAAGACCAAGGCCAACCCGAAAAGAAGGTCGAGCCGGAAAACAACGTCGAACTCGTTATCGAAGAGACGCCCAAGGAAGAGACCGTGGACAAGCCCAAGAACATGGAGCACCACACCTTGGACACGCCTTTCGACCCGCGCTATGAGTTGCGCGACTACAAGTTCCCCACCTTGGACATGCTCAACGACTACGGTGGCGGCAAAGCCGAAATCGACAACGAGGAGTTGGAAGCCAACAAGAACAAGATCGTGGAGACCTTGGGCAACTACGGCATCGCCATCGACAAGATCAAGGCGACCATCGGCCCCACGGTGACGCTTTACGAAATCGTCCCAGCCGCAGGCGTCCGCATCTCCAAAATCAAGAACCTGGAAGACGACATCGCCTTGAGCCTTGCCGCCTTGGGCATCCGTATCATCGCGCCCATCCCGGGCAAGGGCACCATCGGCATCGAAGTGCCGAACAGCAAGCCTGAGACCGTCTCGATGCGTAGCGTCCTGGCCTCGGAGAGGTTCCAGAACGCGAAATTCGCCCTGCCTTGCGCCATCGGCAAGACCATCTCCAACGAGACCTATGTCTTCGACCTTGCCAAGATGCCGCACATCCTCATGGCTGGTGCCACGGGACAAGGCAAGTCGGTGGGCTTGAACGCCATCATCGCCTCGCTGCTCTACAGCAAACATCCTTCGGAGCTGAAGTTTGTCATGGTCGACCCGAAGAAGGTGGAGTTGACGCTTTACAACCACATCGAGCGCCATTATTTGGCCAAGTTGCCCGACACTGAGGACGCCATCATCACCGACGTGAAACAGGTGGTGCGCACCCTCAACTCCCTCTGCATCGAGATGGACCAGCGCTACAACCTTCTGAAAGCCGCCGAGTGCCGCAATATCACTGAATACAACGAGAAATTCAAGGCACGCAGGCTGCTGCCCACCGAGGGTCACCGTTTCCTGCCCTATATCGTCTTGGTCGTCGACGAGTTTGCCGACCTCATTATGACGGCGGGTCGCGACGTGGAAGCCCCGATAGCCCGTCTGGCCCAGCTGGCACGCGCCATCGGCATCCACTTGATCATCGCCACGCAGCGTCCTTCGGTCAACATCATCACGGGTTCCATCAAGGCCAACTTCCCGGCCCGTATCGCCTTCCGCGTCATTTCGCAGGTCGACTCGAAGACCATCCTCGACCAAAGCGGCGCCAACCAACTCATCGGTCGCGGCGACATGCTGCTCTCCACGGGCAACGACCTCGTGCGCCTGCAATGCGCCTTCATCGACACGCCCGAGGTGGAGAAAGTCACCGATTTCATCGGTGCACAACGCGGCTACAGCGAGCCGTTCCTGCTGCCCGAGGTGCCTGAAGACGAGGGCGACGCCGCCGACATCGAAGACGACGGCGAGCGCGACAGCCTATTCGAGGAAGCCGCCCGCGTGGTGGTACAGACCCAACAAGGCTCCACTTCAATGATCCAACGCAAGCTGAAACTTGGCTACAACCGTGCCGGCCGCATCATCGACCAATTGGAGGCCGCTGGCATCGTGGGGCCCTTCTCCGGCAGCAAGTCGCGCGAGGTGAAAGTCAGTTCCGAAGCAGCTTTGGAACAGATTTTGAGGGACCTCTACAACAAAGACAACGGAATTTGACCATGAAAACGAAAAACATCATAGCTTGCCTGTTCCTTCTGTTTGCAACACAGGCAGTTAGCGCACAAAGCAATGCTGATGCCATCATCCGCCTTTTGGTCGATCAGATCAAGAGCCACAAAAACGTGGAGATGAGTTTCAGCTATCAAATCAGCCCCGACGGCCGGACATTGGGCGAGTCGCAGAAGGGCCATGCTTGGCTTCAAGACGAGGCCTACAAGATTGAGATGGCCGATCAACAGACCATCTCTGACGGCACCACCATCTGGTCGTATCTCATCGACGACGAGGAAGTGATGATCAGCAACGCCAGCGAAGGCACCGACAACACGCCGCTGAAGCTCCTCACCTCTTTGGACGAGAGCTATGCCGCCACCTTGACTAGCATCGACGGCAATGGCGTAGCCATGATCGAGTTGGCCAACCCCAACGGACAATACAAACGGGTGACCTTGAAAATCGACACCAAGAAGAGCGAACTGAAGAGTGCCGACATCTACATGGAAGACGGCAGCAAGGTCGTCATCACCGTCGAGGAGATGAAATTCGACCAAGACCTAGACGACAAATTCTTCACCTTCAACAAAGCAAAGCACCCCAACGTGGATGTGATTGACATGCGCTAAAACAATAATATCAACGTTTTTCAGTTGTAATTCATAACAAACACACACAACAACATGAATCTTTTAGTTTTAATCCAAGACACCATCGTCGCACAACCCGCCGTTGCGGAATCCATGTCGTACTGGCAACTCGCCAAAGCAGGCGGTTGGATCATCGTCCTTCTTGCCATCTTGTCCATCATCGCGGTGTATATCTTCATTGAGAGATACATTGCCGTAACGCGTGCCACGAAATACGACAATAGCTTCATGGACCGTATCCGCGAATACATGAAAGACGGCAAACTGGATTCGGCCAAGGCCTTGTGCCGCGGCAACTCCACCCCTATCTCACGCATGATTGAGAAAGGCATCTCGCGCATTGGCAGGCCCTTGAGCGACATCAACTCGGCCATCGAAAACGTGGGCAACCTCGAAGTCGCCAAGCTCGAACGCGGTGTCAGCATCCTCGCCATGATCGCCAGCGCCGCCCCGATGATCGGTTTCTTGGGCACGGTGACCGGTATGATCCGCGCGTTCTACAACATGTCGATGGCGGGCAACAACATCGACATCGAGTTGCTCTCGTCGGGCATCTACGAAGCCATGGTGACCACTGTCGGCGGTCTGATCGTCGGCATCATCGCCTACTTCTTCCATGCCATCATCTCGACGAAGATCCAGAAAGTCGTCAACCTGCTCGAGGGCAAGGCGACCGAGTTCATGGATGTCTTGAACGAACCCGCATAAAACCAGCGTATTATGGCCATCAAAACAAGAAATAAGGTCGAACCCACCTTCAACTCCTCGTCCATGTCGGACCTGGTGTTCCTGTTGCTGATCTTCTTCATGCTGACCTCGACCTTGGTTGCGCCCAATGCCATCAAACTCCTGTTGCCTTCGAGCAGCAGTAAGACCATGGCCACCCAAACCGTCACCGTCTACATCAACGACCAGTTCCAGTACTTCGTGGGCGAGACCCCTGCCGACGAGACCGAACTCGCCGAGCTCATCAACACCAATATCGGCAACGACACACAGGCCACGGTGGTGCTGCGTTCCGACAAGACCGTCCCCGTGCAATACGTCGTCACTGTGATTGACGCCGTCAACCAAATCAACAACGACACGGGCAACAACCATAAAGTCATCTTGGCCACATCACCAAAGAAATAGGAGGCATCATGGACAGTAAAGAAAAGAAAGACAAGGGCATAGCCATCGCGGGGACCATCGTAGTCCATGCGTTGGTGGTGCTCGCATTGTTTTTCATGGCCTTCAAGACGCCCTTGCCGCTGCCCGAAGAAGAAGGCGTTGAAGTTGACTTGGGTATGATGGACCAAGGCATGGGCGACATACAGCCTGAGCAGTCGGCCGTACCCATGGCACCCCAATCCCAGCCCCTGCCACAGTCGCACAACGACAAGGAGGAAACCGTCACCGAAAACAACCCTGAGACGCCCTCCATCGACAACCCTCGCACCCCAAAACCAAGGGAGGAACAACCTGTACAAAATCCCACGCCTAACCCAAGGGCCATGTACCAAGGATCCAACAATCCGCAATCGGGTGGCTCGGAAGGCATCACAGGGCAACCTGGCGACCAAGGCAATCCCAATGGGTTGGCCAACGTTCACCAATATGACGGCAACGGCGGAAGAGGCAATGGCGTTTCGGCTTATCTGGGCAACAGAAGGACGAGATACTTGCCTTCACCCCCAAAGGTGGATACCGAACAAGAGATTATCAAGGTGGAAATCCGTGTCGACAGGAGCGGAAGGGTCGTCAGCCAACGCATCGCCGACGGCTACCGATCAACGACCAGCCGATCCAACCAAGACCTCGCTTTGCGACTGGCAGGCCAGACCACCTTTGAACCCGACGAAAATGCTCCGGAAGAACAAATCGGAAGCATAACCTATACCTTCACCTATTGACAATGACCTACCAAGAAACTCTTGAATGGATGTTCAACAAGCTCCCGATGTACCAACGCATCGGGGCTGCAGCCTACAAGGCCGACCTCAACAACACCATCCAACTCCTACAACTGTTGGACAACCCTCACCAAAACTTCAAGTCGATTCACGTGGCCGGCACCAACGGCAAAGGCTCCACTTCACACATGTTGGCATCCGTGTTTCAGGAAGCTGGCTACAAGACAGGCCTTTACACTTCGCCCCACCTCATCGACTTCCGCGAACGCATCCGCATCAACGGTGACATGATCCCTGAGGAGAACGTCGTGCAGTTCATCGACACCTACAAAGACCGATTTGAGGCTATGGAGCTGTCGTTCTTCGAGATGACCGTAGGCATGGCCTTCGACTATTTCGCAAAGGAGAAGATCGATATCGCCATCGTCGAGGTAGGCATGGGCGGCAGGCTCGACTCCACCAACCTCATCACGCCCGAGTTGAGCATCATCACCAACATCGACTTCGACCACATGAAGTTCTTGGGCGACACCCGAGCCAAGATAGCCTACGAAAAGGCCGGCATCATCAAGCCCAACATCCCCGTGGTCATCGGTGAGACACACCCTGAGACACAGCAAGTCTTCATCGACAGGGCCCAGGAGTGCAACAGTCCCATCTACTTTGCCGACCAAGTCTTCGACTGCGACAAGATCCACATCGAGTCGAACACCGAACAGCAGTTCGACGTCTGGAAGAACAGCGAACTCTACCTAGAGGCCCTTGAAATACCGCTGATGGGCAACTACCAACAGAAGAACCTGACCACCGTGATGTGCGCCCTCGACCTGCTGCGCGGCAAGTTCAACCTCACGGAAGACGACATCCGCGAAGGCATACTCAAGGTCATCATCAACACCCACCTGATGGGCCGCTGGCAGATCCTCTGCAAAGACCCGCTCACCATCGCCGACACGGGCCACAACGTGGCTGGCATTACCGAGGTGGTGCGTCAGCTGGCGGAGATGAGCTACGGTAAGCTGCATTTCGTCCTCGGCATGGTCAACGACAAGGACATCGACAGCGTGTTGCAACTGCTTCCTCGAGGCGCCGAATACTACTTCTGCAAGGCCGACATCCCAAGGGGATTGGATGCCAACATCTTGGCCGAGAAGGCTTTCGACATGGGCTTGCGCGGGCAGGTGTACGAATCGGTCAGCCACGCCTATCGTTCGGCCGTCAACAACGCCCACTTCGGAGACGTCGTCTTCGTCGGAGGCAGCAATTTCACCGTAGCCGAGGTCGTGTAAAGGAATTATTCTTACCTTTGCGCCAAATATGCGTTGCATGTCAGGCAAAAGGCTCCATATCGTCATCGGATTGTTCGTGGCCATCATCATGTCCTCGTGCAACATCAACCGATTCATCCCCGAGGGCAAGTACCTGGTACAAAGCAATAAAGTCGTCATCGAAGGGCCGAAGACGCAAATCAACAAGTCGGGATTCTCGAACTACATCACACTCAAGCCATACAAAGGCACGCTTCAGACCAAGATTCCCACATGGATCTACTTCAAATCGGAGCGCAGACCCAACAGTGTGTTCTGGAGATGGATGAACAAGAACTTCGGCAACGAGCCCACGTTTTACGATCCGACAGGAGCCGACAACTCGGCCGTTCAGATGATGAGACATCTGGACAATCTGGGATACTTCCATTCCAACGTGACCCACACGGTGAGTCTGCGTAGGAAAAGAGCCAAGATCACCTACCACGTCTACCCCACCCAACCCTATACGGTCAACAACATCGAGTACGTCATCAACGACTCTCTCATCAGGAGCTACATCATGCGCGACAGCTCAAGGTTCGAGCTTAGGGAAGGCGACATCTACAATGCCTATACCCTCAACAAAGTGCGTGAAATCATCACCGATAGGATGAAGAACTCAGGATATTTCTACTTCAGCCGCGACGACATCTATTTCGAAGTGGACAGCAACTTCATGAACCACAGCCTCTCCATCACCATGCGGCTGAAGGAAAACGAGTTGGCCTACAAGAAATACTATATCAGGGACATCAAAATCTATCCCAACTTCAGCATTTTCAGGATGAACGACAAGCCTACCGATTCGGCTACACTCACCGTCGAGGCAGGCATGAGGAAAATGAGAAACGTATGGGATTTCTATTACTACGACGACCCACAAGTCACCCCTCAGACCTTCAGGCAGTCGATCCATATCATAGAGGGGCTGCCCTACAACTTGCGAAGCGTCACCAGCACCTACCGGGCATTGGGGAACTACAGGCTGTTCCACAACATCAACATCGAGTTTGACACCGTTTCGGTGCCCGACGACCCGCGCAATCTGCTCGACTGCCGCATCACCATGCAACAGGCCGACCGACACTCCTTCACCCTGCAAGGCGAAGGCACCAACTCTGACGGCGACTTGGGCGTCAAAGGCAGCCTGTCGTACACCAACAAGAACATCTTCCACGGTGCCGAGACCTTCCAACTCAGTCTGAAAGGAGGTTTTGAAGCCCAACACCTGGTGGGTAACGAAGCTTTGGAAAACGGCAGTGGCGTATTCAACACATGGGAATTCGGACTCTCCGCGAGCCTGCTCTTCCCGAAATTCCTCGGGCCTTTCTCCTCGCTCACCTTTGCCAGGGACTATCAACCTACCACCTCCATCTCGTTGGGTATCAACACACAAACAAGATACTACTATTCGCGACACATCTCCACGGCATCCTACAGCTACGACTGGAAGAGCAACTATAGGCTGGGACAGACGCTCTCGCCGTTCTTCCTCAACAGCGTAAAAATCGCCAATATCAACCCGACTTTCCAAGCCTATCTTGACAACGAGACCAGCCAACGAAAGAAAGCCCAATACACCAGCCACCTGTTGTTTGGCACCCGTTATTCGCTGACCTACAACACGCAAAGCTACAACAATGCGGGGAGTTTCTTCTATCTTCGCGCCGACTTGGAGTCGAGCGGTAACCTGCTCTCGCTGTTCAACAACACCCGACTCACCACCGAAAGCAATGACGGACACCATGAGTTGTTCGGCATCCGCTATGCACAATACGTCAGAGGCAGTTTCGACATCAGGCAACACCTGGATCTGGGCCACGACAATTGGTTCGTGATGCGCCAATTCGTCGGCATCGGTCTGCCCTACGGCAACTCGCAGGACATGCCGTTCGAACGCAGCTTCTATGGCGGCGGTGCCAACGGCCTCCGTGGCTGGCTCTACCGGACCGTGGGGCCTGGAGGCTATGTGCCTGTGTCCGACTACATCGAAAAGACTGGCGACCTGCAGTTGGAGTTCAACGCCGAATACCGCTTCCCCATCTACAACATCTTCAACGGAGCCGTTTTCGTTGATGCAGGCAATGTGTGGACCTATCGTCCCAACGAATCCATGCCCAACAGTGAGTTCAGGTTCGACACCTTCTACAAGCAACTCGCCATCGACGCGGGCTTCGGCGTCCGCCTCGATGTCTCCTTCCTCATCCTACGCTTCGACATCGCCTATGCCATGCGTAATCCCTATCCGACCGATGGTAGTTATTGGCGTTTCGGCCAAGATAACAACCTCCGCTTGCAAGCTGGCATCGGCTATCCCTTCTGACGAAGAAACTCCACTCCCATCATGTTGAGCCGCAGTGAATTATATGGAAAAATGATACAATCCTTCGGCTTTGAACCTACCGAAGGGCAAACCATCGTGATGTATCATCTTGCGGCATTCCTGCTCTCGCAAAAGGACCATCCGACCTATATCTTGAGAGGCTATGCAGGAACGGGAAAGACCACCTTGGTGAAAGCCTTGGTGAAGGCCTTGCCTTCCATCGAGATGAAATACGTGCTGATGGCGCCCACGGGACGTGCTGCCAAAGTGCTCAGCAACTACTCGGGACAAAGCGCCAGCACCATCCACCGCCGCATCTATCAAGCCATGGCCTTCCCCGACGGTAGCATCCGCATCGCGAGGGCCGAGAACAAGTTCAAGAACACGCTTTTCATCGTTGACGAGGCCTCCATGATTGGGGAGCAGAGAGAATACGGCGGTTCAAGCCTGCTCGACGACCTTTTAGGGTATGTCTTTAGCAGCGAGAACTGTCGCCTGCTGCTGATTGGCGACACAGCTCAGTTGCCTCCCGTAGGTAGCAACGAAAGCCCAGCCCTGGACTGCGAATACCTGAAATCGCAGTTCCCCATCACCGCGGCAACCTATGAGATGACCGAAGTCAAACGACAGGCCTTGGAATCGGGGATACTCTACAACGCGACTGATATCCGACAGTTGCTAAGCCAAAACCTCTACGAATACAGCCTGCCTTTGTTCCATCTCGAAGGTTTCGACGACATACAAAAGATTGAGCCTGAGACCTTTGAGGAGATGCTACACAATGCCTTTGCCAACACCTCCGACAACGAAGCCGTCATCGTCTGCAAGTCGAACAAACGCGCCAACATGTTCAACCAAGCCATCCGAGGGCGTATCCTCAACATTGAGGGTGAGATTGCCACGGGCGACAAACTGATGGTTGTGAAAAACAACTATTACTGGACAGAAGGCAATCCCGACATCAGCTTCATTGCCAACGGCGACATGGCCGAAATCAGGAAAATCAAGCACTTTGAAGAGATGTATGGCTTCCGTTTCGCCGACGTGGAACTCAGCTTCACTGACTATCCCGACGTACCCAATGTGGAAGCGAAGATCCTGCTCGACACCCTGAACAGCAACAGCCCTTCGTTGACGGAAGAGGAAAACCGACGACTCTTTGAGGCCATCGAAGAGGACTATATGGACATCCCCAACCGCAGGGAGCGTTATAAGGAGATGAAGAAGAACCCTTGGTTCAACGCCATGCAAGTGAAGTTCGCCTACGCCCTCACTTGCCATAAGACCCAAGGTGGGCAGTGGAACTCTGTTTTCATCGATTCCTCGTTGAACCAGAAGGAGACACTTGAATTGGAAGACCTGAGGTGGCTCTACACGGCCTTGACCCGTGCGCAGGAGCGGGTGTATTTCGTGAATTTCAAGGAAGAATTCTTTGGGGAATAGATAAGCGACTCACTAAAAACAGTAAACCCCGGCAGGCAAAGCCTGTCGGGGTTCCCGTTGTGGGTGGGCGGCGAACTACTTTCCCACACTGGTGCAGTATCATCGTCGCGGCGGGGCTTAACTTCTCTGTTCGGAATGGGAAGAGGTGCGCCCCCGCGCCATAGCCG
>Ga0310690_10001354_pt1 | contig 43424 bp, 36 predicted proteins | sample AusTroGonzalo_MG_2_FD_207661 | JGI IMG/M metagenome (GOLD analysis project Ga0310690, IMG submission 207661) | Bovine rumen microbial communities from tropical cattle in Woodstock, Queensland, Australia - Gonzalo_04 (v2) (version 2) | ecosystem: Host-associated > Mammals > Digestive system >... | reverse complement strand
CCAGAATACAATTAAACATACAGACAAGGCTTTTTACCTGACTCCATCTATTGCAATATACACGTATAATGGTGTCTCAATAAAGAGTTACGCCATAAGTTTTGCATGGCTTGTTTTTTCTTTTTGCATTGATATAATTATAAAGAGATAAAGTTATGGAACAGTATATTAAGAAATCTGCTTTAGTAGCGGAGATAGATAGAAGACTTGAGGAACTTTATAGTCTTCTCCCTGACGCAAGCAAGGTTGAGAATGGGACGATAACTGTATCTGAAGCCTGTAACACTGGCAAGTATACAGCATTGGAGTCTTTTAGGAAATATATCAACACCCTTGAAGTGAAAGAGGTGAACTTGGAGAAAGAAATTAAAGATTATTTTGATAGTCAACCAATAATTACAAAAAGTAAAGGTACTTATTATAAACTTATTTCAACCGGTGTAGATATTGCCAAACATTTCTATGAACTTGGATTAAAAGCACAGAAAGGAGAAAAGATATGAAAGCAAATAATTTAGCAGATTGTTCACAGTATCAGTCACAGGCAACTTCCATTACACGTGAAGATTCTGTTGCTCTTTGGGAAAGAAGAAAGACAGAACTGATGAAACTGTCAAAAGAGGAATTAGTTGAACTTATTATTGGTAAACCGATTTTTTTGTAAACAAAATTAAAATAATAAAAAAGTAGTATGTCAACTGAGAAATACAAGATGTTCAAGCAGTTCATGCACAACGAACTCGGCATCACAAAAGAGGACATCCGCGAATGGGTAAAGGAGTCAGTCAGAGAGGAAGCGGCTAAGTTGATAGCCAATACCTATGAAGACTATGATGTTAAAAGGGAAATCCGCGATATGTTACGTACACCATTTGATAGTATCCGTAAGGATATTGTTAATGCGGCAGCATCTGAAATCTGTAAGCATGTAAAATTAATAGTTGAAAATCCGATTAAAGAAGAATTATGAGCAAGGCAGAAGAAAAAAGTAAAGGGGAAGGGTTAATGCTCTTCCCCTTTTTCATTATGGCACATCGGGCAGACCGCCAAGGCTACTGCAGGGAACATCTTCTTTGCAATCTCTCCTTGAAGATAGGCAGAGTCCTCTCCACTAGCCTGCAAGTCATAATATTTACCGATGTGGTCTGCCGCATGGCGTATCTCATGAATGATGGTATCAAACAATTCGTCTGGACTGTCAGCCTCGCTTGCGAACATCAACGTATATTGCCCTTCAAGGTCGGTAAAGGTATAGCCGCTATTCCTCCTCGAAAGAGCCATGCAGGCCCTCTGCGCCTCATCGTCAGGACAGCCGCAAGCCAATAGCGACTGATAGATATCGTTCAGTTCTTCCTTGCCGTAGATGTCGATGCTTGCCATGATCCACCAGTCCCGATGCCCGATGTAGAATCCGGTCTGTATCATAGCATCCTATCCCAGAAGATAACCATACCCTTTGCGCTGCAATCGGCAATGAACCTGCAGAACACAATACCTTCGTAACCGTCAACATCGCAAAGCACATCTTTGATATAGCGTGCCATATGCTCCTCGTCCTCTATACTGCTTCCCCAGAAATCTGCCTCTATCATCGATGCCAGATAGGCGGCATCATACAGATTATTATCGGGGACGTTGACATGAAACCTTTTCAGCGACTTCTCAAAGTCCTCTATTTCCAAAGGAGAAAGATCCTCTTCTTCGCCTGTTGTTCTGTTCCTCTTGGTCATCTTGCTTACGGCAAACTCATACAACTTCTTGTTGAAATGGAATCCGTAGTACGACAGATAACGCTCCATGTCCTCTGGAAGGCAATAATTCAATAATGATTTTCCCATAATCTAACACTTCTTTAAAAAAACAATACATTAAAGGGGAATCTCCTGAGAAATCCCCCTTGAAACCTATGAACGTCCGTAGCGGGATGAACCTTGGAACATTTCAGACTCCTCGCCCTTCATTTCCTTCGAAGCATCCTCGAAACCATGTTTGTAACCTTCGCAGTAGGCTTCCTCGTAGGATTTATCATCCTTGTAGTTACCACGATGGCCACCCATACGACGGAAACCATTCTGCATCATCTTCTCACGCATTTTCTCGCGCATTTCATCGCTACCATTCTTACTGTCTACAATAATGTACGGCATAATTTTTCCCTTTCTTTTTCTTTAGTGGTTTCAAGCCTTGGGCGGTGTGCCGCTGATCTTCTGCAATAGGGAGTAGATGTCGTCCAGCTTTTTATCCTGCTTGTCGGCTCGTTCCTGCAAGTCCTTGATGGTGCGGGCCTGCTGTTTGTTCTCCGCATACTGAGGGTTGAGGGTTTCCATCATCTTCTCACTTTCAGAGATGACAGACTTATGGTAGTCTATCTGTTCCAAGGCCTTCTTCGAGCCCTGAAGCATATTGTCTACCGCCTGCAGCATGGCCTCGCGGCTTCCGCTGAATGTCGCATTTCCTCTCTGAGCGATTTCCACGTTGACTGGAATATCCTGAAACGTCTCGTCCTTGCCGTTGACGGTGGCTACCACGTCCACAACCTGCTGCATCTGCATACCCTGCATGATGTTCGGCGTCTGCGTAGGAAACTTGGCCCGTGGCTGACTCTTAGATTTTACGATGCCGACCTCTAATATCGGCTTCTCTCCCTGCCGGAGGATATAGAACGGCGCACCGTTCACAAGACTATTGAAATCCATTGTTGTTAACTTTTAAGTGAATTAAGCACCTGTTGCCGGGGTTGTGGTTGTTGGTGTCAGGGCTACATTGATGCGGTCAACGATGTTGTCTGCAATGGCACTTGCCCAGATGGTCGGAACCACGGTCTTGCTGTTGTCGGGCAACGTGATGGTTGCAGGCTGGCAGCGCTTGATGGCGGCTACCTCCTGAGCAAGGGCATTCAACTGACCGAGCACAGGTGCCACGCTCTGCTGAGCCACGGCTGCCGTGTACTTCTCGCTCTCCAGCTTGGCCACGTCTGCAGTCAGCTTGGTAATCTCGCGGTCTTTCCTTGCACTCTCCATTGCATCGATCTTGTTGTCAAGCGCAATAAAGTTCTTGTTCATCGTGTCCGTCAGGGCATAAGTCTGCTGACAGGTGGCGAGCTGGTCGGCTGCTGCCTTGTTGGCAATGCTCTGCTGAACACCTGCGAAGCCTTGTCCTATGGTGTTGCCCAACTGGCACAAAGCCAGTCTGTTCTCGCAGCAGCACTGACTGAACTGCGCAGCGAGAGAGGCATCACCGCTCTGGATGGCATTGATCACCTGAAGGGCATTGATACCCTGTGCGTTGGCAATCTGGTTCAGCGAGTTCTGTACATTCTGAACGGCTGAGTTCACGAGGTTAAAGTCCTGACCAAGCATGGTGCTGAGTGTGGAGATGGCTGTGCGAGAAGCCTCACCTTGGTTCGTTACTGCCTGCATGATGAGTTCGCGACCTGAGTCATTGGAGAGCTGGTTGCTGAGGAATGCTGCGCCGCCGTTGTTGCCTCCGCCGAAGCCGTTACCCCAACCGCCATTACCCCATCCGAACATCGAGGCTATGATAGCCAGTCCGAAGAGGTCAGCGATACCGTTCATGCCATTTCCGAAACCGAAGCCACCGTTACCCCCGAAACCACCGATGGGAATTGTGAATTGTGGCGTTCCATTGTTTTCTGGAATCTGATAAATATCTGCCATAGTCTAATTTTGTTTTTGTGTTGTTGTTGAATTTTTTATTTCTCTCTTGTCATTGGCCTTTGACGACGACAAAGATAGGGAAATTCTATGGTAACTTCCCAACATTTTGCTCAATAATCACTGCTCAGAACGTGCAGTCCAGAATCATCTTCCCGATGATCTTATACACCTTTCTCTCGCAAATATCGTACTTTTCCGACAGGTGGGCGATGATATAGGTCGTCTTATGACCCATCCTTTTCATGATGTCAAACTCCTCAATCATCGGTAAATGCTGGTAATCCGACATCTTAATGTCTCTTTCGTGCAGCATTTTCATCACTTTTTCCCCAATTTTTATTAATTCTTTCACCTTCATAAGTGCAAAATTTGGTTTGTTAATAACTTTTTTCTATCTTTGCACCCAATCTCACCTCACATATGAATACAATAACCCACACACAGGAAAAGAGGGCATCCGTCCCCCGGCTCCCGTGTGTGGGTCAATTCGTAAAAAGAGGTGAGAGTCTTTTATGAAAGTCGGGGGATTTTTTAGTCCCCCTTCTTCTTATGGTATGGTTATATTACCACCTTCAAGCAAGTTCTGTTCGTTTATGGTGGCAATATTCTCGCCTGATACAAGCATATCTTGTTTACCGTCAATCTCTTTTTGAAGTTCTTCCTTGGAGATATAACCAGGGATAGGCGGTACATCACGCTCTATTCCTCCAAGTTGCAGCAATCTATCGTAGTTCATATTGTTTATTGTTCTTTTGCAACGGCATAACCGTTAGTATTTGCAAACTGTATTCTTGTCGGTGTATCGGTCAGATATATGCGTACATATCTGTATTTCGTTGAGCCATACATTCTGATTCTGAACTCAGGGCCAGTCCACTTGGTAACCATTGCCCTAGGCCAAGGGCCATCAAGTGTCTCTGCCTTCCGGATAAGAAGCCTAGCCTTATCGGGCATGGTTACTTCGAGCCAGCAGTCACCTGTCAGACACCATACATCTGACACCCAGGCATTCTCCTGCTCGCTCCAAGCACCGTTGATGGTTGTGATCTCTCCGTTTCTCATTTCCCGATATTCATTTTGGCGATTTCAAGCATCCTTGCAGCGCGTGAATCCTCATATGCACTCAGCACAAGGAAAGCAAGATAATAAATAAACGCAGTCTTTACTCTTGGGGGAAGTGCAACTTTATCTGTTGCAGCAGAACTGCTACTTATGCTGGTATTAACATCAGCCACATAGGTTAGCGAGACACTCTTTCCCGTAGACCAAGGCCAAACTTCCAATTCCTTTGTAGCCTTGTCGATGATTGCAGCCTGTGGACGGTCATAGGTGGCAGTCGCTCCATTGCTATCCAACAGTTGAAGATACTCTTCGCTGTCTTCTGCCCAAGGCTCTTTCACGGCTCTATGCCAATCGGCAACCCTGACTCTGGCTAGCTTGATAAAATCACCAGCAAGAGTTATCTTTCCGGCTTTTCCGTCATATGCTGCAGTTATTGTAGGGCTGTCTACATCAACAAGAATGCCCGTAGGGATTGCAGGACTTGTCTCATCACTACCTCCAAGTAGTTCGGCTGGACTATAGAGGCAAATCCATCTGACCGCATCACCAATCTTAGACTTGATGATGTTATCCATATAGGTATTGTCCTGTGCAGAAGCATTGTTGAAGTTTGCGTTATCTAATGCCTCTTCGTCATAACAGAATCTTACGGCCTTGATGATTTCCCCTACAGTCATTGCCTTACATTGTATAACATTAAGTATTACGGTTGCTTCGGTTCGTAACGACCATCGCCCCATGTCTCGATAGCACCATCTGTACCAATAGCGGCTGTGATAGCGCCACTGATTGCTTCGGTAATGTCGCCTCCCTCGCCAAGTGCAGCGGTAATTGCGCCACTGATTGCGGTTGTGATCGCACCATTCTCGCCGATTGCAGTAGTAATCTCTGCTGCTACCAACTCTGAGAAGGACTTCTTACCATCCTCACTGGCAAGCATCTTCAAAACTTCTACGAGGCTGTCAAACTTACCATCATTATTGGCGAGGTTAATCAACGCATCGTTGAGTTCCTCTTTCTTTTTCTGACTAAACTGTCCCATAGCTTTTTACTTTTTTGTTTCAACTTCTTTCAGATTCGGAAACTCCACGCCTTTCTGTGAGGCAATCTTGGCAGCTTGCTTGCCGTTCTTCACGACAATACCCCAATTATTGAACACATATTCAATAGCCTGGTCTGGTGAAGTGACTTCATCCACCTGATTCTTCTTCGAGGCAGCTTTCTCCACGGGTTTCGGATTATCATCGATGGTGCGCTCCAGCTTGACGATACCACGCTTGAAGAGGTCACTCGACTCCAACAAGTCCTGATAGAACTGATTGCGAACCGTACAGCGGGCAGGCATATTCGGCATGAACTGATTACCGTCCTTGAACGTATATGTCACCTTCATCTTTCCGTCATTTGCCGTGAGGTCAAAAATGGCGACGTTCTTCTTCTGATTAAGCTTGTAAATCTTTGTAGCCATAATAGTACTGATTAAAAACAAGGTAGGCTGCACCCATTTAGTACAGCCCACCATCTTTATAATTTAGACTGCGGATGTGTAGCCAGTGTACTCAACCCAAGTGTCTGTGCTGTACTGCCATACAGTACCAGCGCGATATACTACATCGGGATCGTCACCTCCATCAACAATATAGTCCTCTGTCAGTGCAACAATTGTTCCGTCAGCGGGATTGTCGGGCAGCTTGGCGGCTGAAACGACTGCCGTGCGGCTTGCGGTATCGGGCAGAGAGTAGATGATGTCGCTCGGGCCTACGATGATAGAGTTGTAACCGCGAAGTGCGATACAGTCTGCTTCGTAGTGAATCTCGCGCTTTGCATCACGAATCTCACCAGCACCCTTAGACATATCGTTTGTGAACTCCTTCTCACCAATCTTCACATAACGGGTAGCGCCCTCCAGGTCGAGGACTACGCAGACCTCATCCATACCGATGGCATCGAGACCCTGATCCCAAGTGAAGTCGGTAGTACCGAAGGTGGTCTTCAAACGCTTGAAGTCGATATCCAACTCCTTCACGTCCTCCATCTTGATAATACGCTTGTTGTCACCCATGTCGAGGTTAAGCAGCCACTGCATGAAGGTAGAACCGCAGAATGCGTAAGAGTGAGAGTTCTGTGAGAATGTGGTGTGCTGGAGCTTAGAGATAGCAATCAGGTTGCTCACGGTGATGTGGCCACGATCAATAGAGAACGAGTTGGTCACCTGCCACAGAATACCCTTAGAACCGTAGGCATCCTCAACACTCTGGTCACCGTTGATAACCGGGAAGCGGGTCTTGGCACCCATCCAGTATGTACGCTCTGCACGGAGGTTGTAGTTGCGGATGGCATTGGCCTTCACGTCTGCGATGTGCCAAGGCATCTTCTTCTTAACCTTCTCGAAGTCGTTAGTCCATACGATGTTCAACAGCTTCTTCTGCACCGTGAACTCTTCATAACGGGGCTGGTAGTTCTCAGGAGTGATGAGCAACTGGCTCTCACCTGCGATTGAAGCACCTGCACAGAGGTATGCATTTGCGGGCAGACCCTTCTTAGAACTGTCACCATTGGGACCGAACTCACGAACCTCATAGGTATCGCCAGCGGTAGCACCACTCTTCAACGGGCCGTTGATAGGAACAACGAGCACATAGCTGGTGGTAACGTCAACAACGAACAATTCCAAGCAACCCTCTACGGTAGCGCCATCCTCTGCATAACCGTCAATGAACGGACAGAAGATAGTAGTGCCCTTGTAGAATGCTTTCAGCGAACCAGAGAAGTTAGAGGTGGTCAGCTTCAGTGAACCGTCAGTCTCCTGCTCAATAGCAGTTGTTACACGGCCATCCAGAGTGTCACCACCGATACGGGCGTGCTTCACCGTCCAGTTCTGGAGGTTGACCTTCCGAGCGACGCGCCTGGCAATCGAAAGCAACGGCGTGCGCCACGGCTGAAACTGAGTAATACCACGATCCCACTCATCATCGATGTTGTCCTCACGGCGCTGCTGTGAAGAACTCAACTGAGTGCCGTTCAGTGTCTCACCAACAGTACCGTCACCGGGAATGTGAAGGTCGTTGGCAGTCGGATCGGCAGGCTCATTTGCTGCAACCTCTGCTGCTGTTGCGGGAAGTGCGCCCTCATCACCGATGGGAGCATCGTTAACTACGGTAGCGTCTGCCATAGCACCACCACCACTCACTACTGCGAGCACACACAGCATAAAGCTGAGTACTCGCCAAACGTTAATGTTCTGTAACTTTTTCATCTTTTTAGGATTTTTATAATGTATTCGAATTAATAACCCCAATTTTTCATCTCGTCTAAGTCCATAAATGCGCTCTTAGGCTTCGGCTTCTGGGTAGCGGCCTTGGCCTGACCCTGAGAGAATGTAGGAGGAACCTGCTTCTCGTCAAAGGTCTTTAATTTGTTTGTATGCTTCTCGTTACGGGCCTGCATAGCGGCTTCCTCACGGGCATTGGCAATATCCTGGTCGTAGTTCATGGCGTGCATGATTGCAGTCCAAGTGTCCTTTGTCACCTGACCGTTCCATGCGGGAAGCCAAACTTCATCCCAGAAGTATTCGAGCATACGGTTTTTCTGTTCGTCACTAAGACCTGCCTCTGCCTGCAATGCGTCAAGTTCCTCAATGCTCTTTGCAATAGCCTCGTCTTTTGCGGCTTCTGCGGCTTCGCCCTCTGCCTGCTTCTGAGTCCATTCCCCGAATGCGTCTGTCACCTTCTGCATCAGTTCGGGATCATCAAGTGCTGCCTTGATGTCAATACCGTTCTTGGCCATCCATACCAAAGGATTCTCTTCATCGTCCATCAGCATTGCGCCAATCCAACGATGCTTGTCAAGAATACTCGAAAGTTTCTTTCCCGAATCCCTGTAATTGCGATATTTCTCACGTTCTTCTGCCATACGGCCATACCGCGATTCCTTGTCCTCAAAGTCCACATCGGGATTATCCTCAGCGAACATGGCGGCATATCGGTCACGGTTGGGACGTGCCGGTACATCTTTCACCTGCTCAGCTTCTACGGCAGGGACACCGTTCACGTCTACTTCTGTCTTTTTCTTAATTTCTGCCATATATGTAAAAAGAAATTTCTTGGCGCAAATATATTGGATAATGCAAAATTGATTTCCGTATTTGAAATAGTCCGAGTATCGTGGTTCAAATACGGAATAGAACGAAGTCTTTTCTCCTATTTTTGCGGCATAAAAGTAGTAATTCAGATGGCCAAGATAAGAGCATTATCATCAGTTATGCCGAAAGGCGCTCTGCACGATTCGGTACGTGACCGCAAACGTGAAGATGCCTTTAATATTCCTGTCCGAAAAAGAAGGAGGGTTGACCTAGACCTTATCACCCGCTGTAATCAGGCATGGGAGAATAAAGATGACATCCGCAAGACCCGTGAACGCATCAAAAGCTACGTCTACGATGACCAGTGGGGAGATATTATCAGATACCGAAGAGGTGAGATTACGGAGCGTGAATATATCAAGATGAAAGGCAATGTGCCCTTGCAGAACAACATCATGATCTCCATCCTCAACTCTGTGGTAGGTCTCTATGCAAAGCAGGCGGGTGAGCCTAACTGTTTTGCAGTCAAGCATAACGGCCAATGGCTCTCCGACATGATGTCTGCAACCATGCAGATGTGCTGGCAGAAGACCTATATGTCTGATGTATTGAAAAACGCATTCGAGGACTTCATGATTGGCGGTGTGGCTATCTCCCGTGAAACTTACGAAGAGCGTAACGGACATTTGGATGCCTGGACTGACTTCATCAATCCGAACCATGCTTTCTGGGAGGCTGGCACAGACGTGAGAATGACAGACTTGCAGTTAATCGGTGTGCTTCACGATGTTGCACCCGGCGAACTCTACCGCAAGTTCTGCAATCGTCAGTACGGATGGACGGTGGAAGAGATTAACGAGGTCTTTAAGATCGAGAGAAACGATGCCCATAGATATTACCGCACAGCCGGATTGCAGCAGAACGAGGAAGAAGACCTTGATTCCATCAGCTTCGACAAGCCTGCAAACAATACCAAGTGCAGACTCATTGAGGTGTGGACGAAGGAGTCCAAGACACGTTATCAGTGTTTCGACCCGTTGGCTCAAAGTGGTGATGATGTGGAATACCGGGTAGAGGTAAAAGATATATGGCGTATCAAGGAAGAAAACAATCTCCGCATCCAGCAGTATCAGGAGGTGGGTGTTCCCGAAGATGAATGGGCACTCATCGAATACGAACTGATTGAGGATGAATATTGGTATTACACTTTCATGGCTCCAGATGGCACGGTAATCGCAGAAGGTGAGAATCCCTATGAGACGAAAGACCATCCGTTCACCGTCAAGCTCTATCCTTATGTCAACTCTGAGGTGCATCCATTCATGGGTAACATTATCGACCAGCAGCGTTATATCAACCGTCTGATTATCATGCATGATATGGCGGCTCGTTCTGCTGCAAAGGGTCTGATGATTTTTCCGATGGAGAATATGCCGGATGGTATGTCGAAGGAGGATATTGCGGAAGAGATTACCGAGTACGATGGCATCCTGTTCTTCGAGACCAACAAGGTTAATCCGAACCTCAGACCTGAAATCATTTCTAGAGGTGCCGTGCAATTGGGTACTCAGGAACTATTGCAGATGGAGATTAACCTGGCCCGTGATATTACGAATGTATCGGGCGCACTCCAAGGCAAGACCCCATCAGCAGGTACTTCCGCAGCAAGATATATGCAGGAAACGGCAAACGCCACTACGTCTCTTGAATCCATCATGCAAGACTTCACTTCATTCTCTGAGCAAATTGCGCGAAAGAAGTGTATGTTCATCAAGCAGTACTATCGTGACGGACGCTATATCACCAATAAGGATAACTCCGTGCTTTATGAGTACGACAACCTCTCTGCGCGCGATGTAGACTTCAACATCAACATCAAGGATTCTGCCAAGACCGCAGCCTTCCAGACCTACGCCAACGATACGGCCAAGGAACTTTTAATGGCTGGTCTTATCGACATCAAGCAGTATCTCTCTTCTGTCAATCTTCCGTTTGCAGACGACCTCTTACAGCTTATCGAGCGCAGTGAGGCTCAGCAACAGGCTATGCAGCAACTCGCCGCACAAGGCGGGGCTGATCCAAATGCAGTCGCTAACGCACAAAATATGTTACAAGCAGCATGACACTGACAATATCTACACTCATAGCAGCCATCAAGCGCCACTTATCCATCATCGGAAAGCGGCTCTACTCAAAGGACGGAAAGAATATGTTCTCGGACGTAACACTTTCCTCCGCAGAAGATACGCAGATTCTTACGCAGTACATCGAGGCATCCTTTCAGGATATAGAAGCCGTATTGAAGCAGTTCATTTCACCTGACTCTTCATCACCAGAGACGGGAAAGATTAAGTTCTCAATTCAGAACACAAGAGGCGATTCGGATTTTGAGACTCGTTCCAAAGAATTGATAGAGACCTATATCACATTGAATTCCGTTGGCGAATACCTCTCTATGATGCATCCTGACATAGCGCAGAAATACCAGCGTGACGCAAAGCAGCGTTTGGAGTCACTGATTGCATACGTGTTCTACAAGAAACCACCGACAACATAAAACTTATAAGATATGTCTAAAACACTTACATTAAATCTCAACGCACAGGAGATCAAGCTTGCAGTAAAGTCCGATTCATATATTACCGGACAGATTGACAAGTCTGCCGACATGGTAAAGAATGCTGCCCTGGCCTTTAACGAGCAAGCGGGTGATGAGAAGTATCACGAAATGAAGCTTTACAGAACAATGAGAGGTGCATTGGCAAAGCTAGAAGCGCAGATTGCTGAGTATGTCGAGACATCTGATCTTAATGCCACCGTCACTGATAACCTTACAAGTTCCTCGGCAGATACATTCTACATCAAGATTACCGTTGGCGACAGAACAAGTGGTGCTTTTGTCACGACAATGGCCTATCTTGCTCAGGAGTATATCATCAATATGATGCTCTACACTTGGTGGCAGCCCATCAAGCCTACGCTGGCAAAGGATTATATCGGTTTCGCTGCTGACAATCTTGTAGACCTCCGCAGATGCCTCGCAAAGTCCGCTCCAGCAGCACCAGGTACAACGTATGATGATATAAGCGGTTCTGTTCAGGCGCAGTCGATTCTTTCTTTCCCGCAGAGTGAATATTCCACACAGATGGGTACTACTTTCACTGAACCTGTATTGAGCAAATTCCCTGCTGATGCCACAATAGAATATGCTTCTTCGAATGAGGAGGCCGCTACCGTAGACGAGTCAACAGGAGAAGTAACACTTGTAGCCGCTGGCGATACCATCATCACGGCTTCGTTTGCAGGTAATGAATCCTATACGTCCTCTTCCGCATTCTATACACTTCACATCGCAGCATCAGAATAAGTTATGGATCAGACAATATCACTCACACTAAACAAGTCGCTGATTCTGAACTCCGTCAAGAACGAGACTTTTCTTCGCGGGCAGGTCATCAAGGCGGCTGACCAGAAGCTTATCACAGAAGCCTACCACGAGCAGGCTGGAAACGAGGCTTATCAGGAAGCGCTTCTTAACAGAGGTCTCTATACAAACCTCGAAGAGTTGAAGACACATTTCTCCGACTATCTCACATCATCGGGACAGTCAACAGGCGATAACATCTATACTGACGAAGAGGGGGACAACATCATTATCTCCCTCGTAGTCAGCGATAGGTTCAACACAAGTTACACCACATCCTTGGCAAGGCTTTCCTCAAAGTACATCGAAGAGGCAATGCTGATGGATTGGTGGAAGCCTATCAATGAGAAACAGAGTGCCCTTTACGCCCAATTCGTAGAACGTGACCTTCAAGCCATCAAACGATGCTTCAACAAGACTGCCCCAGCCGCTCCTTCATACAAGTACCCCACAATGCTCAATGTCGTTGGCTCAGCCATAGATATTGGTGTTGGCGAAGAGCATACCGTCACCTACGAAATCTCGGATGGCGCTATCGACGATATTGAAATCTTCATCGAGGATACGAATATCTGTGATGCCGGACGATCCAGCGAAGGGTTTACCGTTATCGGAAAGCAGCTTGGCCATACCCCCGTCAAACTCTACTCACGTCACAATCAGGAGTTGGCTAGAGCCATTCAAGTCTACGTCACCGATCAGTCCTAATATATATAATAAGGTATATGGATAAGCTTCACGATAAGGCACAAGGAGGTTACAGGCCAATACCCATGAAAGGCCATAACCCACCGTTACCACCCGACAACTGGCCATACCATCATCATCCAGACACACCGCATGATCCCGAGTTTGGTCTTAAGAACCCGAAGTTCGAGCGTCACATCTTTATCGGACGCGACCAGATTTTCTATGACCTGGATGCACAGATTCAGATGTTGGCAACAAGTCGCCGTAAGGATGATGGCACAGAGGATGATAAGCTGACAAACGCTACCACAACATTCAAGGATATGTTCTATCGCTGGATTGACAAGCATATCGGACTGGCAAAGGGTAAGATGTCCGCTTTTGTTCTGGAGCGTTTCAAGACCTCGAACATGAACTCCATCAAGGACAATGAAGAGGTGGATATTGAACTGCTGATGCCAGTATGGTGGGATGATACCACGTTTGACCAGCTTACGAATGCCGTTCACGATTATATTGTCAATGCAGTCCTGCAAGAATACTTCACCATCGCACTCACATCGAAAGACCCCGTAACGGTGGATAAGGCTTCTCTTGCTGCCGACTCACTGTCAGACATAAGGAAATATGCGAATGCCTCAAAGCCGGGCTGGATTCGCAAACCGTTTAAACCGTTTTAATGAGTAGTAACTGTTGGTTTTTTAAGTTAGTAGTTAGTTTCATTTTGGTGGGGTCGTATTTCATTTTACCGAAGTACGGCTTCACCTCTTTTAATTCACTACACCCGCAAGACATACTACCTCACCTGCTCTACCCTCTTTCCCATGCCAACATATGGCACTTGGCTGCAAACATTCTTTGCCTTTGGATGCTCAGGTGCCCTCTACATATTGTCGCTACTTTTGTCATTGCAGTGCTCTGCTCCTTCCTCCCGTGTCCGCTTCTTCCTATCTACGGAGAGTCGGAAGCCATCACGATGGGATTCAGCGGAGTGCTTTTTGCAATGGTGGGTATCTCTTGGGGAAGGATTCACCGCTTCAAGGACATGATTGTCCGAAACAAGTGGATTCTGGTTATCCCCGCTTTCCTTCCACACATAAACTTTCTGATTCACATCTACTGCCTCATGGCTGGTTATCTATACGGACGTTATGCGCCAAGAAATACGTGACCTTATAGCAGAGAACCATAACCGTAGACAAGTTATCTACGGCCCCTATGACCAACTGACGGGTATAGGATGCTACGGCTTCCGTGAGGGCTTGCGGCATCACGTCGTTATTCCCGACTGCATGATTCCGGAAATGTGGGTGACAAAGGAAACACTAGAGACGGGAATCTTCCATGAGGTGTTGCGTTTCGGCTCTATCCGCAAGTTCATAGAACAAGGTATGCAGCGCAACTATTCAGATGACTACCATCAAGACGTAGAAGAAGCACTCTTTCAGGCTCGCTGCTATGATGATCCAGAGTTTGCCTTTATCCTCACAGACCAAATCGTTGATAAGGTTCACGGTTGTATGATTCCTTTCCGTCTGCGTTATGCACAGAGAGTGCTTCTGAATACATTTGAGAAACTGCGCAGACAAGGAAAACCAATTCTCGTAGTACTTCTGAAAGCCCGTCAGTGGGGAGGTTCTACCCTGACACAGATGTATATCAAGTGGATGCAGGACTACAGACACCCTAACGGTTGGAATGCAGCGGTTATCACGCAGGCAGACTCTACATCTAAGAAAATCAAGGCCATGTACCGCAAGGCTCTTGAACTGCAACCCGGATGGACTATTGGAATGCCTGGCACAAAGTTGCAAATGACTCCCTATGAGCGTTCTGACTCCGACTTTCAGATTTCCGATGGTCGTTTCTTGGCTCGAACTTCTTTGCTTTCTATTGCTTCGTTCAACTCCTTTGAGAAGTGTCGTGGCGATAACTATAAGATGGTTCACTACTCTGAGGTAGCCAGTTGGAAAAAGACACCGGAGCATGATCCTGATGAGGTACGAGCCAACTTGCAGGGAGGTTTCCTTGGTCTGCCAGATGAGCTTGCCGTATATGAGTCTACGGGTAAGGGTAATTCGGGATTCTTCTACGATTTGTGTCAGGATGCAATGGCCGAGAATACCACTTCTGCCTACTCGTTTGTGTTCATCCCGTTCTTCATGATTGAACAGGACATGAAACCGATGTGGCATAACGGCTTTACACCAGAAGAAGAGGCTGAGTTTGCAGATTGGCTATGGAACAACCGCAATAAGGACGGTGAAGTGCCGGGGTTCCGTGAGTCGGGCAAGTTCTTCTGGAAAATGTGGAAGATGGGTGCTTGCTTCGAGGCCATCAATTGGTACAGATACAGACGTAATGAGCATAAGACGCATGGATATATGGCTTCCGAGGCCCCTATTGACCCCGTTGAGGCTTTCCGTAACTCAGGAAATGCGGTCTTCGATCCATACGCCATTGATGATTTGAAGGAGAATTGTGGCGCACCAAAGCAGCCGTTGTTCTATGCCGATGTGATTCTGAAACCGTTTGAGACCCGCTCAAAGTCCGTATATAAAGAAGCTAACATTCGCCAGCGTGACGATAACAAAGGCGAACTAAAAATATGGGTTCCACCCAACAACCATATCTTCAAAGTGAAGAACCGCTATCTTGTATCTGTCGATATTGGCGGCTCTTCTGATAAGTCAGACTTTACCGTTATGACTGTCATTGACCAGATGGGACTCTGCCCCGAAGTGAAAGGCAGGCCAAGGGTAGTTGCTCGTTGGAGAGGTCACGTTCGTCATGATATACTGGCTTGGAAGGCAGCAGCACTCGCACACTATTACGATGATGCCCTGCTAATTATCGAGTCGAATACAGCAGATAGGGAGAAAGACCAGAACACCGAGGGCGACCACTTCGGAACAATCATCAATGAGATTTCTCACTACTATCCCAATCTCTATCAGCGCAACAAGACTCCCGAATCCGTTCAGGAAGGTATCGAGCCTACCTATGGATTCCAAACAAATAAACTCACCAAACAATGGGTAATCGACAACCTGATTGCCTGTGTCGATGATAAGCTTTGGGAAGAACCCGATGAGGAAATGTATCGTGAACTAGGTTGGTACGAGCGTGACCCTGATACAGGTAAGATGGGTAACAAACCTGGCTCCAACCGTCATGATGACGTACTTATGTCTACGGGTATCGGTCTGTATGTTGCTCTTAACAATGACATATACAAGCCTTCTTGGAAAGTTGAGAACACCAAACCTAAGAAAGAGCGAGTCCACACCGAAGCAGACCTCTAATCTTTATATATATTTGTATATCTTTATATATCTTTATATATCATTCGCAAAAACATAATCAAAGACGGATAAAAAGCGGTATATTTGTAGCATGAAACAGAATTACGATATAACACGTCAGATGCAGGTAGACTTGATGAAAGCCTACAAGACCGTCTGCGAGACTTGTTGGTCTCAGCAAGAGGCTTACGAGCGAATGGTCAAGCAGCCTGCGCCACGATATTATGTATCGGCAAAACAGGCTTGTCAGGTTATCTCTCCTATGCTCAGAGGTGACTTTGAGATGGTGAATCTCATGACACCAACTAGGAGGAGAATGTATTACTCACTCTTCAATGAAGTGATACGTCTGAGTGAGAAACGCGACTTTATCGGCAAAGGACTGATATACATTATGCGCGAAGCGGTGACAAGGCCTGCCCCCGAGTTCTTCATCAGTCCTACACGTGCAAAGATTATCAGGGCATGGTTAAAGAACGGCCTATATGATGAAGATGGGTGTTTCAAGAAGGAAACGCAGAAGTGGTACGGCAATATGCGAGAAAGACAACGGATCAGAAAGGAGAAGAAAGAGAAATGGATGTTGGAAAAGATGTCAGAAGAAACAAAGGCAACAAAGCAATAGCCAAACTTGCCGATACCGTCCAAGGTATGATGAACCAGTGGACTGAGGATGAGTTTCCCCATTTCAAAGAGACGATGGAATTGATTAGGGAAAACGCCCCGGTTCAATACGCACGATTATACCTTGAAGCCATTAAGTTGGGAATAGTCAAGCAGACGGACATTAACATTAATATCAACCGCCAGCGTGACAGGGAGGACTTGCAGGCACTTGTCCGAACAAAGATTTCCCTACCCGACAATGGAGTATATACGCCTTACGAAGAGATAAAGCCGCAACCTTTGCCGATAAGAAAGGAAGAGGAAGAGTATTGAAGCCCTTCCTCTTTTCATTTATCTCAGTTTGTCCGTTCTTCGCTCCTGAGTCACTAGCATTGTTCCTGAGAATCTATCTGTGGCTTTCAGCTTCGTGAAGTCATACTCAAAGCGGTAGTACTTCCAAGGCACACCTCGCAGCGATTGCAACTGCACCCAATTCTTCAAGTTGTTAGAGCCATACATCTTGAATGTCAAAGCGGGATCATTAGCACCAGTACCATTCAAGTTCTCGATGTCATGGATATGCTTAATCTGCATGATGCTCTTCAAGGCCAAGGCATTCTCCAGCTTCATCGGGCGGGTGATTATCTTGGTGGTGTAAGTGTTTGGTGTAAGAACATTATTAGACACCGTTCCATCCAAGTTAATGTTTGGCCGATTCATGAGTGAGAGGATTGTGGTTCCATGTTGCAACAGATAGTCTGGATAATCGTTTACTACATTAGTTACTCTATTGCCTGTGCCAAAGTCATACTTCCCAAACGTTCCACTCTTTATTGAATATATCCAACATGTAGTCAGCCCTTGCACACCTGAGCGTGTCTTTGTGTCAAAAATCCAAAGCAATGAGTCTCTGTAGTCGTAGGAAATGACAGCATCTTTCAGATAGTCAATAAAGTTTCCAAGGTTGGTTATGCCCGTGAAAGAAGTATTCTTTCCTGATAACTGCTCAGATACACATTTAACTGCGCTACCTACAATAAGCATCAGACCCTTTTCTGATGCAAAGAAGATTGCTCCGTCTGTTTCTGTTATGGCCTTTTGGTTAACGCTTACCTCACGGCTAAATGCATCCGAACGGATATACTGACCTTCATCGTCAACCATCATAGTCCAGATACCCTTTGTCATAAACACGAGCAACGGGTGCTTACCGTGCTCCTCCTGACCCAAAGCTGTTGTCTGTATTGCCAAGCCGGTAATCTTGCCCATACCGACCTCATGATAACCCTTTGCCGTGAACACAAAAGGATTGTTCACTTCTGATACGGCTAGGGTATTTGGTAGTTCTTCAATGGCCTCGTTGTTGTAACTTGGTAGGTTCTGAACTGCCGCTCCGCTTGGCATCCCGTTATCATTCTGATCTGGAAGTCTTTTAAAGTAGTATGCTCCATGAAGACGGGGATGCTCTCTTAATGGCAAAGAAAAAATAAGGTTGTTGCCATTGTAAAATTCTACACGGTATGCCCGAGGATCAGGATAGTAATACCAGATATCTAGTATTTCCTGCCAACTAGTAACATGTTTCTTTACGATATCTTCGCCGTTTTCGCTTTTTATATAAACATATATATCCAGTGTTGGCGCGTTTCCGTTGTCGTATGCCGTGTATGAAAACTGAGAAAATCCTTCATAAAATCCTCTCTTAATATCTCCGAGATGCAAACGGCCGTTATAAGTCTTAATGACCTCTGCTGTCATTGATGAATAGGAGAAGTAATCGTCATACTCTAATTGATCCTGCGTTTCAAGATTTGGAAGTGTGCTTTTATTTATATATCCAGTCGTTGACGTTTCTCCGCTAGGCAGGTCTTGTATATCAAGTTCCAGCAGTTTATAGAACGTAGAGTTATCGAGAAGGTCTTGAATAATATTGTTCTCGCTGTAATGAGTTGGACTAAGATAGCATCCAAACGCCTCATCAAAATCAGGCATACTTCTATATGCGCTGTCACTCATTCCCTGCAGTGGTGTTGATGACATCAATCTTTCACGGAACATTGGATATGCGATGCCTGATGTGGGCCAGCATCCATCAACGAGTACACCAGTGTGCTTTTGCGGCTCACTTGCGTTTGTTCTAATATCTGGATTTATAATCTCCCATTTATCGTCTATGTCGAACCCCCTGGCTTCTCTTGAGATAAAAATATCTACTCCTTTTATGATATCATACCATTGGTCGATTCCATTAGGGGAATTGACAGTAAATTTTAACTCTGCAGAAGCAGGTAAATAGTTGATGTATGAAGAGCCGCCATCATACGAATAATTATTCAATATCTCGCCAACTTTACTATAGTCACTATCTTCTCCATATTTACAGAAGAAGGCGTTACAATTGTGTCGAGCTGTTGGTATCATTAATACGGGGTTTGAAATATGCGTATAGCTGCCATCGTACAATCTTATTGCATAACGAACCCAAAATGGGAAAGCAAATTTCTTATCTTCCTTTACTTGATTTAACCGTTTTGAAACAAGTCCTATAATAGCATTTTGTGCATTATCTTCCTGATTTAACTCCCATGAATGAATACCTATCCTTTTGTTAAATATGTCAGAGACACCAAAATCAGCTTTTTCTGGATGAACCATTCCTTCAAGATTGGCACATCTATCATTGTAATCTGTTACCGCTTTCGCAGTAGTTTCACTAAGTGAGAACTTTACGGAAACTTCAGGAACAGAGTCGCCCATCAACTTGTATTCGCTGCCATCCCATAGAACGTACTTCATTCCCAATGAGGTGGCTATTATGAGGGTTTTTCCGATAGATGTGATTCCTTTTATTTCCTCACCATTGCTAAGACCGCAGACATTGCTAAGTTCTGCTGAGCTTTCTGTTCTGTATTGAATATCGTTTCCATTCTTGAATATATATCTATCCTGATGAACATAGACCAAATTACCGGAAACGCTTGTCATAAACTCCTTCGGCTTCTGTATCACTCTATGCTCGCCGTTGTCATACACCATGCCAAGGCTTTCCTCCAAGGCATTGTCGGAACACAGGGCATCGGAAGGGACGTTGGTTATTCCCTTGTCAAAGAGTAACTGCTGTTGTTTTTCCTTCATAAAGTACTTTATTTATGTGCGCAAAAATACTTTTTATCCTCTCCTTTCCAGCCGTATTTGATACTTTGGATTTCTCCTAGTTCAAACTCGGCGATACTATTTACTCAAAGGTTTATATTTGCGCCAAGTAAAACGTTTTATTTTATGCCTACATTTAGAGAAGATTTACACCTAGGCCATGAGGTGCCCCTTATTGATACGGACGATATCAAGAATGGTGCCGTGACCGGCGACAAGATAGCAGACGAAGCCATCGACTCGCGACACATCAAGCCGAAGGCCATCAAGAACAGACACATCGACGACAAGGCGGTAGACACGCGCACGTTGGGTGATGGTGCAGTAACAACTCCGAAGATAGAAGACGGGGCCGTAACCCCTGAGAAACTATCCGAAAGGGTAAAGACGGAACTGATCGACCCACTTCTGAAACCGCTAAGAGACAAAGACGCCGACCTTCAGAATCAGATTAACTCACTGGTTGAGGGTGGCATAGCCCTCTCAAATACATTTGGTGATAATCCTAACATAGGCATCTCTCAGAAGGCCCTCACGGAGGCTGTGAATGCCATCTGGAACAAGATTCAGGATATAACAGGAGAATCATTGTATGGTATCTCACTGACAGTCAATCCTACCTACTTCATTGATGAAGAAGGTGGCGTACTGCATATCTCTGCAAACTCCAGAGATATGAACAGCATATTCGAGAAGCTGTCCTTCCACTGGAACTATGAGGAAGAGCCTTTCCTCTCCTATGAGGATATAGCAGGCATTGATGATGTGACGGTGGAGATACCTGATGAGAAAGTCATCAACAACAAGGTCATCATCACCTGCAAGGCTCAGATATTAGGACAGCCTTACATGGAGCAGAAGACAGTGACACGCTACAGCAGCTTCTTCCTCGGCTCCGGTGCTACCTATGAGGATATGATGATCAACGGCACCTTCAACCCGGCATACTCCAAGCCTATCGCACGCCACATGAGGGCAGCCTATGACGTGAATGTGGCAGAGGATGACCATATCATCATAGCAATGGGTGAGAGCCTGAGACCAGGATTCATAAGGGCTGACATCAACGGTATTGAGATTCCGTTTACTGAGAGGACTGTCACAGTCAATGATACTGTCTATGCAGTCCTGACTTCTGTGGATACATACAGTGAGGGTACTATTAATGTTGACATTAACGGATAATAATATATGAGTAGAATAAATGTTCAGGTAAGCGGCCCTAAGCAGGCTGACTTCACATATAAGACAGTAGTCCTGAAGGGAAATGCTTCCTTCAAGGATCAGATAGAGGCAGCAGAAGGCCCTACCAAGTTTGTCATCAAATGGGACTTTGACTTTAATGATGAGATTGTCACTATGCCAGAGAACTGCATCTTGGAGTTTGACGGAGGTTCATTGAAGAATGGAACTATCATTGGTCAGGACACAGTGTTCATCAATGTGGGTGACGTGACCATCTGGGGTGAGAACCTTACAAGACTCGGTACTTGGAGAGAACATTCTGGTGGAGGCGGTGGAGGTACAGCAGATATCACTGCTACAGCAGAGGTTGATGATAGTACTGGAACACCAAGTGTAGTAGTTACAAGGTCTGTTGATGAAGAGACCACAAACTTCAATTTCTCTTTTCATAACTTGAAGGGAAGTGATGGTGCAGATGGTCAGCAAGGTCCCCAGGGTCCACAAGGCATTCCAGGTCCACAAGGAAATCCAGGAAGTCAAGGAAACCCTGGAGCAGATGGTGCAGATGGTGTTACTCCTAGCATTACAGCTGCTGCAACAGTAAACAATACTACAGGCACTCCATCAGTCTCAGTAGTAAAGACTGGAAGTGATGAAGCTCCAACGTTTACCTTTAATTTCAGCGGCATAAAAGGAGATGATGGTACATCTGTACGTATAATGCCTGATGCTGCGTCTTGTGTAGCACTTGGTGATGGATATATAGACAATGAGGGACATTTGCAGGTACTCACTTCATTAAGTCCCCGTACTTTTGTGGATTGTGGTGAGATTAAAGGTCCTGCTGGTGAAACACCTGATGTAAATGCGCAGGCAAACATCTCCAATACAACTGGAATACCTTCAGTACAGGTTGTCAAGACAGGAACACGTGAGAATCCTATCTTCACTTTCAACTTCAGTGGTCTTAAAGGACAGCACGCTACTGTTGATGATGCAATCTCAACACAGTCTGCAAATCCTGTTAAGAATAGGGTTATTACCAGTGAAATTATGCAGCGTTATAGAAACACTGAGACCTATCATAAGAGTGAGGTGTATAATAAGTCTGAAGTTGACAATCTCACTAGTGTGGACAGCAGTCTTTCAGATTCCTCTACAAGACCAGTGCAGAACAGGGCTGTTGCTAAGGAGTTTGACAAGTATTACCGAAAGGGGGAGATATACACCAAAACTGAAGTGTATAATAAGACTGAGATAGATAATCTTATTGCTAATACCCCTGAGACTGAGACTGTCCTGGTTGATATATGGCCTACTGTTGCAGAAGAAGGAGTTCCTACTTCTACAGAATCAGGATATTTTGATTCTACTGGCACTATTATAGCAGATGCAGATTACACTATAAAGAAATACCCGATAGAGAATGTCTATAATCTGTACTTTGACGGCTATCTTCCATCAGGTGCGGAATATCCATTCATTGGATGGTATGATTCTAATAATAACCCGATTAAAATAGATATTTATCACGGCGATGCAGTAAGTGCCACAGAATACACAATGCAGCCTCTTACGGTACCAGAAGGTGCAGTATATCTTTACCTGAATACCAACAATCAGGCTGAACTTATTCACGTCGGCAAAGTATATGGCAATGATATTAATGCTCCTATTGATATTCCGACAGTCCTTGATAGCCTTGTCCCAAGTGGCACTGACCCCCAGACTGGTAAGGATTTAAGAGCAAATAAAGTCTATATGGTTCCTAGTGCAGGTCCTACACCTCTTACTATGTGGGGTTGGGATGGAGTAGCTTTTGTATTGCTGAATAAGGATAATTTCCTTATAGAGGATGAAATCAAGGAAGGCAGCCCCAATCCTATATCAAGTGGTGCAATTGCAGAAACCATAAAGAATGCAGAGAGTGGAATTGCAAAATTCGGTCTGCTTGATGCAAACAACAATATTGTGGCTTTACTTACTGACGAGGATATACTCCAGTTGTTTACAAAGCTTTCTGTAAATGATGTAGAGACACAGAATATAAAAATAAAAGGTGACCTTGCTGTACGTCAGGCAACTAAGGATGATGCCCCCTCTAACTTAGTTATTACGACAGAAGAAGGAGATGTTGTATTAGGCATTGATGAGGATGGCAAAAAGTATGGACTTCTTGCTAACAAGAGTGTTTATGACCTTAATATAGATAAGGATGGTCTTCTGCACTCTGCTGCTAATTATCCACGTGGACAAAAAAGAACCCAGATTATGGCTATTACAGACTCACATGAGAATTCGACTGCCTTTGAGAGGTTTGTTGAAGCTTTAGGTGACTTTGAATCAGTGAAGTGTGGTATGCATCTTGGAGATATTCTAAACTACGGTCCTACATATAATGCAAATTTTATGCAGCGTATGTCTGACCTCATTCGTAACTCTAAAAAGCCTGTATATTATTGTGTAGGAAACCATGATGTAGGCACTGCAAGTAGGGCTATTCCACATTGTGCATCAGACAGGCAACTTTATGACTGGTTTATTCAACCTGCTATAGATAACGGATGGCTTAGAGGAGAGTATGACGAGGTAAATAATCCTACGGGTGAATATATTATAAACAAGCTTTATTATAGTCATAAATTTGCGGATAATACTTTGCTTATTGTTCTCTATCCTTTTGATGATGGAAATGTGATTGCTGACCAGATAGACGAATCCTATAATCTTCCTGATGGTACAACTGTTACTGAGGATACGTCTTATTGGACACCTGTAGAATACAGCCCGACTTATCCATCCATTGGTGCAGGGACATATTCTGCTGACACAGATAATGGAGGACAGGATGCGGATATTGTCAATGTACCTAATTTTACTGAGTATTCCTTCAAATGTATTCAAGATGTAACACTCAAAAAGATACCTTGGGGTAGAGGAATTACAGGTTCTGATATTGAGAAATATCCTAAATACAGAGCAAGGCGAAAATACAGATGGTATAGTGAGCAACAGTTGATATGGTTCTGTAAGAAGCTGGAATATGCAAGAGATAATAATCTTAATGTAATTGTTGCACAACATCTTGCTCTTAGTAGCAATGTTGAGGAAGACACTAATTCTCCATTTTCAAGAGGAACAAGACTTGATTATGATTATTATTCTTCTGCACAAAGATATGATAGTTTAGAAGATGTGGATTCAAATAGGGAGATTGTGCTTGATATAATAAATGCATGTAATGAAAGAACACAGATAAGTTGTTCTCTGTTTCCGAAGTCCTCTTATGAGGGCGGAACCAAGCACGACAACACTTCCTCTATAGAAGGATTTAACTTCTACTATGATTTCAGAAGTAGTGGAGATGATGCTATTCCAGGACTCTTCATGCTCTTTGGACATACTCACTTTGGAGGATTATCACATGATAAGAATTATGGATATGTTCAGCTTTCGCAAGATACTGCAAAGGTATATGATTTGGGTAATGTCGGAAGTTCCGCAGATAAAAATAATGTATGTTATGACCACATTAATGCTTACACAATGATTCCTGCTCCTGAGTTACAGCCTGCAAATGCTATGTACGGAAAATGTTTTGTTAGAAAGACTGGTGAGGTGTCAGAAGGAAGTATTGCTGATATTGTTGATTATGAAGATTATATGATTCAAATTTACAATGTCATAGAGGGTAAGGTCTTTTGTTTTACTTCAGAGCTTCTTACTAATGATATGGTATCTGGCAAGTATATACCTTTTGTCGGATGGTTTAATTCCAATAATGAATGTATTAAAATTGAGAGTTATACTAATGAAGACTCAGATGAGGAACAAGGAGAGTTTATTGGTTATAGCGAAGAACCTATTGAGGCTCCTGAAGGTGCAGCTTATTTATATATAAATGTATATAGGGAATATGACGGATATAGTCTTACTGGTGCAGCTATGGCTGTACATATAACAAGACTTGGAAATCAATATACAATGAGAACTGAGCGTAATGGTGACGGACTCATGATTCGTAATAATAAAATAATTAACATAGACATTATTTAAAATATGGAAGCTACAGTAGTTAAATTAAATGGTCTTTTACAGGACTCAAAGGTGATAATGGGTGGGGTGTCTTTCTTAAACCCCGACAATCTGTTTTATGATGCAGGGCCAATTCTAACTGTTTTTGCCAGGGTACCAAATATTCAGGATGATACAAAAGACCTTATAATAAAGTCGTATGGTGGTCCTCTTGGTACTACTAGTGCGGAGTTTGATATTATTGATACAAAGGTTATAGGAGGCTCAGTTGTTAAAACTTATAAAACAACTTTTACAAATGGAAGCGGTATCTATACAGATCCTAATACAGGTGATGTATATGCAGAAAGACTTGTACGTATGAAAGACAGTAACAGCATTCCCTGGAGAGTTGATATTATGGGAGAAGATATAGATGTCTTTCTTCCTGGAACTTCTACTACTGGTTTTGATTTTCCGTTAGTAGTTGATGCTGAACAGCTTAAATATAGTACTATTCCTTCTGAATGTAGAATATTAAAGGTTACAAATCTTACAGGAACTTTAAAGACTGAATGGTTTAGAAATAATACAAACCTTATTAATATAACACTTAGAGGACATGTAGATTTACAAGGAACTATTATGGACTTTGTTTCTGCTGGCAAGACTCTTAGTCAAATGAATTTTGTTTCTAGAAATGGCTTAAAAGGAGTTATGACTGAATTTCTTGATGCATTAAAAGAATCAGGCGTTGTAAACAAAGTTATTGAATTTCATCTTACTTCTTGTGGAATAACAAATGATGTATATATAGAGGATACTGAAGAACATAAGCCTATACCAACTTTTTATGTGAAGTTTGATTCAAACGGAGATTATAAAGGTTATAAGAATAGACCACAATAATTATGGCAACAAAGACGATACCTTGGCAAACTGGAACTGGTAGCATCACTGTTACTTATAATGGTAATAAGGATGGTACTATTGTTGTAGCCTCAGATCCCAATAATCTTTATGAAGCCAGAAGTAAAATAATTACAGTAAAGACCACAGATGGTAGTAATATACAGAAGACAGTGACTATACAGCAGGCAGCTAAAGTTAGAATAGACATCAGCACTGCCGTTGTTACTGCCGCAAATCAGACCTATTCAGGCACAGCAAAGACTCCTACGCCAACTGTCAAACTGAATGGTGTGACTATACCAAGCTCAGGCTATGATGTTACATATAGCGATAATATCAATGCTGGTACTGCCACTATTACCGTAACTGGTAAAGGCGACTATACAGGAACTGCTACGGGTACATTCACTATTGCTAAGGCAAATCCAACTTATACTGCACCTACTGCAAGAACAGGTCTTACCTATTCGGGAAGTTCCCAATATCTTGTCAATGCAGGAAGTACTTCTCATGGTACTATCCAGTATTCAAGCAATGGTACTTCATGGAGTACTACAAGACCGAGTTCTACTAATGCAGGCTCATATATAACATATTGGAGATTAGTAGGTGATAGTAATCATAATGATATAGCAAGTACTTCTCTAAGTACTACTATTGCCAAGGCAAGTAGGACACTCAGCTTTGCTGATACATATGTTGTTTTGGCTCCAAGTGGAAATGTGACTAAGACTGCTACACCTTCTGCTGGTAGTGGAGATGGTGCCATTACATATAGTATCAGTTCTACTACTTATGCAACAATTAACAGTTCTTCAGGTAAGGTAACTGCCAAGACTTCTGATGGTAGTGCAATTGTAACAGCTACTATTGCCGAGGGTACTAACTATCTGTCGGCTACCGCAAGTTATAACCTTTATGTGTTTGCTACCACTCATAACTTTGCATATACAGGTAGTGTTCAGAATATTACTCTTCCACCTGGTTCCTACAAGCTCCAATGCTGGGGTGCTCAGGGTGGAAGCAATAATGCTGATTCAGATTATGGCATAACTGCACAAGCAGGAGGTAAAGGCGGATATGCTGAAGGTGTACTGACGATTGCAGAACAGCTTGCTCTTTATGCCTTTGTGGGTGGTCAAGGTGGAGCGTCAGGTAACGGAGGATGGAATTGTGGTGGCGGTAGTACCGGTTCAACCACGAGGACGGACGGAGATAATGTTTATCTAACCAAAATGGCTTGCGGAGGCGGTGCTACTGATATTGCTACTGTTACTTCAACGATGACATATTCTTCGAGAAGAAACAACAGAAGCTCTGCCAGTCTTTTGTCAAGAATCATAGTCGCTGGAGGTGGTTCAGGAGGTGCAATGGGGTGTAGGAGACATCCTACTACAACAACCGAATGGCAGCTTATAGGCACCTTAGATTGTAATGTTGTTGATGGAACAACAGGCACATTCAATGGTCATTCTACATTGTTCCGTATTAAATCATCAAGTATAGCACAGATGAACATTCAGGGAAATCCTTTTGAATATGGAGCTAAAATTAGAATAACACTAAATAACGCCACATCTGGGACAAGCATAAGTGTTTATTGGACGAATAATAGTCAGACCCAATCTATATTATCTGCTTCCACGACTAACCCGAGGACATATACACATAATTATTCCTCTAATCCATACGGAGATTCAGGATATTACAGGATACAGGCTACGAAGAGTTTTGCAGGTACTATAACAATAGAACAAGAAGTTACTGTAACCACTTACGTTAACGAGACCGTAAACCAAGAGGGTTATGTCGGAGGTGGAACTAATGGAGGTGGACCTAAATGTGGGACACAGAGTTCAGCAGGAGGCACAGTAAGTTCAGGTTTTGGACTTGGAGCAAATCAGATTGCGAGTTCGTTGTCGTGTGGTACGGGCGCAGGCGGAAGTGGCTGGTATGGTGGAGGTATGACAAATGGTGGAATGGAGGAAATTGCTAATGGTGGTGGCGGCTCAGGTTTTGTAAACACGGCTGCAAACTCACAATATCGCCCGTCAGGTTATACAGGCATCGAGCTTGACTCTGGTTCTACTACTGCTGGCTCTTCCTCATTCCCGTCTACTGGTGGAGGAACTGAAACTGGTCATGCAGGTAATGGCTACGCAAGGATTACGAGATTATAAAAATAGTTATTAACAATTTAAAAAGAAAAGTTTATGGCATACGCGAGTTGGTTAACCCCGAGCAAAGTCTCGGGATCAGGAAATGATACAGTCAATGTATCGGCGAGCTCCAGTAATACAGGTAGAAATGCCCGTACTACTACGGTAACCTTCAAGGCTGCGAACTGTGAGGATGTGGCAAGGACCGTCTCACAGGCAGGAAAGCCTGAATATGTAAGTTTTGACAATGCTACGGCTTCTGTCGCAAAGGCAGGTGGCAGCGTGACGATCACAGGCAAGAGTAACTCCTCCAAGCTGACATTCAGCCTCGGAACTGGCGGTACTCTTACTATCACCCTTCCGGCAAGCTACACGGCAGCAGGCGTGAGCACCAATAATGGCAATGCCATTACAGGTGACCCGGGTGCGAGTGCTGAATATGCGTTCTCTATCACTATCAGCAACATCGCTGCCAACACCACCATTAGTGCCCTGACGAAGCAGCTTATTGTAACAAACAATGCAGGTGACACAGCCACCTGTAACATCAGCCAGGCTGCCGGCGATCCTACGCTCAGTGTAACTCCCGCAAGCGTCGATCTGCCTTGGGATGCTTCTACAAGTGCAACGTTCACAGTTACTTCTAATACAAGCTGGACTGTCGAGTAATTGTCTCTTAATAGGGCAGCAGTCTCAAAGGCGGGGCTGCTGCCTTTCATCTAATATCAAGCAGAACGTATATACGACATGGGATTAAAATTCATAGGTAGACTGGTACAGATACCAGGAAGACTCACCTCAGTAGCCATAGAGAAGGTTGTCTGTGGTGCTGATGAGGTTTATGATGATGCCCTTGCACAGAGGCAGAATGAACTCAATGCAAGATTCAAGGCCATCACAGACCAAGAGCAGATAGCCATAGACGGAGGTACTGCACAGATAGCAGGGAGTCCAGAGGATATTGTGGTAGGCAGTGGGGCTATACCCACAGCCAATGCCATAGCCCTCTATTACTCTGACTTCCTCAAAGGAGCCAATGAGGTAGTGAGTCTGTCAGGAGATGTCACCTTTGATGAGGAGGTGGATATAGGAGAGCAGATGACTGTGGTCTATGTCAACAACACCAATGCAGAGATTACGGTTACTGTACCTAATGACACCTACAGGACTCCTGATGGGAATGCAATCATAATTCCTGTTCCTTCTGGAGGCTATGGTGAGGTGAGCATACTTAATATCGGTGGAACCATCTTCGCAAGAGGATGCTAAATCTTATGGCCTATGAGAAGAAGGATGTTTCTTGCAAACAGGACTACACCATCAGAGCATTATCTGAGGGTGTACCCGGCAGAAGTGCAGTGGATCACAGATACTACCCCTGTGGAGTATGAGGTATATAGTGATTTGAGTTGGATTATACAATAGATTATTGCTTATTCATTTTTTATAATTGGCGATTTGTGAGCGGCCCGTCTTCTCAGACAGGCCGCTTTCGCGCGTACATTATTATATAATAAAAGGAGGGGTGTTGTTCCCCTCCTTCTTGATTATCACTTCCCTACTCCATCCAGAAGGTCTACCACCTCCTTCACGGCCTTGTTATAGAGTTGCCGTAGTTCCTTTCGCTCCTTACCATCGGCCTTGTTGGCGGCTTTATTGATCTGTGAGAGGGTCTTTTCGGCCTCTTTGATGATCTGCATCCTTACAAAATCCTCACCCTTTACAATCTCTTCAAGCTTCAAGAGCGCAGCGGGGTCTTCTGCGGCAGCTTTCTCATAACCGCTCACACGGAAACTCAACTCGTCTGCATCGGCCTTATACTTGCGATACTTGGCCTGAGTGCGGTAGTAGGCCGTTCTGTCATCGCCCTGCTGAACGAATGCTTTCAGACATTCCACCTTGCGGATATTGAAGTCGTTATCGCTGCCAGTCAGGATATCCTTGGCATCCTTACCGATGGAGATAGTATTCGAGAACACCTTACCAGGGCCACCCGTGTACTGCTCCCATAAGTACTGGACGATAGCGGGATTGACTTGGATTTTACCCCTTGTCACGTCATCACCGCCACTCCACTCATTAGCCAGCTTCGATGCACCTACCAATACGGGATTAGTGCCACTGTAGACCATCTGATACTCGGGAGAATACTGGTCATTGGGATAGACATCCTCGCGGTAGGAGGAGCCTTATTTATTTATAGTAATATGTATCTCTTTACCACAGTGTGGACAGACCATAGTCTTCACCTCGTCAGGAGAAGCGAAGAATTGCCAGACTGGAACACCAAGAGCATTGGATAATTTCTCCAGAGTCTGAGAAGATGGGTTTTTAACAATACGGAATAGCGTCTCCCGCGTTATTCCCAACACCTCAGCAAACTCAACCATTGAGTAGCCCTTTTCCTTTATAACCTCCTTAATTCTATTCTCCATATCGGCTGCAAAGATACGCATTTTTTATCTATAGTAACATACTTATATCACTAAATAATGTTAAAGACACAAAGTTTTCTCTCGTTTTATTTGGAAAAGTGATATTATTATGTTACTTTTGCACCCAGAATCTTACAACATCTTATACAACGTTTAAAAAATTACAGCTATGGGTACAGGAATTAGCAAGCTTTACGCGGACAGGTATGAGGACTTCCGCCGTATGCAGGAATCGTTAAGGAACCTCTTCTATGGTGATCCGTTTGTTGACCTCCAAGAGATTGCAGAAGACACTGTGTGTCTCGACGAGCGGGAGATATTCACCATTTCGAAGATTCCGACAAGAGGTGACTACGTGATAGTAACTCACGATGCCACGGACTACGAAAAGGCAGAGAGGGAGAAGGTCAAAGTAGACGTTATCTTCGCCGACTCCCAGATGAACCTCACTTCGCTCAGCCTGAGCATCTTAGACAAAGTATTACGCCTGATGAAAAAGGCGTTGATTATAACAGAAATAAGAAGTTTAAATTAAAAAGTTATGAAGCAACAGATTATTAAAGAAATTGAAAGTGCAATTGGCTATCTAAACCTTATTAAGGAAGAGATCGCTAACGACAAACCAGAGCGCATAGACGCATTGGATCAACTCTCACTCGTACAGATGATGCTAGGATTGACATACAAGGACATCAAGAAACATCTGAAACTGAAAAAGGCAGCATAAAAGTACCACCCATTAACAAAGACGCTCACTTATTTACATGATGCCCGCACGGGTGCAGCCGGGAAGGGGAAGGCAGAAATGCCCTCCCCTGCTTTATTTTATACCTCCGACCTTATCAAGTTCATCTACAATATACTTCAATTGCTCGTTGTATAGTGAGCGGATATTCTTGCGGTCTCTACCCTCGGCAAGGTTAGCTGCGGTATTCAGATCCTTTAGCGTTTTGTCTACCTGTTTAATAATCATCATACGCGCTGCACCTTTGCCTTTTGCCAACTCTTCTATCTTCAACATATACTCAGGGTTTTCTGGGGCATACTTGACATAGGTGTTAATCTTGTAATTCAGTTCGTCTGCCTCTTCCTTGTATTTCCTGTACTTGGCTTGTGCACGGTAGAATGAAGTACGCTCGTCACCCTGCTGATAGAAAGCTCGGACACCCTCAATCTTACGGATATTGAAGTCAACCTCGTCATTCGTGATAAGGTTCTTCAAATCCTTACCCGCAGAAACAAATGTGTTTGCAAACAGCTTACCGGGACCTCCAGTATATTGCTCTACAAGATACTGCATGGTAGCCGGGTTTATCTGCAACCATCCGCGAGACACATCATCACCTCCAGTTACATCATTGAGCCACTTCGATATTTCGACAAACTGTGAGTTTGTACTGTTATATGCCATTTTATACTCAGGGATAAACCTGTCGTTATTGTAGGTATCAGCACGGAATATTGGCTTACCCATCCAGCTAACATTTTCACCAATAGCAACCAACGGAGCGGCTACAGAGTACACACGGCCAACATATTCAGATACGGGAGCTGTGTTGTCACTTGTTATCTTCGTGTCGAAGTCTACTGGCGAGAATACATTGAAGAAACCAAGCATTTCATCCGTAAAGTCCTTGTCTATCGGTCTCAGATTCTCTGCGTAGGTCATACCTGCCAGCATATCACCAAGCGAGTAGAATGCCGCCAACTCCTGACCTATTGGAAGTATCAGGAAGTCTTGCTTGCCGCACCCAGGAACCCAGCCCATGTACAGACAGATAGACTTTCTTCTAACCCACTCAGGAAGGTTTGCATACGGATCGTCACCATCGCCACCTCCAGCAAGACTTAGCAGCATCTGGTTTATCATAGGTATTGCCAAAGCCATCAAGAACGGTGGCAGTGCATAGCGTGTGCCAAGTTTTGTGATGTACGGCCAGTTGAGGCTCCCGTCCTTGTTCTGTGTGTTCTTGAAGATGGTGCAGATAGCCTGAACGGTTGCATTGAAGAACATCTTGTTTGCAGAAAGAATCTGTCCAGACTCTCCGAATATCTTAGCTGCTGCCTCTACACTCTTCTTGTCAGTCTTGAATCCTGCGGTGTTTTTGCCTGCACCTTTCTTATTGAAGTTGACTGTCACCTCTTTGGCATCATAAGCGGAACGTGCCTTTGTGCGACCTGCATAGTGACGGGATGCGCGGTAGGTGGCAAAACGGGCATTGTTCTCAACGGCTTCGTTCATGGCCTCAATAGCATCCAGAATCTTTGACCAGGCATTTTCATTCAGTCTGAGCACCTTTCCATCCTTCTGTTGTTCCATGAACTTCTCCATTTCCATCTCAATGGCTTCAACCTTCTGCATATGCACAAAACCAGTAATACCGCCATTATCCATGAAGTCCTTAAAGTCTGCCTCGATCTCATTCTTCATGTCAAGCGTGCCAGCCCTATACTTCTTGAACAAGCTTATCATTCTTGGGAATTGTGCCCAATAATACTTTTGTGCGGCATTCTCATAACCAATACCTTCTCTGACAGAAAGTATGGCTCCGAAGTGCGTCCAGTCACGAGACATATTACGGCCAACAAACGTGAGGTTGAATGATGTGCTCATGCTCTGCATAAAGTGCTTCATTCTGCTAAGGGCCTTGTTTACCGCACCTTTATTGCCATGATAGCGAAGCTGGCCATTGATTGCCTGTGCCATTCTCGGGTTCCCCGTTACGATCATCATCTTGCGGTCACCGTTTAGAAGCACCTCTACAATGTGCTCACGCTGTCTTTCTGGGTCTACCTTATAGTCAAAACGAGCCTTACCTTTGATGCGCTTTGCATTGCCCTCTAATTCAAGCTCCTTCATGCGCTCGGTAAACTCCTTTACTTTGGCTTCCACCATAGCATGGCTCATATCTGAATCTATCTTTGGATAGTCTACAATCCACTCTCCTGTAACAGGGTCGAGCACCGCCCAAGCATCGCTGGTAACAACAAGGTCGTTTTCATGTGCCTGGCATAATCTCCAGAAGTGTTTCTTCACATCATTCTGATTACCGTCTGCTATTGCCTTGTATGTCATTCCAAACAAGGTCGCAAGCGGGAATCCTGCCTGACTCTTACGTCCTTTGGCTTTTCTTAGCAGTCCGCCGATGGTAGATGCACCGTCTTTAGCGGTCATATACTGCCAATGGTCTTGTGCTGCCATACCCTCGTTAAATCCTCTCATGGGTACGTACCAATGGAACATATTGGTGATACGCTTGTAGGTTTCGTCACTTACCATGCCTGATGTGCGATACTTTTCTAAGCCATACTGCGAACAGAGATTGATGCGGTTCCAGAGTTCCTTTTTCAGTTCATCACCCATCTCTTCCTCTTGACCCATAAGTTCGGAAAGTATCTCATCCTCATTAAACTCACCTTCCTCGTCACCATACATCTCAGTAAAGCCGGAATAGTCGTGTTCTGAGGCGTCATACTCGCCATCTATGTTTTGCTGAATGAAATAATCAATCTCTCCAAGATACTGAGGGAAGTCAATCTCTCCCTCCATCAGCTTTTGATAGTTCTCCTGCTTGCGAGTCACATACGCAGATTCCAGATCGTCAAGATACTGTTGGTGGACTTTCTTCAAAGCTTTGGCAAGTTCTTTCTCTTTGGCTTCTTCAGTTGCTATAAGGCCATCATCGAAACGTTCCTCAATCCTACGTGCCTCATCTTCAAATAACTCTTGCTCGTCAGGGTTCAGATCCTCATAAGTACTTATCGACTTGTTACGCTGGCTTTGCAACCAATCGCGGACATAAAGCTCACGGTTACGTTCAAGACCATGCTTGGTAAACAGGTAGCGGTCAACGTCACCCATTCTCCATCCCATCTTTTTAAGTATCTGATTGACCACTATAAGAAGCGGTTTCTTATACAAGTCTGTAAACTGCTCCTGCTCGTTATAGGTTTTGCCATAAGAAAGGTTCATGGCTTGATAAGCATTCTGCGAATCAGGAATGTCTTCGTCATGTGCGATAGCGTCCTGACCAGCCTTGAACGTTACCATATCATCCTGCCATGCCTCTGAGAACATTGTCTCTACACGGTTGATACGCTCATGATAGACCTGCTTGGCAGAATATTCCGACAAGTCTTTTATATCCTCCTGACGGTCTTCATTAGATTTTTTCCAACTATCAGCCGCACTTCGAATAGCGTCAAGCGGGTTTACTATCCTTCTGTTGACTTCTTCTGGCCCAGATTCTTCCTGTTGGTTGTCCCATCCTCGTAAATCACTGCGTCTCGATGTGTTATCTTCACGTCCGAGAGATCCAGCTTCTCCAGGTCTATTACCTGCTTCTTCTCTTTGTTGTTTGCCATTTCTTATAAAGTTTTTAAGTTCGGATGCAAATTTACGAATTATTTCGTTACTAGCAAAATCTGTAGCCAAGAAATTATCAGTACCAAGTTTCTTGACTACCATTTCAATAAGATAAGAACAAGCCTCATTCTTCCATTCAGGAATCTTATAGTCATCCTTGATATTGAAATATACTTCCCGTGCATGAGCTTTTAGATATTCAAGGCATTCGGAGCCATACTTTTCCCTTAACTCTTCGGGAAGGCTGTGCCAGAAGCTATGAGTCTGCTCATGCCACCATACATGCTCGCCATCTTTGGCATCCTTTACCTTTTCGCTGAACACAACCACCATCTTCCACTTGGGCAGGTAAATTCCCGCGGTGCCAGGGTCGTTATATGATTCTTCGATAGAATCAAACGCACGGCTATTTATCTTACCGCGTAATGCCTCCAACTCTTCACGACTACCAATTACCTGAGTAATGGCTGCGCCTTTGAATCCGTATTTCTTTGGCAAATCATATATGTACTTTGCTATTTCTTCAACATCAGGTTTGTTGCTATCAGAAGATGGTCTTTTGGATTGTTCCTGATTCCAACTTTCGGCAGCCTGATTGATTGCTTCCATCGGATCATAAGTTGTGATGGCTCTGTTTGCTTCCTCCTTATGCTCTTCCTGAACAGTTACACCTAGTTCATCAAGGCGCTTCATGACCGCATCAAGATTCTCTTCCCAGAACTCAGCCTTTAACCTTGTGCTACCCTCAAACTGACCCTTCATCAGAGAGCGGAGAACTTCATCGTTGAAGAACTTACCGCCCTTTCTTGCTGACTTCGGTACGGAAATCTCATATGTGTAGTAGCCCCAATCACCATTGCGGTGATCATAGTCGTTTGTCCTGCGGAGTTTTACGTCACCGTCTGCGCTTTCAACCTTCTGCCAGTTCTTCAAATCCTCCTTCTTTGTGGAGATGGGAGTCTTTGCTGTCAGTCCGGCAGGCTCAAAATTGTCAGGCATTAAGATACCTTGGCGCACCTCACCCGTGTCTGTTGTGTACGAAATCAGCTTACCTCCCACACCTTGCTCACGGGTAGATACAAGTGCTTTCAGCAGATTACCCGTAATGATATAACCATCCTTGCGTGCTGCAGAAGATGTCAGCTTGTCCCAATTGTCAAGACTTTGCATCAACACCTTACGGGTGTTAGCCACGTTCTGCCCGAAGAAGCCACTACGTGCCTGTGCAGTCAGGCTTGTAATGACGGGCCAAAGTTCACGCTTCTCACCATTCTGTTGCTTTACTCGGCCATTAATTGGAATGGTTATCTTCCTACGGCCATCGAGTGTTGCAAAGGTGATGGTGCTGGCATTGGTTGAGAAGTTATCGCTGAGTTTAATGTCTATCAGCTTACCGAAGCCAGGCTCAAAAGTCATGCCGCCCAAGTCATAGATGTTGCTCGGCAAAGCATACACATCGTCTACATTGAAGGTTTCGAGCGCATCTACAAAGACTTGTTTCTGCGCATCAATGGATGCAAGTGCATCTTTCAACTTCTCCATTTCCTGATTGAAGAAGGCATCATACTGCATCTTACCGTTGCGCTCAATCTCAGCATCGGTCATTTCGTTCTTATCCTGAGCCTTCTTTGCGCCCTTGACATACTTCTCCTGTTCAGCCTCAGCCTTCTTCTTGGCTCGCTCGGTAATAGTCTCTGTGGTCTCGGCCTTCTTCTGCTCTGCCCACTTTTCCACTCTGTCAAGAATCGACTGCTTGTATTCCTCCCAAGTCTTACCGCCAAGCATACGTTCCTGAGCTGCCTTTACTTCCTCGCCCTTCATGGGCTTTTTGAGAACGTCCATACTCACCTTCTCAACGTAGGAGTTATCAGCAAACGGATTATTACCGCCAGGCTCTATACCCTGCTCCCAAACTTCCTTGCTCAGAGTCTTAGCTTTCAAAGGCATTTCTGTAATCTCCAAATCGTTCTCGCCCATTTCGTTCAAACGGTCAATCTCGGCTTGGTAGAGAGTGCTGATTTCTGCAAGCATCTTTTCCTGCTCCTTAACGGTAAGGAGGGCCATGCGCCCAAGGACTTTGCTTGCTGTTCCGCCTGCTTCACCTTCCCTCTTGGTTTGGTTTATTAACGTTTCAGGCGAAAGCAACTCAAAGCCTTCTCCCCATTTTAACGGATCAAGCATCTTTGCTGCGAGGTCTGGATTCTCTGCTAAATACTGGGTCACAATTTCATCACCATATTTATTGATGATGTCCTGTACTTGCATTTCATTGAACTTTGATTTCTGCGAAGATGTGGTGTTAGCATCGAGCGAACGAAGCTTTGCTTTCAGCATCATCAACAGTCGTTGCTCTGATGGTATCTGAGAAACAACGTACTCATACATTCCTCTAAACACCTGACCAGTTCTGTCGATACGTCCGCGCATCTGAACCTCTTGGTTAACGTCCGGCTGTGCTTGAACGACTATCATAACGCGCTGCTTCTGGCCTGCTACAGGGTTCTTCGATGAAGCATGAAGAGAAATACCAGTGCCAGCGCTACGATTAATAACGAGTGCGTCTAATTCTCCGTTATTAAATTTGGCAGCGACTTTCTTGTTTTCCTTTTTGCGCGACACACGCTTTACGGTTCCGTCTTCATTGTACTCGAATACCTTAGAACGTCCCGTTAATTCGTCTACCTTATATCCTGCCTTCTTTAAGCCATTCTTAATTTCATCAATAGGGCTAAGACTCAATCCCGTAGATGCTTTTTCTATTGCATCCATGATCTCAGCATAGCGTTTCTGTCCTTCTGGGCTCAGTTGTTCAAAGGGGATCATTTCGTTTACCTCGTTGCCGAAAGCATCCTTTTTCTTAATACGCAACGTACCCTGCAATCCTTTTTTCAGATTAACGCTAAGATCTGGCATTTCCATATCTTCGCCTGTTGCTCCTGCGGCTTCATCTGCGGCACCCTCATTGGTATTTGACAAAGCAATTACTGGTACTCGCCCTTCTTTCAAGTGTTCTATTGCACGTTTTACGGCTTCGTTTACTTTTAATGAAAGAAGCACCTGCTGCACCATATTGTAAGTACGGCTAGCAAAAGGAACATTATTAATACCCATATCTCGCGTACCGGGGGTGTGGTCTACTTCTCCCTGCTCTTCGGCTGCATCATCATTCATCTTATTGATAATGGGGTCGACGTATGTGCGCTGGAATTGTATAATGTCGTTGAACAGACCAATAATTTGGTCGTACTGCTGACGTTGCTTTTCTATCACTGCTTCATCATCGATACCTTTCCAATCTATGGTTACGCCACGCATATCACGCTCGCGTCTAATCATCTGGCCTGCCTCTGTCAAGGCTCTTGACATGATTTCTTGGAACGTTGCACCACCACGTTTAACAGCATCTATCAACTCTGCCACTTCTACCCCTGCCTTAGCAATAGCGGTTTTCAGCGAGTAGATTGGCATATTGCCAGGTCTCTTTGCAAAGGTCGCCGAAAGGAAGGTAACACCCTTGGCCCTAGTTGTGATGTATTGTAGATATCCACTAATTGCACTATCCTCACCTCCTGCGTTGTGACTCTCATCCATGAGAACATAACTATTACTTGCAAGCTGTTCGAATGCATCTCGCTTCGCCTGTCCGTTAATTGCTCTTGGCGATGGACTCTTCTTTCCGAAGCTTCTTGCTTTCTTGTTGCCATTCTCATAGTCCATCGTTCCAGAGTTGAACATGCTATAAGATGTGATTATATAGTCATATTCCGGTGGTAATTTTCCATGTTTGAGAATGTAGTCCGTAACGCGCTGCTGTTCTTTCTTGGATGGGCGTTTGTAAACAACATTGCCTTTGCTGTCCGTAATATCTGCGGCATCATCGTCTGCACTCCAAATGAAAGGTTTCAAATCACCGCTTCCTATATCGGCAAGGTCTCTGTACATATCAGAGAACAATTCTTTTGTCTGTGTGACGTAAACAGGATTACCGCCTTTCTTTACGCCATATCGGATAAGGGCAGCACCTTGTCTTCCTTTACCTACACCTGTTTGGTCGCCAATGATAAAAGCGCTGCCTTGGTTCATCTGATGAATGGCAAGGGCTACAGAGTCAATCTGCTCTGCTGCAAGTGCATGGTGAAGTTCTTCGATAGAATTGTAACCAAGTTCCTTAACTAAGAAACTGTCTACGTCACCAATTTCTTCTAGTGCTTTCTTAACGACATCAGCCTGCCCTGCTGGCATCTGAGACTGAAGGTTAAACGGGTTAGTGCTTTGCTGTCGATAAGGAACTTTCTCGGTTCCTAATCCGCGCTGTACCCCATTATCTTGTTGTGCATTTCCGGGCCCTCGTGATCCCCTTCCCACGTCACCAGACTCGGAAGAAACTCGCTCAGTATTTCCTCGTGGAGTGGAACTGTCAGTTCCCTGTTCTCCTCCTTGTGTAGAGGCTGACCCACTTGTTTGAGCCACCTGCTGCCAGCTACCGTCTGTAGAAGTTCGTCCGCGAACTCCTCCATGTCCTTCTTTGTCGGTTCCTGGTTTTGCCTGTGTGGTAGGCTCACCCACTGGAAGTCCGGGTCTTCCATTGCTACTGTCAGATTCCCGTCCGCCTCCTTCGTTTCGAACTCCTTGTACTCGTTTTGTAGTAGAAGTATTATCATGTCTCGAAGTATCTCCCTCGTGACTTTCTCCGCTTTCTGTGTCGTGAACACTAGCGGGCTTGTTGCTGTCAGATAATATGTCATCGTTTACTCTATTATATAATTCTTCGTATGTCTTAACCTGCTCTGCTCTGGCCTTACTCTTCACGGGTGCAAAGGACTCTGAATCGAACTTCTTGCGTCCGTTAATGAGAATCATTCTCACGGGATAGCCAGTGCCTTGTCGAGAGTAGAGCGTCTTACCATCCATGTTGATCACGTCAACCACGTTGTAGTGCGAATAGAGGTAATTCAAGAAAACCCTATCCTTACCCTGCACGGCTCCATTGGTCTTATACTCTGTATTACCGCCAATGATGATGGCTGCACGCCCATCGTCTCTCATCGACTCCAAGGCATTAATAGCCATCTGATGCTCCAAAGCACTTATCTCATAGATACCGTCATATATCGTAGGTATGGCAGTACCGAACGGCGGGTTGGTTACAATCACATCAAACTTACCCTTGAACGGCTGTGTTCCGTCTTGACTTGTCACCTTTCCGAATCCCTGCTTCTGCAAGTTGGAGAGTCGCATTTCATCAATGTCATTGACGTGCATGATCTCCTTTGGCAGTGCAATTGTCAGCATACCATTTCCTGCTGATGGTTCAAGTCCACTCTGTGCCTTATGCTTCGGGTCTACGAACAGACCCATGAGGTAAGCCATCGGTGCAGGTGTTGAGTACTGCTGCTTGTCGATTCGGTCATTATCCCTTGCGTTGAGGCTAGGCTGTGCTTCATATAGACGTTTGATATTCTCAAACTTCTGCCACTCATTGAAAGCATCCGTCTGTGCAATATCCCTTGCAAAGCTTACAACCTCTGCTTCTACCAACTCCTGCAGGTCTGTCATGCTCATATCATCGAGTCTAAATTCCTTTGCAAGTGCTTTGACACTCTGCATGGTCTTCAACTTGTTCTCGCCTTGGAGTACTGCTTGCTTCAAAAGCCTTGCAATTTCCTCGCTCAGAGCATTGACTTTCTCCTGCCTGTCGGCAAACTCCGCTGAGTCACCTTGCAAAGATACGACATTTTCCGTTACGTTATCTTCCTGTTTGTTAACGTTAACAGTCGTGTCCGTACCCTTATTATTCTTTAACTTCTCTGCGTGTTCCTTTAGTCTCAAACGCTCGCCATTGACTGTGTATTTCTGATTCCAAAGTTCGTCTAAGAACTCTCCTATCAGGCTGTCTTCCCAATTGAGAACATCTTTAAGTTTCTGTCCGATGGTCTCTGACATCTGCTTGCTCCATGTCTGGAAGTCATGAATACCGCTCTTGATGTAGGCGTAACCAACCTTTGTGCCAAGTCGGAGCAAGTCTTTCATAAATGCCTGCTGTGCTGCGTTGGTTCCAGTAAGAAGTGTTACAAGGTTGATTTCTGCCTTGTCGTTATCCTCCAAGCCCTTGTGCATGAACTTGTCGATGATATTGCTGCCCTTGGCATTATCCAAGAAGTCGTTGAACTCTTTCAAGGCGTCGTCAATATCCTTCTGGTCTTGTGCCTTCTGCTGGTCGCGTCTGAACTCGTCGGCCTTCTGCTGAATAGTCTCGATAATATCGGGGTTAGGCTCTGACTTCGGCTCGGGTCTCTGCTGCTGACTGCGCTGATAAATCTGGTCGTAATAGAATTGAGAAATACCGCTTTCGTCCTCGCCTTTCAGATAGTCGATGGCAGCAAGCTTTTCGTCCTCTGTAGCCTCGGTGTCTGCCATAATCTGCTCTTCGGTAAGCGGATGAGATGTTAAATAATCCTCTTTTTCAGAAGATTTTTCCTCATTTTCTTGGATTGTATCGGAATTATTTCTATCTTTGCCCTCAGTAAGTTCAGACGAATTGACACCGAGCCAGGCAGGTTGATTGTCAGTCTCAGTAGGCCTGTTCGAATCGTTCACGGGAACTGACTCCCCGATTCGCGTATTCGGATGCGAACTGGACTTTTCAGAAGGATTCTGTGCAAAAGGATCTTCCGTTGTATCGGTTGAAGGACTAAACGGCAGCATACCCGTATCTGTTGGCTGGCCCTCTTCAATTTCTTCGCCAAACTCTTCTGTATCTGCTGCTTGCTGCTCTTCCTCGACAAGCCTTGCCTCTGCCTCTGCAATGTGCGACATAAGCTGATACTCAGTAAGGTCGGATTTCTCCTGTGCAGAACGGAACATTTCAAGTAGTTCATTACGCACTTCCTGAGTGTCGAAACGGCCACCACTAGCTTCTGACACCATGTGAACGAAGTCATTAAACAGCATACCGTCACCACCGTTCTCACGTCTTGCAGTAAACATCGTGGAAACCTTTGCGGCATCCTTGCCAACAGACATATCCCATCCAAGTTCCTGACCGAAGGAATCTGGGTCTAATGCCCTACCCTTGCCAAGCCATGAAGAGATCAGTTCTCTAAGGTCACGCACTGCCTCGAAGTCATTATCAAACAAGTCGCCATAGATAAGGGCTGCTATCTTGCGGCGTTTCTCTGCGTTGGGCACGCGCTTGCGGTCAAGCAGATAGGCACGGCCTTCCTTGGTGTTGTTATACTGGCGAATCAGCTGCGAATCTTTGTCGGTAATCTCTTCCTCGTTCTTGCGTCTCTCTTCCTCCTTGGTAATGATGTCAGACACCTTCTGTGTGTGTACAGGATTGATTTCTTCCGGATTCACACCAGCCTGCAAAGCTGCATTCAGAATTTCATCGGCCTTCTTTTTGCTAGTGGCTGCGTTCATCTGGGCGATAAACGGTGCTGCATCAGCATATATAGGATGGAGTTCTGCATAACGCGCCTGTACATTATTATAATAATCTATAATGTTCTGCAACTCCTTTCGCCTTGCGTCATTCTTCACGCGCTCTGCACGGGTCTTAGGCTGACCTAGCTTGTCAAGTTCTGCCTGAGCCTCGTTGATGGCAAGGTCGGATTCCGCGTTAACATCTAATCCGTCAGCCTCCATGTCATTGATGGCATCATCAACGGGCACACCCTGCTCGTACATCTTAACCCCTGTCTTTTCATCAACGGGAATCTGTACTGGCTGAGGCTCTTCTATTGCAGATTCGGGGGTCGATGGTTCGTTTGCTCCAGTGTCGGTACTTACACCTGCCTCACCACCGACTTCCCCGGTCTGTTGTTCTTGTGGCATCATAGTTCCGTTGGGGTCAATAGCACCAGTCCACAATTCTTGCAGTCTGATACGTTCTTGTTCCTCGAACTGATCCAAACTCTGCGTAGAAGGCATTACGCTATAGCCATTCGTATCGCCAATATTCACAAAGCTACCATCCAAATCCATACCAATGATGAGGCCAGAGTCAGAGCCAATAATCCTGCCATCGGAATCAGTAGTGACATTTCCGCTTACAAGATAGTACTCATTGGTTCCGTCCGTAATGGTGTAGACATTAGACAGGTCTGCATTTCCGTTGACAGTTCCCTTAAACTCATGGCGCTGTCGTGAGTTTGCAGCCTCTTCGTTAATCTTGTTATCAACCTGGTTCATCATTCCCTCAAAGCGGGCTTTCTGATTATAGTAGTTAATAACGGTCTGTACCTCATTAGGACGGAAGGTTTCAAGAGCAGAGATGATTTCCTGATGCGACATTCCCTGCTGCTCCATCTGCTCAACCTCCTGCTTTAGTTCCTCATTCTGTACAAACAACTG
>Ga0310690_10001353_pt1 | contig 43428 bp, 34 predicted proteins | sample AusTroGonzalo_MG_2_FD_207661 | JGI IMG/M metagenome (GOLD analysis project Ga0310690, IMG submission 207661) | Bovine rumen microbial communities from tropical cattle in Woodstock, Queensland, Australia - Gonzalo_04 (v2) (version 2) | ecosystem: Host-associated > Mammals > Digestive system >... | reverse complement strand
AGATCCCTTGAGGCAGCCGAGGCTGGGCTGTCACAGACGGTAAAGGATATGCCGGAGATGAAGAAGGCCTATATAATAAAGGCACTTCCGTATGTGGCCGGTATTGATGTAATACCTGATGATTCTTCAGCCGGGAAAACTGTGCTTTCAGTGGAGAGAAAATGACAAGGTTTTTTCTTGCCGTTTTCTTTGCTTCAGTTTGCGCCGGCTGTTCCGCATCCCTGCCTTTTATTTCACATAAAAAAAGCCCTGCTGAGAAAAATCTTAAAGAAATGGCGCTTGCCTATAACGGTTCGGACTGTCTTAAGGTTCATGAACTTTATGAAAAATTCTCAGCGGAAAAACCGGATTCAGCATTAAGGGAGAAGGCTTATTATTATGAAGGCCGCTGTTATGAGAAAGAGGAGACGGCGGACAAAGCCATAAGTATTTATAAAATAGCGGCGGAACTTTATCCCCGGAATCAGGTTTTTCCGTACCGCATAGCCCTTATTTATAATGCTACAGGTTTTTATGACAAGGCACTGCCTCTGTTTCAGAAAGTCATTGATAAAAATTATGAGATGGAGGAGGCACTTACCGGTGCAGCGAGGGCAAGCCGCGGACTGGGAAAACTGAAACAGGCTGCTGAATATTATGAGGCGGCGGTCTCTGTATCAGGCGGTAATGCCGGGCTTATTGCTGAATATGCCGGCTGTCTTTCAGAGGCTGCCAGATTCGGGGAGGCCAGAGCTGTAATTGAAAAAGGCATTGAATTGAAAGATAGCCCGGAATGGGCTGTTATGGCTGCCGGAACATTTGCTGCGGAAGGGCGTTTTGATGATGCTTCTGCCTCCATGGATATTGCTTTAAGCAGGAAAAACAGCAGGGAGTACCGTATGTCCAGGGCATTTTATGATTTCTGGGCAGGTAAAAAGAATTCCGCAATGGCAGCCGCTGAAAAAGAACTGTCCGCTGCGCCACGGGATCCACTTGCAGCTTTCCTTAAAGGAATGATTCTCAGGTCAGAGGGAAATACGGCAGAAGGGAACAGATATCTGCGCATTTCAGCCTGCGGTGGAAAATTCCTTTATGATATTTCCGCAAGAATGTCTTCTGAACCAATGCCTCCTGTGAAGGAACTCTGTGAGTGAGCGTACCTGGGTCAGAAATTAAGGAATGAAGCGGAAAATGGAATTTTTAAGGAGTTGTAAATGAAATTCTGGAAAATGTCCGGCGCCGGCAATGATTTTGTCCTTGTGGAGGATAATGGTTATACTTCTGAAAAACTTGGCGTCATGGCTGTAAAGTTATGCCGTCGCCGTTTTTCTGTAGGCGCAGACGGTCTGCTTGCTGTCTGCCGTGTACCGGGTGGTGGCATAAGAATGAGATATTTCAATCCGGATGGCACTGAGGCCTTCTGTGGCAACGGTTCCCGCTGTTCGATATGGTGGGCATACATCCATGGATACTGCGGAAAAGAAACTTTTCTCGAAGCCATGCCAGGCAGGCTGAAAGCATATATAACAGCTGATAATATCGTGAAAATGGCCATGCCTGTAGTTAAGACACCTGAAGAATACAATGTCCGGCTTTTAAACGGAAAACAGCAGCATGTTTTTTTTCTGGATACAGGTGTACCACACTGCGTTGTTCCTGTTGCGGCGGATTCACTGCCTTCCCTTAATGTAGAAAGCGAGGGCAGGGTGCTGAGGCATAACAGGCTGTTCCCCGAAGGTGCGAATGTGGATTTTATTGCTGAAGAAAAGTTGCCGGACGGTTCGCGTATAGTAAATGTGCGCACATATGAACGTGGCGTTGAGGCTGAAACATTCGCATGTGGTACCGGAATAACAGCTTCGGCTGTTGTTTCCGGCATTGTTTATGATGCACCTTCCCCGGTTTCCTTATTATGCCGTGGCGGGGAAAATTTTAAAATATGGTTTGATAAGTCAGGCAGCGGTGCCGTAAATGTTTTCATGCAGGGGCCCGCGGAAATTGTTTTTGAAGGAGAAATAAATGTTTAGACTTTCAGGATGCTTTACTGCCCTTGTTACGCCGTTTAAAAACGGTGCTGTTGATTATGACTCTATAAGAAAAATGGTACGTTTTCAGACAGATCATGGAGTCTCCGGTGTAGTTCCGTGTGGTTCCACAGGCGAGGCTTCCTCTCTTTCACACGAGGAATATATTAAAGTTATAAAAACAGTTATAGAGGAGGCAGCTGGAAAGACACAGGTACTTGCCGGAGCCGGTGGAAATAATACGGCAGCCACGGCGGAGCTTGTGCGTGAGGTTGCGGAACTTGGACCCGATGCCGTACTTTCAGTGGCTCCATGCTATAACAAGCCTACGCAGGCAGGACTGAAAGCACATTTTAGGGCAGTGGCCGCTGCAGCTGGTAAAATTCCGGTGGTGCTTTACAATATCCCCGGACGCACTGGAGTAAATATGCTGCCGCAGACAGTAGCGGAACTTTCCGGAATGGAGAATATAACAGGAATAAAAGAGGCTTCAGGCAGTCTTGACCAGGTATCGGAAATTATTGAGCTTACCGGCGGTAAATTCAGCGTAATAAGCGGGGATGATTCACTTACAGTGCCTATGATGGCTATAGGCGCCAGTGGAGTTATATCTGTAATTTCGAATATATATCCGGGGGAAGTTTCTGAAATGTGCCGCGAAGCTGCTGAAGGAAATATAAAAAAGGCGGCTGGGATTCATCACCGTCTTTTCCCGCTTGTAAAGGCCATGTTCAGTGAGACAAACCCCATTCCTGTAAAATATGCTGCATATCTCAAGGGATTATGCAGTCCGGAAATGCGGCTGCCACTACTGCCTTTTTCGGAGGAAAAACGCGGAAAACTGAAAAGTCTTCTTTTTTGAAAATTAAGCCTTTTTGCTGGAAACCGGGAAACACCACGGCAGAGTGATAAGTTTGTCTCACACAGCCTGTTTCAGGATATTTTCAGCAGCCTCAAGTCCTTCTTTAACGGCTTCTTCCATAAAAGAGTATTTCCAGGCGCCATAGCGGCCTATTGACTGTATGCCTTTTTCTGCAAGCCATGCGGAAATCTGTGGCAGGGCCTTCGCTCTGTCCTTATCGTAAATAACATAGGCAGGGGAAAGCCTAAGCCACATTTTTGTCTCAATCTGGCTTATGTTTTTTATGAAACCGCATTCCTTTAATGCTTTAAAGGAAGCCTGTTCCGCGCTTTCAAAATCAATTGGATCACCCGCAGTGGCAAATTCCAGATAAAAGGAGGCTCTGCCGCGCGGAGCGGTATATTTTGAAAAATTAGAGGCTATCCCGGCACGGTAGAAAGGGAATTTCTTTTCAGGAAAGTAGCCCCAGTGAACCTTAGGTACAGGTTTTTTTACACCGAGGTTTAGTACATAAACTGTATTGCTTTTAAGCAGGGAGGCCGCCTTTTTTATGTTTTCCGGTGTGTTTTCCTGAATGGATATAAAGAAATTCAGCGGTGATGTGTTTATCAGATGTCTGAATTTTATTCTGCGGGAATCTTTAAGAAGTGCCGTATGTGTTTTGATATTTACTGACACTACTTCCATTCCGGTATGCAGTCCTTTGAGATTTTCTGCAAATTTTTCCGCAAGTGCTCCTATGCCGCCTCTGAGCGGGTAAATAAAAGAAGTATTGTAACCAAATTTTCTTCCACCGGTTCCGTATGCACCCTGCAGAACTTCATTCCGGTCCGGCACTGGTACAAATGGCGCACACCACTCCGTGGTTACAAGGTTCAGCGGGTATTGCAGCAGCTTGAAATTATATGGCAGCATGAAATGCCTGCATATTCCTTTTCCGAATGTTCTTTCAGCCCAGCCTGAATAGAAATCCGTGTCCGGTACGGAACGGCTGTCTTTTTTTCCCCGTGTTTTTCCTTCCGCAGCATCTGCGGCTTTCAGGAATTCCCTTATACATTCGGAACGCACTTTTTCCGGCAGTTTTTTCAGATTCGCCTGAAAAGGAAAAGGCAGCTGTCTGCCGAGCATATATACCCGTGCATCTCTTGCAAGAGTATTGAAGTTTCCTGCGAGCAGTTTAAGTATTAAGGCTTTTGTCTGCGGCCAGCGCAGATGCAGCAGATGTCCGGAGAAATCAAATGAGTAGCCATTTCTCTTCAGTGTGGCTGAAAGTCCTCCTGGAAAACATTCTTTTTCCGCGATAATATACGGAATCTTGCCTTCGAGTACATAACCGGCTGCAAGCCCGGCAAGTCCTCCGCCTATTATAAGAGTGTCTGTTTCCAGTGTATCCTGTCCGTTGTCATTCTTTTTATTCTGTACATCTGCAGTTTTCATATCGGTATTCAGTATTATTGACTTTAATAAAAAAGCCGCCGCCTGTTATTGAAAGGCGGCGGTTTTAACCATGTGTTTCTGTTTTACGCAGCTTTGAGCAGTGCTTCGGCTTTCTCAGCTACTTTTTCTGCAGTTACACCTAATTCCGTATAAACCTTTCCGGCCGGCCCGGAAGCGCCGTATCTGTCAATTCCTACGGAATCCGAATAGCTGCCGAGGAAATCATGCCAGCCTGTTGTCCTGCCAGCCTCAACTGAAATTTTCGGCAGATTCGGAATAAGTACTGTGTTCTGATATTCAGCGCTCTGTTCATTGAAAAGTTCAAGTGAGGGCGCTGAGATTATTCTTACGCCTATGCCTTTTTTCTCAAGAATCCCTGCTGCCTCGAAGAGCATGTGAACCTCGCTGCCTGTACCGACCAGTTCAATCTGCGATGGCATTTTTGATGTATAAAGCACATAAGCACCTTTCTTGACTCCCTCCGAGATTTGTGCGCGGTATCCGGTTAACAGTGGCAGTTTCTGGCGGGAAAGTGCCATACATACGGGCTTTCCGCTGCGTATGGCGGCTTCCCATGCATAAAGTGTTTCCCAGGCATCTGCGGGGCGGAACACTGTAAGACCTGGTATCAGACGCAGACTCATAAGATGTTCTATCGGCTGATGTGTAGGACCATCCTCTCCGACACCGATGCTGTCATGAGTGAAAAGGAAGATGGAGGGAATCTGCATCATGGCAGCCAGGCGTATGGCCTGGCGTACATAGTCTGAAAATACCAGGAATGTGGCACCAAATGGAATCAGCCCGCCGTGCAGGGCCATTCCGTTTATAAGTGCGCCCATTGCGTGTTCGCGTATTCCATAGTGCAGTGTCCTTTCAGGTTCTTTTGTGAAATCTGTCTTTGTTGAAGGACCGAGATCGGCTGCTCCTCCGGCAAGCCCTTTCATTCCGTCAGCTATCAGATTTATTACTTTGCCTGAAGCCTCGCGTGTTGCGGCAGGTTTGTCGAAGAATGTGTCAGGTGGATTGAAAAGACCGTCCGGTATTTCCCTTCCCAAAAGGCTTTTGGCTGCATACGCGTTATCAGGGTATTCCTCCTGATATTTTTTCCAGAGTTTGTACCAGGCTTTGAGTTCTTTTTCACCAGCTTCTGCCTGTTTCGTGAATCTTGCTCTGGCTTCTTCAGGTACAAAGAATGGTTCCTTTGAAGGCCAGCCGAGTTTTTCTTTTGTGGCAAGTATTTCTTCTGGTTTGAGCGGTTCGCCGTGAACAGAGGATTTGTCCTGTTTTGGGCTGCCGAAACCAATATGTGTTTTTGCGATTATTATGGAAGGCTGTTCTGTTTCGCGCTTCGCTTTTCTTATTGCGGAGTCTATTTCCTCTATATCGTTGCCATCCTCTACTTCAATAACCTGCCAGTTCTGCGCGATAAAGCGTTTACGCACATCTTCGGAGAAAGCAATTGATGTGGAACCTTCAATGGTAATCCCGTTTGAATCGTAAAGGCAGATAAGTCTTCCCAGTTTCATTTGTCCGGCAAGAGACGCAGCCTCGTAGGATATGCCTTCCATTAGATCTCCGTCACCGGCGAGTACATATGTGAAATGGTTTACTAAAGGGGCTGCACCTTCCTTGTTTATTTTCTGTGCCGTAAGCCGTTCGGCAAGTGCCATTCCTACTGCGGTGGCGAAGCCCTGCCCTAATGGGCCGGTGGTCATTTCCACACCTTTTGTATGACGGTATTCAGGATGTCCTGGAGTAAGTGAGCCTATCTGGCGGAAATTCCTGAGATCATCTATTGTGAGGCCGAAACCGTACAGGTGCAGTATTGCATAAAGCATTGAGGAACCGTGTCCGGCTGAAAGCACAAAACGGTCGCGGTCAAACCATTCAGGATTGGAAGGTGAGAATTTCAGGTGGCGTGCCCACACTGTATATGCCAGCGGTGCCGCTCCCAGCGGAATACCGGGATGTCCCGAGTTCGCCTTTCCTATCATATCTATGGCGAGAGTTCTTATGCTGTTTATGCAAAGTTCATCTGTAGCGTCTTTTTTCATTTTTCCTCCAACAGGCGTATTTTCCATGCCTGAAGTGCAATTATAGTTTTTACATCCATTATCTTTCCTGCCTGAAGAAGGGCCCAGGCTTCTTCAAAAGGCATTATTTCGGTTTTTAAAAATTCATCTTCATCTGGGTGGGATGTCCCCGGAATAAGACCGTGTGCGGCATATACATGCAGAACTTCGGTTGAGAAAGCCGCAGTGGTCCAGAATGAAATTATTTTGTCGTAATGTTCTGCCTTATATCCGGTTTCCTCTTCCAGTTCCGCCTTTGCCCTTATTAGCGGGTCGTCGCCAGGTCCGGTAAGTTTTCCGGCAGGAATTTCAAGTGTCTCACGTCCGACAGGGTATCTGAACTGCCGTACAAAAATTATCCTTCCGTCAGAAAGAACCGGCAGTACGGCGGAAGCGCCAGGATGTTCCATATATTCCCTGACAGCCTTTCCTCCATCAGGCAGAATTACGGTGTCTGCGTGAAATTTAACGGCTTTTCCGCTGAATACTATTTTTTCTTCAAAAGATTTTTCTGCAAGAGCAGATTCTGTTTCAACATCATGAACATATTTTTCCGGCATATCATAATTATATAATTTTAAACAGGAAATGAAAGCCATGATTTATTTGATAGAATTATATTATGCATAAAAAAATTTATATGTATGTTTTTGCACTGATTCTTCCTTTTTCTGTTGCCTGTTCCGGCAATGGCAAAATAATTGAGGCATATGACAGTGGAAATTTTGATACGGTAAGAAAACTGTGCGGACCACGCGCGGAAAAAGATGATCCGTCATGCCTTTATCTTCTTGGAAGAATGGCATATGAAGGAAGTGGGGCTGTAAGCAATAAAGAGGAAGCTTTCAAACTGCTTGAAAAGGCTTCTTCGTTTAATCACAGACATGCGCAGCTGCTGCTTGGACTTGCTGTTATACAGGATGAAGGGAAAATTATTCCGGAATCCGAGGGTATCAGATATATTCAGTCTGCTGCACGTGGCGGATTATATGAGGCTTCTGTTGTTTATAACAGGCTCGCCACCAGACTGAATCTTACTGATGAGGAAACAAAAGAAAAAGACGAGCTTATTAAGGCAGCTGCAGAAGGCGGAAACAGCAGTGCCCGGCTTGCTGCCGGATGCATGTACTGCATTCCTGTTTCATCAGCAGCGGAATGCTCTGAGAAAGGAATACCACTGCTTGAGAAAGCGGCTGAATCCAATAATATTACAGCCCTGCGTTCTCTTGGAATTGTTTATTATTCACGCAATGAGTTTGACAAATCTGTGGAGCCTTTGAGAAAAGCTGCCATTCAGGGAGATGGTGAGGCAGCTTTTTTTATTGGACGCATATATATGGCAGGCGGGGGATATGAAGATGCATACAAGTGGTTCAGGGTGGCACTTGCCGCAGGTTTTGAAGGTGTTAAGCCACAGCTTGCCGTATATGAGCAGCCTGAACACAAAGGCATAAAAGATGATGGAATAAAACGTTATGTTGCCCTTGAAAAAATAATAGAAAGAAATAGGATGATACTTGAAAAGAAAGCGGCAACAAGTGATGTCAGAGCCGCTTTTCTGGACAGGAATATGTAAAAATACTGATGAAGTGTGGGAGTATTTGTCCCGGCTGGCAGAACAGGTCCTGTATCAGAGCAGAAATGAATAAAAAAGGAGCACTTTGCAGTGCTCCTTTTTTTGTGCTGATGAAACAGATTTACTTTGCCATTGAGTTTTTTACGGCATCTGTTACGATTTTTATCTGCTCGTCAGTAAGTTCCGGGAACATGGGAAGGGAGAATACCGTGTCCTGCACTTTTTCAGCATTTGGCAGATCACCGCGTTTTCCTCCAAGATGTGCATAGGCTTTCTGCAGATGCAGTGCGATAGGATAGTATATCTGGTTTGCTATACCCTGCTCTGTAAGATATTTCTGTGCATTGTCGCGCTGCTCTTTTGTCTCAAAGCGTATGGTATAGTAATTGAAAGAATGTCTGCGGTTGTCCGGAACAACAGGGGTAATACATATACCCTTGAGTGCTGCTGCGTATTTTGCTGCAACAGTATTTCTCATTTCAGTCCATTTTTCAACATATTTCAGACGTACGCCAAGAATGGCGGCCTGAACGGTATCCAGACGTGAATTGAATCCTTCTATTTCATGGATATAGCGCACTTTGCTGCCATGATTGCGGAGGGCTTTAAGTTCCTCATATATTTTGTCATCATTTGTCAGCACTGCACCGGCATCGCCGAAAGCACCCAGATTCTTTGCGGGAAAGAAGCTGAATGTGCCGCAGTCGCCTATTGATCCGAGGTATTTCCAGGTTCCGTCAGCGAGACGGTATTTCCCTGTGAAAGCCTGGGCTGTATCCTCAATAATTTTAAGATTGTGTTTTTTTGCGATGGCTATAAGCTTGTCCATCTCCGCGGCCATACCGTAAAGGTGAACAGGCAGAATGGCACGTGTTTTTGAAGTTATCTTTTTTTCAACTGATTCGGGACTGAGTGTATAGGTAACGGGATCGATGTCCGCGAAAACCGGTACAGCTCCTGTCTGGCTGATTGTTTCGGATGTGGCTATAAAGGTGAAGGGGGTAGTGATTACTTCATCTCCCGGCTTTATTCCACAGGCCAGAAGAGCCAGCCTGAGCGCATCCGTGCCGCTGTTTACACCCACGGCATATTTCGCTCCGTTATGCTTCGCGAAAGCCTGCTCGAACTCGGTAACCTGCGTTCCGAGAATGAAATTGGCCTTCTCAAAGACCTTCTTCACCGCTGATTCAATTTCTTCTCTTATCGGCGGATATCCTGCCGTAAGATCTACCATTGGTACTTTCATGTGTCCTCCTTGTAGGGACTATAAGATATTGTAATTTTATAAAACGCAGGGCAAGCCGTGCAAATGGTATAATCTTATTAATGAAAAAAATAAAGTTTTTTAATCCATTTACAAAATTTTCCAGCTGGTTTGAGGGTCTGTCATTTCAGAAAAAGGCCTACTGTATTCTTTATATCGCCGCCGGCTTCATACTTTTCTGTATGCTTGCAGCCGCATGGCCGCTGCACTGGCTGTTAAGCAGTCTTCCTCCGACTGATGATTTTGAAAACTACACTCCGTCCCTTACAACATATGTCTATGATATAAATGACACAGTTGTTTCAGAATTTTCCATGGAGAAGCGTGCGTACCTTAACCTTGACCGCATACCCGGTAATCTGCAGCATGCTCTGGTAGCCATGGAGGATCAGCAGTTTTACAATCATCCCGGAATTTCCGTAAAAGGCATACTAAGGGCACTTGTAAGTAATGTGTGGCGTGGACGCAAGGCACAGGGTGGATCTACCATAACACAGCAGCTTTCCAGAGGTATAAGTCTTACTGCGGAAAAAACCATTGTAAGAAAGCTTAAGGAAATGGTTGTTTCTTTCGTTATAGAAAAAAAATTCTCGAAACAGGAGATTCTTACACTCTATCTGAATCAGATTTATCTTGGTGGTGGTGTTTACGGAGTGCAGTCGGCCGCGAAGCATTATTTCGGCAAGAATGTTGATGAACTGAATCTGGCCGAATGCGCCATGATTGTAGGTCTTATCCCGTCACCTGAGAGATATTCTCCATTCAAGAACCCAGAAGCTGCCAGACAGCGCAGAAAGATTGTGTTGGACCAGATGGTCAGTTTCTCACAGAGAAAAAGAGATAAAAACGATAAAACTCCTAATTATGAACCAGTAACAAGAGAAGCGGCAGATCTGGCGGCTTCCGAAGATTTTCCCACAGAAAAGGAAACAGGCACCATGGAACACGGTGCGTATTTTATAGAGTATGTCCGCCAGCAGCTTAAGGCTCTGAACTTTACTGATGATCAGATTTATAAAGGCGGATACAAGGTTTATACTACTCTTGACATAAACTATCAGAAAGCTGCCGAAGATGTAATGGAAAAGTACCTTTCCCAGTATGATGAAGCGGTGGCAAAACTGCCAAAGCCTGCTCCGGAAAAAACTGTTGATGAGCATGGCGTTGAGACAGAGGCTCCGGCTCCGTCAACCGCTCCGGTGCAGGGTGCATTCATAATACTTGATAATAAAACAGGTGGAATACGCTGTCTTGTAGGCGGACGCAATTTCCAGGAAAGCAAATTCAACAGGGCTCTTCAGGCAAGGAGACAGCCTGGTTCCACATTCAAGCCTTTTGTATGGATGGCCGCACTTATGAACGGTTACACACCGGCCAGTCTTGTAGATGATTCTCCCATGGCTTACTATTTCGACGGTCGTGACTGGAGACTGTTAGAGGGAGCCACAGACCAGTATTCCATTGACATGGCCATAGCTCCTTTCATAGGAAATCCTGAATTCAAAATATGGGTGCCTAACAATTTTGACGGCAAATTCCGTGGCATGATTACTGCGCGCAGGGCGCTTGAGGCTTCGCGCAATCTGGCTTCCATTTACCTGGTTACCCGCGTAGGTCCTACATCTGTCGTTGACGTGGCTCACCGCGCCGGTATAGATCAGAAGAGATTTCTGAATCCTGTGCCTTCAATAGGTCTTGGTACCTCACTTGTAACGCCTATGGAAATGACAACATCATTTTCCACATTTGCCAATGGTGGCATACATGTGGAACCTTTTGCCATAGTAAAAGTTGTTGACAGCCAGGGCCGCGTGGTTCACGAGCACTATCCTGATGAAACAGAAAGTTTTACACCACAGCTTTCCTATGTGCTTGTTAACATGATGAAAGGTGTTGTAAAGCGTGGTACAGGTGTAAGAGCGGCTGTTCTGAAGCGCCCTCTTGCCGGAAAAACAGGCACCAGTCAGGATTCAAAGGACATGTGGTTCATAGGTATGACACCTGACCTTACTGCCGGAGCATGGATGGGATATGATGATCAGATAATGATGTCCAAACAGGACTGGACGGGCGGTTCCACTGTACTTCCGTGGTGGACAGAAATAATGGCTTCTGTTCTTAAGGATCAGCCTGTAAGGGATTTCCCGGTGCCGGACGGAGTTACTTTTGTAACCATTGACCAGGACAGCGGAAAGCTGGCATTGCCATCGTGTCCAAAGAAACTTACGGAAGCCTTCATTGCCGGAAGTGAACCAAAAGAATTCTGTGACGTGGAACATTAAGCCGGTAGCAGGCAGTCATTATTTGTAAAAAAGGCCGCGTTAAGTGCGGCCTTTTTTCATAACACTGGACGTATGAGGCGTAGTGGGTTTAGTTTTTGTCAGGAAAGACCGGAATATACCCGGGGAATAAGTATATTTGCCGAAGTGCGCCTTACATGCAGGGCAACTTCCGTGCCTATACTGACTCCTGGAATATCTGTTACATCAAGCATCGTGTGCGATATTCCTGGCTTTCCGGCGAAATATGCCTTGTGACCGTTTATTATTCCCCAATAGCGGAATCCGGCGGAAATTCTTATCTGATATTCAGCAGGTTCCATTGTAAGACCGTCACTGTAGCCTGCCGGTATGGAAGCCAGCCGCATATCCCTGTCAGCGGTAAATCCGGCATTGTATCCGAATCTTTCTCCTTTTTTTACATTCCTCAGGGCTATGATTCTCGCATGGAACTGCCATGGTCTTTCCAGTCCGGGCAGTGGCGGCCCCTGCCGGTGTCTGCGGTAAAAATCAGTAGGATAAATGCCGTAAAGCAGATTGCCTGTCCTTACTGCGTCAAACTGACTGTCAGGAAAATCACAGAACACTGAGCTGTTGGCGGCGCAGGCTTCTATATGCCGGCCTGCTATTCTGGATGCTTCTTCTGAAAGACGTCCGAAAATCTTAAGTTTTTCGCTGGTATATGTCATGTTCTGCGTCGGCCTGTAGCCTATATGCGTACCGGTTCCTGCCAGATATAGGTTTTTATATTCAAGTGCGCCACGCAGGAATGTGGAAAATTCATCTGCCGGTATGCCCCAGCGTCCCATTCCTGAGTCAATTTCAAGTGTGTACGGATATTTGTGCTGTTTCATGGCACTACGGAAAATATCTGTTTCAGGAGTCGTAATTCCGTGGTTTTTTTCAGCGCTGCTGTTAAGTGATTCAAGAAATTCCGATGAGCAGACACAGGGAACAAGTCTGTTTTGTATTATAAATTCCGCTTCTTCAGGCAGCGAAGGGGCCAGTAGCATTATGTCTGTGTCGGGAAATTTTTTTCTTAAAGCTGCACCTTCTTCCGCTGTAAGCACGGCAAGCCTGTCCGCACCTCCGCGCAGCGCAGCCGTGGCAGTTTCAGCGGCTCCGTGGCCGTAGCCGTTTGCCTTTACAACAGCTGTAAATTTAACACCTGGCTTCAAAGCTTTTTTTATTGCCGTGGCGTTTCTGGTTATTATACTGCAGTCGATATTAATCCATTTAAGCATATAAAACTTCCTGAGAGTTTTCCGTCTGTTCAGATGATATGTTAAAATTATATCAAGAAAATGAAGTATGCAGTAAAGGGTGTGCCCAATCTGAGCGCCCGTATCTGGTTTGCCCTTACCATACAGCAGAAAAAAAACACGGACGTTCTTTTTATTATCAGAGCGGATGAGGCGCCTGAAGCGATGAATGCCGCTGAATCCCTTTTGTCTGTCCTCCCTGATGATGCGGAAAAACCGGAAATATGCCTGTGGGAGGGAGATATTGCCAGGAGGGCCGGAGCTGTAAAAAAACTCTGTGGAGGGATAAAAGACGCTAAGCGTTTTCATATCCTTTCAGAGGAGACTGTTTCCGGAACTTTCCCGGATACGGCTGCGTATAGTGAAAGAACTATATGGCTTACGCGCGGACATAATTATCCGCGCTCCGCAATTACTGCAAGACTTACTGAAAACGGATATGAGCGCGTATCTTTTGTTGAAGAACGTGGTGAATATGCCGTCCGCGGTTCCGTACTTGATATTTTTCCTGTTGATTCTGAAAGGCCCAGCCGGCTTTTTTTTGATGATGACAGACTTGCTTCCATACGCTGTTTTGAAATAGATACGCAGCATACGTCCGGATTCCTTGAAAAACTGGAAATACCTCCTAATACTTTTGGAGAGATCAGAAAACCTTTCCTTTCATTTTTTGACGGTAATTGTTTCGCCGTATCCGAAAATGATATTGGCTCTGATATCCCGGAGCTTTATATAACTGGTGTCCGTGATTCAATGGCGGCTGAAGATATTAGTGACGCAGAGTGCAGAATATTGAATTTCGGAGCCATGCGGAATATAAATTCCGCACTTTCACCGGATATATTGTCATCGGAGATAAAAAAGCTTCACCAGTCCGGTTTCAAGGTTTATTTCTTCTGCATAAACAAGGGTGAGGCTGGGCGCATGGCGGAGATAATGCGTGGAAGAAATCTTGCCGGCACTGTAATTCCGCGTACAGGTTATATTTATGAGGGATTTGTTCATCCCGGGGGAAAAACTGCTGTTATAACAGCATCGGAATATCTTAAAAGGCGTTATGCTTTCAGCCGGGATTCCCAGCATGTGCAGAAAAAATTTTTCAAGCTGGGTGATCTGAAGGCCGGAGATTATGTTGTTCACGAGGATTACGGCATAGCACGTTACCGGGGTCTTAAGAAAGTTTTTTACCGTACGCCCGGAGGAACGGAAGCAGTGGATTCAGACTGTCTTTTTCTTGAATTTGCGCGTGGCGATACAATGTTTGTTCCTCTTGATGATTTTACAAAGGTGCAGAAATTTGTAAGTTCGGAGGGAAAACGTCCGCATCTTTCCCATATGGACACAAAAACATGGAAAGAGGTTAAGTACCGCGTTACTGAGGAAGTACGGGAAATGGCAGGAAATATTCTCCGCCTTGAAGCGGAGCGCGCCATATGCCGCACAGTATCATTTGAAAGATGTCCTGACATTGAGGAGCCTTTTGAGGAGGCATTCCCATATGAGGAAACTCCTGATCAGAAAAAAGCCATAAATGATGTGCTTCGCGATATGGAAGCGGAAGTGCCGATGAACCGGCTTGTGGCTGGTGATGTGGGCTTTGGTAAGACAGAGGTAGCCATGCGTGCGGCCATGCGTGCGGTTGCCAATGGAAGGCAGGTCGCGGTTATAGCACCTACAACAATTCTTGCTGATCAGCATTATCACAGCTTTACTGATCGTTTTGCGGGTTTTCCCGTAAAGATAAAGATGCTTTCCAGATTTGTTTCCAGAAAAGACCAGTTGCAGACCTTGCGGGAAATGTCCGCCGGAAAGGTGGATATAGTGGTGGGAACGCACAGGCTTTTTCAGAAAGACGTGAAATTTGCCGATCTGGGACTTATGGTTGTTGACGAGGAACATCGTTTCGGAGTAAAAGCCAAGGACCGGATAAAGGAAACAGCGCGGGGAGTGCACTGTCTGCTTATGAGCGCCACGCCCATTCCCCGCACGCTTTACCAGTCACTTTCAGCGCTCAGGAGCATGAGTATCATAGAAAGTCCTCCGGTCGGAAGACAGGCTGTGGCAACATTTGTAAGGCCGTTTTCAGAAAAAGACGCAGCCTCGGCTGTGGCTTACGAACTGGCGCGCGGAGGACAGGTTTATTATGTTCATAACCGCGTGAAAACCATAGAAAGCCGTTGTGCCTATCTTAAAAAAATAATGCCTGAGCTGCGCATAGCCGTAATACATGGTCAGCTTGATTCTGATTCTGTGGCTGGAACAATGAAAAAATTTCTTAACCGTGAATATGATGTTCTTATGGCCACGACAATAATCGAATCCGGCATTGATATTCCTAACATAAATACTCTTATTGTTGAAAATGCCCATGAACTGGGGCTTGCGCAGCTTTACCAGCTTAGAGGCCGTATAGGCCGTGGCAGCCGTAAGGCATTCTGTTATCTGTATTATCCAGGCTGGATAAGGACGGAAAACGGCGTTTTAACCTGTTCTGGTAAGGATAGTATTACAGCAGGAACTGAAGAAAAGAACAGGAATACAGATAAGGAACGGAAAGAAAAGAAAATAATGTCAGAGGACGCAGCGCGCCGTCTCAGCGCACTGGAGGAATTTACTGCCCTTGGATCCGGGCTGCGTCTTGCCATGCGTGATCTTGAAATACGTGGGGCAGGAGATCTGTTAGGACTGAAGCAGCATGGGTTTATAAATACTGTAGGTCTGGAAATGTACATACAGCTTTTGAACAGTGAAATAAACCGTATTAAGGGAAAGATTCCAGCAGAAGACAATATGCCTGACCCGGAACTTGACATAATAATTTCCGCATATATACCTGAAAACTACATAGATGATGAAATGGAGAGACTTAACTTTTATAAAAAAATCCTTAAGGCTCCATTGAAACAGCTGCCCCTGATTCTTAAAGATATGGAGGATCTTGCCGGGCCTGCGCCGGAATCTGTAAAAAATCTTTTCCGCGCAGCCACGGTCAAAAAGAGACTTGGCAGACTGGGTGTAAGATCCGTAGGTCAGATAAAAAACAGTCTGGAGCTGTATTTCCGCCGTGGCACCCCTGTACCTGCCGGACTCCCCACAGAATGGAGCCGTGCTTTCGGTAAAAGGCTTTCATTTATTCCGTCTCCGGAGGGGGACGGACTGCGCTTTTCAGATATTTCCAGACCTGTGGAATTTTTAGAGGATTTTCTTAAGATTTCCGAAAGAAAGATGTGATTATATATTTAATGGAGAAAATGGACTTTGTTTATATCTCAGTAATAATGATTTTAAGGAGTATACAGCATGAATATGAAACATAAAAAGAGAAAATATGTTTTGGCTGCTTTTATGTTAATATCCGCTATATCGGTTATGCAGTTTTCTTGTCCGTCTCCGTCCCTGGCGGCAGATGTACTTTATATCGGAGATTCTCATTCAGTCGGGCCGTTTGGTGTTAAAATGGATGAACTTGTACGGTCTGCGCCGGGGGTAAAACTTGATTTTTATGCTGTATGCGGTTCAGTTTACAGCTGGTGGCTGAGTGGCAGGGAAACATCCTGCGGTTATTTTTTCCGGGACAAAGAAGGTATGGAGAGCCGTGGAAAAAACGGCCCGACACCGCTTTTTAAGAAACTGCTGAAGAAAGACCGTCCGGAAATTGTCATAGTGGAGATAGGCGCCAATTACTGGGATTACCCGGAGAAAAAAGCAGTAAAAGAAATGCGTAAAATGGCAAAAAAAATACGTGCTTCCGGTGCTGAATGTTATTGGATAACCACACCTGATTCTGCAAAAATAAGGAAATATATTCCAGGAATTATGGAATATACACGTAAAGCGGTTTCCCCGTATTGCAGAATTTTTGACAGCACAGCTGTAACCTATTATCCCGAAGGCACAGGTGACGGACTTCATTATGCATCCCGGCCGCTTGTACCTCTGGCTGACAGATGGGCTGAAGCTGTATTTAAAGATTTGAAACCAGTACTTGAGGAAATGTATATAAAGACATTGCCGTAAAATCAAAATGCTGAACAGAAAGAGAATCAGACGTACAGAAAGCAGATAATGTAAATCAGCCTCCCTTTCTTGCTTTATCGGTATATCTGTAATATAATTTATAAAACGGAGATATTTTATGAGAAAAATTCTATTTTTCCTGCTTCTTGCCATAATGACGGCTCCGTCATCAGCGGCAAATGTCCTTTTTATAGGTGATTCCCACTCCGTGGGGCCTTTTGGCTGGAAAATGGACGAGCTTATACGTCGTATGCCAGGTGTTTCTGTTGGTTCCTATGCGAGCTGCGGTTCCGTTTTCAACTGGTGGGAAACAGGCAGGGCAACAACCTGCGGTTATTTTTTCCGTGATATGAAAGGCTCTACATCAAAAGGTACAAAAGGAGCAACCCCGATTTTTGACAAGCTGCTTAAAGAGGTGAAGCCACAGGTCGTGGTTGTTGAGTTAGGGGCTAATTATGCCGGCTGGACTTCCGACGAAGCTGCCATAAAGGATATGAGAAATCTTGTTAACAGGATTTCCTCAGCCAAAGCGAAATGCTTCTGGATAAGCAAGCCGGATGCCCGTAAGGGAAAAGAGAATATTCCACGTATACTGCGCCTTACCAGGACGGCTGTGGAGCCTTACTGCACATTCTTTGACAGTACGCTTGTAACAGAATATCCGGCTGAAGGCGGGGATGGGGTGCATTACTGGAATGAGAAAGGACGTCCGATAGCGGAAAAATGGGCCGATGAGGCTTTCCTTGTTCTGCGTCCGCTAATTGAAGGCATAGGCAGTATTGGCCTGAAGGCGGAAAAAGACGGAGATACCGTGGACGGCAGCATGAAAGATTCTGCGGAGCGGAACTGAATACAAAGTAATAATCCCGGCTTACACGTGGCCGTAGAATCTGAATTATGGCAAAAAGACTTTCCTCAAAACCGACGGTTTATCTTATAGACGGATCTAATTTTGTAATGCGGTTTGGGGAAAAGCCTTTTAATATCGCAGAGGAAGAATTTACTGTGTGGCTTGCGTCCGCGCGGGAAACGGATACGCTGTGTCTTGCAGAGTTCCGTGTGGTGTTTGACGGTCCATGCCGCCGGGAAAGAACTGTCTGCCCCGGAATAACGGTACATTATACGGATTCGGAACCTGCCGATAACTATATAGTCGAAACCGGAGCATATCTTACAGGCTCCCACATCAGGACAGTGGTTGTTTCTTCAGATAACGGGCTTCTGGAAAGGGCGCAGGCTGACAATGTTCTCACCTTACGCTGCGAAGCCTTCCTTAAAATGGTACAGGGAGAAATAAATAAGAATATCCGCTGAAAATACATATTGTAAAATCCAGGATTAATAAAAATGAACAGATTTCTTTTGATTTTATTTTCTGCTTTTTTTGCTTTTTCACTTACCGCTTTTTCATACGCTGAGGACGATGACTGGAATTTCAGTGATGATTACTCCTTATCGCAGACACAGACTTCAAAAAAGAAAACACAACGTGCCGTAACATCTGGTGCGGTAAAAAAGAGCAACAGTAAAAGCAATGTTAAAACACAGAAAAACGTTGTTCAGAAAAAGAAAAATACAAAGCAGAAAAAAACAAAAAAGAAGAACTCCGATTATGAAATAGATCAGCTTCCGCTGCCTCCGGCTCCAAGGAAAAATAAAAAGAACAGTGCGGAAAGTGGAAAAATTGAAGACGGTACTTCAGATCCCCTTTCAGGAACAGATGGGGCAGACCCGGATTTTGATGCAATGGACCGGGAATATCAGGCTGCACTTGCAGCAGAGGACGCAAAGAAAAATGGTGAGACGGAATCAGCTGAGGATAATATCCCGCGTGAGCTGCATTATAAAATGCTTTCAGGATGGACAACTGATTCACGCGATGGACGTGGAGCGGATTTTTCGATGAAAAAGAATTCTGCTTCTTTTGTTGTGATTGAAAAAAAAGAAATATGTGAACCGGATACTGTTCTGAAATCATCACGCAGTACATTGTCTAAATTCAAATCAAGGGATAATCCGTCAAAGCTTAAGCCATATGCGGTTAAAAACGGGGTTTCCGGATATTATTTTTCTCTTGATGACGGAAGAAGCAAGCATTTTTACGCCTTTTTCTGTGCCGGCGCAAAAACCTTGTCCATTACGCTTAAAAATGCCACTGATTCCCTTTTTGAGGAAGCTGTCGGTTCGCTGCAGATGGAACCTGTCGTGAAGAAGCAGAAAAAAAACGCTGAAGAGAAACCGAAACTTAAACCTGTTGTTTACTCAACAGATATTCCGGTGCGCTGATTTTATTTGTTAAACATAAAATTGCTACAATAATATTGTCCGGTTTTACGGACGGGTCTTTCAGGCCCCTGTAAAGGGCTTGTGGCGGAACTGGTAGACGCGACGGACTTAAAATCCGTTTCCCGCAAGGGAGTATGGGTTCGATTCCCATCATGCCCACAGTAAATTTGTTTTGATTTTATCCGGAGGAAATATGCATCTTGCACCGATTGGTTTTAAAGTCGTGATATATGGAATCGCGGCTATGCTGGTGGGGGGGATACTGCTCAAATGGCTGTACTGGCTCGGGCTTCCTCTTATTGTTCTTGGCTTTATATTCTCCGCATTTTCCCTTTATTTCTTCCGCGATCCGGAAAGACCCCGCGTGTTCACTGCCCAGGAGATTGCCTGTCCGGCAGATGGCACTGTTATGAGCGTAACAAATGAAGGGACTCCGGGAATAACCGTCGTAAGAATATTTCTTTCAATTTTTAATGTCCATGTGCAGCGTGCTCCGGTATCTGGAAAAGTTACTGCTACTAAGTATACAAAAGGAAAATTTGCGGTAGCCTATAAACCGGAAGCTGCCAGGGAAAATGAGAAAAATCTTATCGAGATAACTGCCACAGATGGACGTAAGGTTTCCATTGAGCAGATAACAGGTGCCATAGCGCGTCGTATTCAGTGCTATGTAAATCCTGAGCAGCAGATTAAGGCAGGCGAACGTGTGGGAATTATATATTTCGGATCCCAGGTTGCTGTTTATCTGCCTGAAGAAGCCAGAATCCTGGTAAAGCCTGGAGATAAGGTTGCCGGAGCAGAAACCGTGCTTGCAACCTGGTAGCTGAACCATAACATTATCATGTCTGAAAAAAAAGAAAAACCCGAAAAAAAGGATATTCCGGTAAAAACGGGAAAATTTGATATTGAGAAGATAAAGCATACCGGAGCTGTTGCTGTACCATCCATGTTCACGCTTTCAAACATGGGCTGTGGTTTTTTTGCCGTACTTTCCGCTTCCGAGGGTGATTATGTACGCGCTTCATGGCTTATAGTATTTTCATACTTCATGGACCTTCTGGATGGCCGCATAGCGCGTTTACTGCACGGAGAAAGTCCTCTTGGAATAGAGCTGGATTCCTTCGCGGACTGGATGTCTTTCGGCATAGCACCTGCATATATGATTTTCCGAATGACGCTGAAGGATCTGGGATACATGGGATATGCCATAGCTTTTTTCTATGTGCTCTGTGGTCTGCTGCGTCTTGCGCGTTTTAACCTCAAAGCCCATTTCGGAGAAAGTGATCATCATAATTTCCAGGGCCTGCCCATTCCTGGGGCGGCTGGTATAATAATAGCGATTGTGCTTAATTACAGCCTTGTGGAAGGTATTAGCGAAGGAGTGTGGGCTACAATGATGACATGGGTGTTCTCATCTTCTGCTGTCATTGTTTCCATGCTTGCGCTGCTTATGGTTTCATCAGTTCCATTCCCTGCCTTTAAGGGCGGAATGAGTATGTCTTCCAGACTGGCGCTTGTGATTCTCACTGTTGTTCTGGTTCTTTTTATAGGATATCCCCGTGAGACACTGTTTATAGTCTTTTCCGGCTATGTGCTATACGGGGTAATATGTGGCCTTGTAAATATGTTTAAAAATCTTTTCAAAAAGGAACAACAGGCCTGAAGAAATGGCCGTTTGAAGCACAGTATCCATAGTTCAGATAATGACATAAAAATGCCCGCTTTCGCGGGCATTTTTATATTGTGGTCCGGATTATACTTATTTTCCTTCCGGTCTGTTTTCTGCTTTTCTGGGGAAAAGCGGCTGAATCTTTTCTCCCTCGGAAACAGCTTTTTTCGTCCCTAAATGAACTTTCATGGCCGCTGATGTAGCAGGCATGAAAGGTTCTATCCAGCCGGCAATAAGGCGCAGGCACCAGACCATCTCGTTTAGAAAGCCAGGAAGGGCTTCAGGAGCCTTTTTTGCCATTTCCCAGGGTTTCTTCTCTGCCACTATCTTGTTCAGGTTACTTATGGCGTTCCAGATAGTCTCAAGAGCATCAGAGAACTGCAGGTCCTCTATGCTTCTGTTTATTTTGTCAGTAAGTGCTGCAAATTCTGCATATGTCTTTGAGGAAGGATCCTCTGGAAGTCTTTCGTCCAGATTTCTGTTCACAAGATTGATTATGCGTGAGAAAAGATTTCCGAGATCATTCGCCAGATCTGAATTGTAACGGCGGCGGAAAGCTTCCATTGAAAAATCACCGTCCTGTCCGAATGTTACTTCCCGGAAAGTAAAATAGCGGAATGCATCCAGACCATAATCTGCAACTACATCTTCCGCCCTGATGAAATTGCCAGTGGATTTTGACATTTTATCACCGTTTACTGTCCACCAGCCGTGCGCGTATACCTTTTTCGGGAGTTCCAGACCGAGGGCCATGAGCATTGCAGGCCAGATTACGCCGTGAAATCGGAATATTTCCTTCCCTACCAGGTGCAGATCGGCCGGCCAGTATTCCTTGAATTCCTCAGATATGTGGTCCGGATTATAGCCACGGCCTGTTATATAGTTAAGTAGTGCATCGAACCAGACATAAACCGTGTGAGCGGGATCTGATTTTACCTGTATGCCCCACGCCACCTTCGTTCTTGAAACAGAAAGATCAGTAAGGCCGGCTTTGACGAAGTTTATAATTTCCCTGGCACGGTAGGAAGGGGAAAGAAAATCCGGATGTTCCTCATAGTACTTAAGCAGGGCATCCTGATATTTTGAAAGACGGAAGAAATATGATTCTTCTTTTATTGCTTCAACCGGACGATGGTGAACCGGGCATTTACCGTCCTGAAGTTCGCTTTCGGTATAGAAAGCCTCGCAGGATTTGCAGTAAAGTCCCTCGTATTCACTTTTATAAATATCCCCTGTTTTAATGAGTTTTTCAAAAACAGCCTGAACTGCCTCTTCATGCTGTTTGTCTGTTGTTCTTATAAAAAAGTCATAATTTATGCCGAGAGTCTTCCACAGCGTGCGGAAATTGTCTGAAATGTCATCACACCACTGTTTGGGCGGAATGTTTTTTTCAGCAGCTGTTTTCTCAATGTTGGAACCATGTTCGTCGGTTCCTGTCTGCAGAAATACCGGGCGCTGCGTGGCGCGCAGATGTCTGGCGAGTATGTCCGCGGCCATGGTTGTGTATGCGTGACCGATATGCGGGTTGCTGTTTACATAGTACAGCGGAGTTGTAAGATAGTATTTCTTTTGCATTTTATTCTCCAAGCAATTGTTCAGGCTTTATACCGGCGCTTTCAGCGCCTATCAGTGCTGCCTGCAGGATTCCTGTCGAGGATATATTTCTGTTTGTAAAGGAACGCAGTTCAATTATGTCTCTCAACAGTCTGGCATAGGTGCTCTGTTTTTCAGGACTATTTTTCCATATTGTCCTGATACGGTAAATCATAAGATCAAGCAATGCGTTTGTTTCTTCCCTGGCCTTATACGGTTCCCTGGACAGAGTGGTGGTAAACCTGTATACGTTGTCAGTGCTTTTTGCATTTTCAGCTCTTTCCCTAAAAAGTTTTATGTTTCTTGCTTTATCCAGGGATCCCTGTCCTGCCTGTGCAAGAAAATGCGCTGTTTCCGGTGGAATGCCTTCTCTTTCAAGCAGGATTCTCATAGCCTCCGTGGAAAGAGGAGAAAATTTTACTTCCGTGCTACGTGAAAGAATAGTTGGCAACAGCGCATTTTTGTCAGATGAAAGCAGACATATTATTGTTCCGTCAGGTGGTGCCTCAAGCGTTTTGAGAAGGGAATTCTGTGCCTCTGGTACAAGTTTTTCAGCATCTCTTATTATAAAAACCTTATGTGGAGATATAAAAGAATGCTGGTAAACTTTCTTCAGCATTTCCCTCATTGTGTCAACTTTGAGATTCCCTGATTCCTTTCCGGTTTTCATTGCCTGGTCGTTTAAGCCGGTAATAATTATATCAGGATGAACACCGTTTTTAAGCTGAATGCATGACAGACATTTACCGCATGATTCCCATGGGGGCACATCAATTTTTTCAGGAACAGGCGGTTCCTTTGTTTCGCATTCCGGTTCAGGCTGAAACATGGCAGTGAAAAGGTCACCCGGTTCCGTTGCCTGCGCCGTTTTTTTACGCTCCGGACCGGTATAAGGTGTTCTTGTGCAGTTCAGTGCTGCGGCGAAAGCCAGAGCGGCTGCATATTTGCCACAGCCAGCAGGTCCGTGAAAAAGAAGAGCAGGGGGAATCCTTCCTGTCCTGAGCATTGTCTGCAGATGATGTACTGCGTTTTCCTGGGATAGAATTTCAGCGAATGTCATCTTTTATTGTTTTCGATACCAGAACGCGGAGTTCGGACTGTATTTCGTCGATGCTTTTTGAAGCATCAATGCGCTTTATTCCTTTTCTTGTTGAAAAAGTTCTGTAGGCTTTCTGTATCCTGCGGCGGAATTCAATATTTTCTCTTTCAAAACGGTCGGGTCCGTTTTTTTCTTCCGCTTCCCTTATCCTTTTCTCAAATTCCTGTTCCGGCACATCAAAAACTACTGTCAGATCCGGTTTTATGCCTTCTGTGGCTATGCGGTTTACTGTACGTATCACTCCTGCCGGCAGACCCCTGCCATATCCCTGATATGCCTCTGTTGACATTGTGAATCTGTCTGAAATAACGATTTTACCGGAGGCAAGAGCGGGTTTTATTATCTCTGCCATATGCTGGCTTCTTGAAACCGCGAAAAGAAAAAGTTCCGCTACCGGAACTGCCTTTACCTGTGGGTCAAGAAGAATTTTTCTTATCCTTTCTGATATTGCTGTTCCGCCAGGTTCACGCGTGAGTACTGTATGGAAATGCTGCTGCTCAAGCCATTCTTTAAGCAGTGCTGCCTGTGTGGATTTTCCGGAGCGGTCCGGGCCTTCCAGCACTATAAAAACTCCTCTCTTCATATATAAATATAATATCAAATATAAACAGCATAAAAAAACGCCTCTGTAAAGAGGCGTTTTTATTACTTGTTGTCAGACTATCCTGTTATTACATGGGCAGGAAAGAACCACAACCAGCTGTAGTAGGAGAACACCCCCACTGTCTTGAGCCTGTACCAGGGGTACCGGGGAGTGTAAGGGTAATCTTATACTGTCCAAGACCACCACCTGCAGCCTGTTTTCTCACTAAAGTCGTGGTGGCACCGATGTTGCCAGAAACTGTGAAGTAACTGAGATTACTTACACCGAGGTCAAGTTGGTCCAGTGATGTAGCATATGCAGATTTCTGCATATAAGCACGCTCCTGAGAGGAAGCTATTCCGGAAAGAACACTTGTAGCTTCAGCAGCACGTGATTTCTCAACTGACTTGAAGTACTGAGGCATAGCAACGGAAGCCAGAATACCCATGATGAGAACGACAACCAGAAGTTCGATTAAGGTAAAACCTTGTCTCTTAGTCATTGTTTTTTTATCCTCCTGTGGATAAGACTTTATTCTTCGTACATAAAGTATAACAGTCATAAGGGCATTAAGTCAAGCAAAAAAAACTCAAGATTGATTTAATTGAATTTTTTTTGAGTTTTTATTTTGTGTCTGTTCTGTTTTCTGCTTATGGCTTTTGCCGGTATCAGGATTAAGCTATATTATGACTTGTATTTGTTCTTTTCGTTGTGAATATATGAAATTTGCCATTGCATTAATATATGTTTGTAAGTCAAATATTTTTACCTGCCACTTCGCCATAGTTGTAATTAGTAGTCATGACTTTTTCAATATAATGAAGTAAAACATCCTTATCAGTTGCATATGGAATTATTGAAAGACATATTAATATATGCTGGGAACTGGTTTATAGTTTCCTGTCACGTGACGCGAAAGTCTGTTACACAATCAGGTATGACATTAATCTGCGTTGCATGAATTAAACTTGCATTGCTTTTTTATTTTGTGCTACAATATTTGTGTAGTCAGAAGTAAAGCGCCCGTAGCTCAGTGGTAGAGCATCCGCCTTTTAAGCGGGTGGCCGTGAGTTCGAGTCTCACCGGGCGCATAAGTTTAAGTCCTCTGTATCACGAGGGCTTTTTTTATTGCCTTTTTAAGACCTGCCGCGTAATTTATAGAATAGTTTTATGAATCTGAATCACTTTCTGCGTGCGGAGCGGTTTCCGTCTTTCTGTATTTTCATTATTGTGATGTTGTTTTTTCTTCCGTCCCTGTTCAACGGTTTTGTTGACTGGGATGATATGCCGCTTATTCTTATGAACAGTGATTTCAGGGGACTGGGGCTTAAGCATCTTAAGTGGATGTTTACAACATTTCATATGTCGCATTATCAGCCTTTCACATGGATGAGTTTCTCCATTGACTGGCTTTTCTGGGGGCTTAATCCTTTTGGATATCATCTTACTAATATTATTCTGCATTCATTAAGCGCGGCATTGCTGTATGAGATTTCCTTTATGCTGTTCAGCCGTGGAAATCTTGAAAAAAAATATATAACTGCAGGCTCGGTTGCAGGCACATTGTTTTTTGCGCTGCATCCGTTACGCGCAGAATCGGTTTCCTGGATCACGGAAAGGCGTGATGTGCTTTCAGTTGCTCTTTTTTTTCTTGCAATATTCCTTTATATAAGAAGTTTTCATTACTATAAAACCGTACATTGTTCTGATTCTGCACAGAATGATTGTGTTAATACCAATGCCCTTACGTCGTGTACTTCCTGCTACTCAATATCAAGGGCAGATCTGATCATATGCTTTGCTGTTTATGTGGCAGCCTGTCTGTCAAAAAGCATGGCTGTAACTCTGCCTGCCGTACTTCTGCTGCTTGATTTTTATCCTTTGCGCCGCATAACATTAAAGAATTTAACAGACCCGGTGGCCAGAACCGTGCTTGCTGAAAAAATTCCTTTTTTCTTTTTTGCTGCAGTACTGTCAGTTTTTTATTATTTTGTCGTTGGTAAAGCTATTGATGTGCCTTATATAGATTCGTATATGCCTTCTTTTCAGAAAGCTGTTTACGCATACTGGTTTTACATTGTCAAAATGATTTTCCCATATGGTTTGTCGCCTGTATATACGCCACCTGAAAACGGATATTTTCTATACAATATAGCCGGTGGTCTGATGCTTGTTATGCTTGTGTTAATTGCGTGGCGGATTCGTTATAGATTTCCTGTTTTAATTACATCTCTTCTTTATTATGCAGGAACACTTTTTCCGGTATGTGGCCTGCTTAATGGTGCTCCTGTTCCGGCGGCTGACCGTTATACATATATACCATCAGCCGGGCCTGCCCTGTTTGCAGGATATGTTTTTGCATATCTGCTTTCAGGAAATAAGTCTTTTGTGCTGAATAATAATGCGCGCCTGCGTAGAATCTTAACAGTTCTGACAACAGTATTCCTGATTGTAATATTTTCAGCCGGTATAAGACAGCAGTTTTTCTGGAAAGGCTCTAATTCCGTGTGGAAGCGTGTCGCTTCCGTGCAGCCGCGTTCAGCTATAGCATGGAATAATCTGGCATCGCTTGCTTTTGCAAAGGGGGAAAAGGAGAAATCTGAAAAACTCATGCAGAAGGCACTTTCACTTGCGCCGGAAGATTTCAATATCCATTTTTATTGTGGCAATCTTTACAGACTGCTGGACCGGAATGGAGATGCTTTGTCTGAATATTCACGGGTTACGGAACTGGCTCCGTCGTATTACGAGGCATATATAAGAAAGGCGGAAATGGAATCAGCCACAGGACTTGTGGCTGAAGCTGTGAAAACACTCCGAAAAGCCACAGAGATAAGGCCACAGTATCCGCAGGCATGGTACAATCTTGCTGAAATGGAACTTTCCTCTGGCGATTATGTACAGGCTGAATATTCGCTAAAAGAACTGCTGAAAATACATGAAGAAACAGAGGATATTATGCTTATGCTTTCTGTTTCAGCTGCCGGTCAGGGCAGATATTACGAGGCGGCTGAATACTGCCGCAGGGCTTTAAAGATCAGGCCTGATTATACGGAAGCGGCTGAGTTTCTTCACAGGCTTGAGAATACAATCCACACTGTACAGAAATGACAATGAGCCGGTTTGTTTTACAGTCTGATATATTATTTTGTATTTTATTCTGCTGATGCTGAGATTTCAGACTGTTTTATCTTTCGCGCGTGAGTTCCTGTTGCAGGTGCCATTTTATTTCCCTCTCGGCGATGATAAAAAAAGATTCCTTTGTGAAATCCGGGTTTCCTGCTCTTTCTTTTTCAAGGTAATAGGCAGCTGTTCTGTACATATGCCGTGACATATAAAGTTTTGCCAGCCTGAAATTTATAAACATTGCCCTTGGATTGGCGTCAAGGGCGGCTTTGTAGAATTTTTCCGCCGCATATGGCATTTGGAATTCCTCGTGAATCATGCCGACAGTATCAAGCATCTCATGGTATCCGGGAGTTTCATGTGCCGCTCTGTTCCAGAACAGCAGCGGCTGGGAATAATACTGCGCATTTATCTGGGCAGTGACAGCTGAGAATATAAAAAATATTACTATAACTGTTGTTCTGAATCCGTGTGAGAAAAAAGGTTTTGTTTCAATGGAATTTTCCGTCGCTTTTGCGAAACTGTAAAGCAGACCTGATAATGGCAGATAAAGCCTGTGTTCATAAAGAAACATAGGTTTTGCATCATGGAAAAATGTTGGCAGCAGCATTAGTACAAACCATATCAGACCGAAAATTATTCCTCTTCTGTTGCGTACTGTTTCTGTACGGAATAAAAACATAAGAAACAGTACAGCGGGAATATAGTATGCAAGTTCCTTCGTTATCCTTGCCATATTATAGCAGCATGGAAAAAAAGGAAAAACAGCTTTACCGAGATAAACAGGCAGAAAAATGCAGTCTTTAAGTGTAGCATAGAAATCCGGTTCTGCCGGTCTCAATCTTGCGCAGGAATGAAGAACTGCCCATATAAGAACAGGAATGAATAATGCCGTGGAAAATTTCAATATTTCCTTTTTATCAGGCATTCGGCCTTCATTAAGATAAATCCAGAGAAAAGGCAACGGAATGAAAAGAACAGCTGTTTCCTTGATAAGCAGGGAACACAGAAATGCGGTAGAAAAACCGGATAGCAGTAAAACCGAGCTTTTTTCCCTGTAATGCAGAAAAATTATGAAAGTGAAAAGAATAAAAACAGTCAGCAGCGGGTCGTTACGGCCATATAACCATACCGCCGCTGAGGAGAGGGAAGGATGTACGGCGAAGAACATTGAAAGAATGAAGGCTGTTTCCTTTCTCACTTTAAGTGATGTTAGGAATACAAAGGTCATTACTGTTCCTGCAGCATGAAAAATTATACCTGACAGGTGCGGTATAAGCCAGTTCTGTATTCCCAGTGCTTTGGAAATAAGAACATCTGCCATAAAAGTTATATTTAAAAACGGACGGTAAAGAGAACTTTCCCCGCTTATTCCCACATGTGTAAGGAAAAGTGCCGGCAGATTTGCAGGATCTGAAAAAAAGAATATGTTTCCAAGAAGGAAGTCCGAGTCGTCCAGATATGCCAGCTGAAATAACAGTGCGCGGCAGAAAAAAACAATCACGAAAAGAAACAGGAAACAAGGAAGCTTAATTTTCCGCATCAGTATTTTCATTATGCCTTTATTTTATCATTATGTTTTCATAAAGACGTAATTTTGCGTTGAAACTAAAATAATTAATAAAATTATATCTGAAGAGGTATTAATTATGACGAATGCGGTAAAAGATGTTATCAATCTGTTCTGGGAGCCTGTGCTCAATGTATGGGATATATTTGCTACATACGCTCCAGGAATAATAGCAGCTTTTATATTTGTTCTTGTCGGTCTTTTCCTTGCGCGTTTCCTAAGCACATGGCTTGAGCAGTTTCTGCGCAGAATCAAACTGGATTTATATACCAGCAAGGTCGGTATAAATGAAATACTCACACGCTTTGGTCTGGGCAAATCGCCTTCCAGAGTACTTTCTTTTATACTGTACTGGACTCTGCTTCTGGTATTTTTTGTCACTGCAACAAATATTCTTAATCTTTCTGTTGTCTCTCAGGTGCTTGAACAGTTCCTGGTCGGATTCCTTCCAAAGATAACCGCTGCGGTTATAATAGCTTTCGGTGGTCTGCTTTTCGCTAATTTCATTTCCTCAATAATAGAGAATGCGGCGCGCGCAAACAGTCTTAAGGGCGGGACTTCCCTTGGCAAGATAGCACATTTTGTTGTGATATGTTTTACGCTCGTGGTGGTTCTGGAGCAGTTTGGTCTGCGTATGAAACTCATAGAGAACGGCGCTGCCATAATTCTTTCCGCACTCGGTCTCGGCTTTGCCATAGCCGTAGGATTAGGGGCGAAGGATTTTGCGCATGATATGATAAAATCCCTTTTTACAGAGGACGAAAAAGAAAAGTAACTGTTAGTATTTTTATTCAAGAGCATTGCTTGCATAGTGCCTTACTGATACAGATTTGATAAGATTACTCCGCCGCCTCGCAGTAACGAACCCCGGTTATAGTGGCCTTACTGATACAGATTTGATAAGATTAAAACTAATTGCAATACGAGATAAGAAAGGTTATAGTGGCCTTACTGATACAGATTTGATAAGATATATCCTACCATATGTTTTTCACTTCGTCAGTTATAGTGGCCTTACTGATACAGATTTGATAAGATTTTTACAACCTTGTATCTATAGTATAACAGGTTATAGTGGCCTTACTGATACAGATTTGATAAGATTGGGCTTCTTTTTCGGCGGCGAGGCGGAGGGTTATAGTGGCCTTACTGATACAGATTTGATAAGATCCGCATTTTTCTCAGAATTTTGAGAATTATGTTATAGTGGCCTTACTGATACAGATTTGATAAGATTTATATATGGAGATTGAAATTCATGGGACTGTTATAGTGGCCTTACTGATACAGATTTGATAAGATGTGTCGGCATGATCTGCTACAAACTCCCTGGTTATAGTGGCCTTACTGATACAGATTTGATAAGATATTGCGCCGATGAAGCTGTCAACGTTTCGGGTTATAGTGGCCTTACTGATACAGATTTGATAAGATATATTGTAGCATTGTTTAAAACGCTTTGTAGTTATAGTGGCCTTACTGATACAGATTTGATAAGATAGAGCAGAACAGCGGCAACTATATCTACGAGTTATAGTGGCCTTACTGATACAGATTTGATAAGATTGTCTGTATTTAGAAAATGCCGTCCCCTGTGTTATAGTGGCCTTACTGATACAGATTTGATAAGATACAGCGTTTTGCCCATATCCATAGGCGTAAGTTATAGTGGCCTTACTGATACAGATTTGATAAGATTCCCGCGCTCCTGAATGCTTCACCCTGTCCGTTATAGTGGCCTTACTGATACAGATTTGATAAGATATTTCCGAAAGTGTCAAACACTATTGTTTTGTTATAGTGGCCTTACTGATACAGATTTGATAAGATTTATAATATTTTTTGGCGGCGGCAGTCAATGTTATAGTGGCCTTACTGATACAGATTTGATAAGATCTATTCAGCTAAATTCCCTTATTTTTTAAGCGTTTTTAGTAAAAATAGACTTAAAAAAATCAAAACAAAAGCAGCTGCGTATATGTTTTTTCTTGCGTTTTTTCTTTTCCTAACAAGATTTTCATTCTCGCATACTGTGTGTCCGTGATCGTAAGCACCCTTATGCTGCCGCGCGGCGGAGTTATTTTAGATAAAAGCGAAAGATATAAGTTCGCATTAGACTGACCTTTGCATACTCTGCAATATACGGAGTACTGTATCATGGTAAAACTGGCATTTTGAAGGTCTCTGCGAAAACGAGAAGCAAAAAAACGTTCTTTTTTTGTTGTTACTGGTAAATCAAAAAAGACCAATAGCCGCATATACCGGGAAGAATCCTCTATATCTTTCATAACAGAAATAATTTAAGTTTGCGGTAATCTTTTTGTTCTGTTGCCTGCATTAAACTGCTTGTTACTATTTCACAGATATTTAATAAAGATCTTTGCTCTTGTTCAAACAGATATTCCTTTACCAATAGCTCTAAAAGGCTGGCTTTGTCATGCGGAGATAAGGTATCATTTTCCGGTTTATTTAAGTTTAATACCTGTAAATCTACTAAAGGACGAAAAGTCTCCAATAAATCATCCGCTAAATTAAAAGCATTTAACTGGTTGCAGTGATGTACTCCGAAACATGGAACAAACCCAGTTCCTGTCAAGCAGCGTGCTACCATTCCGCGTAATATTGCGTAACCATAGTTAAGTGCGGCATTTGCAAAAATTTTTTGTTCTCTGGAAAAAGAGTTTCCAAATAAAGTACGCCAATAAAAAGCTGCGGCTTGCCCTTCCAAATTGCCTATATCTCCTGTTTTTACATAAGCAGCCATAGATGTCATTTTTTTGGCTTCCTTATCTCTAAACTGACGTTTCAACACATAGGCCTGATTTGCAATTTTGGCTTGCACAATGCGTTTCCAGATTTGCTTCTTAAAAGGCTCTGTCCATGCGGCTTGCAGGTGCGCTACCTTGCTATATGCAAAGTACGGCATAAATGGCAGCAATATGCCGTTTGGCAAATGCGTTTCATTGCAAACGAAAACAGCAATTTGATTGGCAGAAAAAGCCTGCAGCAAAGCAGATGTTATTGTTACCGCATGGCTTTCTATAATGACTGCACTCAGATTATCAAATGGCAAAATTACTTTTTCCTGTTTTTCTACCAGAAATAAAGAACACTGTTTATGTTCCAATGTCAATTGTGCGGGCTGGCTAATGTGTAAAATCTGCCATCCCATATATTTAGCCCCCCATGCAGCTGCGTTTGCGGCGTATGCCTATATATTTTTCCTTTGTTACGATATGTATTCCTCCTAAAACATCAATTTGATATTTTTGGAATGAAACAAAGGTGTTTTTATTCAGTTTTTTGCTGCTGGAAGGTTTGCTGCTTACTGTATAAATAGCAGATCTGTCGTGGGATTCTAAATAGATTTGTCCTGTTTGGGCACTGTACTGCGTAAAATATCCTGAATAATGTTCTCCCGCCTTATTGACAATTTCTATATAGTCATCTTTATATAAAGAAAATAGAAAATTATTAAGGCTCATCTGTTTTTCGTCGGGGAAAGACATCAAAGGCAATTTCCCTTTTGCAAAATCTATCGTGTATATAGGCACCAGATAGTATTTCCCTTCTTCACAAAACACATCTACGCGCGGCATAGGCCCGTTTTCGGCAACAGCATGGCCTTTAAGCACTTTTACGCCCTTGTTTCCTTCTATAATGAGCCTTATCTTTTTTACTGGGGTTTGATTCTTCCCTAAACGCACATCAAGCGGAGTTTCATCTCCCTCAGCACGTTCAAGCAAAGCCTGTTCAATGGCATCGTAAAGATTTTTATTGCGTTGTGCGCCATAGTATTTCACTTCCAGCTCACGCTGTTCTTTCAGTTTATCCAAAGTTAATCCGTTTATATCGGTTTTTAATGTCTTAAATCCTTTGTCCAGATGTTTGGCGGAGTAATATGTGTCGGCATGCAATGCTCCGGTTACCTTTTTTCTTGGCGGACGTGAAACGAAAATTTCCGATAATGCCTTTTCCGTATCTGAACGGAAAGTGCTCCATGGTTTGGCAAATGCCTCGGATTTTTTCAGCAGAACTGTTTCTCTGTTTTGCCTATATAAGGCAGAAATGAATTGCATCATGGCATTGGAGCAGCAGGCCAGAACAATGGCATCTAAAGCATGGTGTTTGTCGTCCTGCCCGCGTACTTTGCTTAATCCCCATACGTGACGCAAATCAGAGGTGATTTTTCCGTTACGGCAAAAAACTCCCTGTTTATACTTGCCTGTAAGTTTTAGGTTATCAAGCAGGTAATTGCGGATGAAAGATGTAATAAAACGTGTATCGGTCAGATTACGCTCTTTGAAGCCGGCTAAATCTTCTTTTGTTAATTTAGTGCGCAGCAGCTTCTGTTTTTTGTTTCGCCGCATTGCAGGCAAGGCGTTTTCTACAAAGGAAATAAATTCTTCCCAATTTCTGCCGATACGCCTGAAATAATCGTAAGGAATATCATTGCGTTTGTCCTGATTTTCTTTCGTGAGACATAATACCTGATTGCTTAATGTATTGTCAAAGCTGATGCTGTAAGGTATAATGTGATCTGCCTGGCAATAGCCTTCCTCTAAAATCCGTTCTGGTTTTATATATTCCCGTGAATAAATACAGCGGCCATCTTGTTCTTTCCATAAACGTAATTTTTTAAGGTCTGCCGCATTTTTAGGAATTATCCCATCTATGCCTTTCTCTTTTATTAAATCCCGTTCTGTTTCATTTTCCTTTTGTTTGCGCAAAATATCCTTGCGGTCTTCGTAACTGCGTCCCATTTCACGTGCAAGCTCAATATTCACTGCGTCAAACGGGCCATATTTGCGGTTTAGGGCATTGATCACTTTGCGTGTTTGTGCAATGCTGCGTTTAGCAACTGGGCTTGTAATGGAAAAATTTTCTTCTTCGCTAAGCACCGGCAATTTAGAATATCCTTTGTTTCCCGCCCTGGCCTGAAAATCATATCCCGCCGATGCAGCGGCTTCATTGTAATTTTTTCCTTCTAAAAGAAAAGGATTGATTTTTTTCATTGCTTTCAGCGACAAGTGCATAAAACCAGAAAAAGAAAGAGACTTCAGTTCTTCTATTGCTTCTTGGGACAAATGCAGATTTTGCAGTTTTTGTTCAATTTCCTGGTCTGATTTATATGTGGATAATATTTCGGCAATATCATCTAATATTCCTTCCGGATTATTCTTATACCGCTCCCATAGTTCTTTATGTTTTTTTAAAGCCTTGCGTAAAGCATGATAACCTGCCATAGAATATATGGGAGTCTTTCTTTCAGGGTCATAATCTTCCTTTTGCTTGCCGGATGGGATGACATAGCTGATGTTAAAAAAATCCTTGCCTTCTTGCAATTTCAGTCTTTCACGCAGCTGCCTGAAATTATTTTTCTCTTTTTCAAGACACAAGTCTAATGCTATCTGGCGTTCTTCCTTAGTCAAGGCACGGGAGATGCCGTTGCTTTCAATGCGTATATGGTTTATTTTACAAAGGGTGTTGAATAATTCTGCCGTATAACAATGTTTAGCTGCGCGTTTTTCTCCAGGTTCAAAAGTACAATTCCCAGCTGTTGACGGCGCAAGAGGATTTTGATTAAATGCCAGGGCACAAAAATCCTGTTCAAAATCGCAGGTAAAAATTCCGTTGCCGAACTTGCGTTGTTTTCCCAGAATAATATGAACTTCATCTTCCAGCATTTTGCGGGCCACGCTGTGTGCATAACTGCCCTCTTTATTGCGTTTTGGCTCACAGGCTGGCAATTTATACAAAAATTCCCCGATAGTTTGGCATTTGCTATTTTCCAATAAGGTTTTTAACTGGCTGATTCCTTGTAAAAGTTTACCGGTTTCTTTATCGGCTTTTTCCGCCGATTTGCGCATAGACCTGAATCCTCGCCTTTTGGCTATATGCAGCAATGCCAGACAGACATTGCGTGCGGATTGTTTTTCATAAAGGCAGTCCCGGCGTATTTTCCACACATTTGGCAAGGGATTATCGTATAAAGAAAGAATTTCCTTTTCTGTCAAAATATGCCGCTGCGTAAAAAGGTTGCGTATTTGCTGCAAACGCAGTGTTTTTCTGCGTAAAATGCGGCGCAAACTTCTTGCTTCACGTCGGGGAAGTGCCAGAGAAGCTCCATTCTTGGGATTTTCTGCTATATCAAAAATTCTAACCCCGCTAGCAATTATTTTGCCATGCTGAAAATGTTCCTCATCTAACTCTACCACAGCATAACCGACAGACGCAATTCCTAGGTCCAAACCTAAAATTTTAGACATAAATTTTACCTTTAAATTTTGATGAATTTATAAAAAAATTATATAATAAACAATATCAGTAAGTCACTATAATAAGTGAAATCGCAAGGCTCTGTTCTTGAACATCCTTTATTATAAACTCCCGCCGATTGGCTGGGAGTTTTTTTATGTAAAAAGTTTTCCTGGTTTAGTGGGGAGGAATAGTTATAAAAAGCCCACGTTTTTTCAACGTGGGCTTTATGTTTTCAGCTTTAAATATAATCCTTCAGCTGTTTGCTGCGGGACGGGTGGCGCAGTTTCCTTATGGCCTTTGCCTCAATCTGCCGTACACGCTCTCTTGTCACACGGAACATCTTTCCTACTTCCTCCAGTGTACGTGGATAGCCTGTGTCTATGCCGAAACGTAGTTTTATTATTTTGGCCTCGCGCTCTGTGAGCGTGTCAAGTATTTTTGTAACTTCACGCTTGCGCAACAGATCAAGAGCCGAGTTGGAGGGAGGAACGCCGCCTTTGTCTTCTATAAAATCCTCAAGGTGTGAATCCTCATCTTCGCCTATCGGAGTGGACAGGGATATCGGTTCCTGCATTATTTTCATGGCACCTTTTACTTTGTCAATGGAAATATGCATTCCCTTTGAGTATTCCTCCACATTCGGGTCGCGTCCGTTGTCCTGGCGGAATTTTCTTGTGAATTTCATCAGCTTTGAAACCAGCTCCTTCATATGGACAGGAATACGTATTGTGCGGGCCTGATCGGCTATGGCGCGGTTTATTGACTGGCGGACCCACCATGTGGCATAGGTGGAGAATTTATATCCCAGTTTGTACTCGAATTTCTCCACGGCTTTCATAAGGCCAAGACCACCTTCCTGAATAAGATCGGAAAGTTCAAGATTCGAGTTAACGTGTTTTTTTGCTATGGATACAACCAGACGCAGATTGGCTTTTATCAGCTTGAGCTTGTCCTGAAGAATCTGGTCTTCGAGAAACTGTATCTTGTCACAGAATGAAAGAAAATCATCTACCGTGTAACACGCCGGAAGAGTGCGGCACAGCAGTTTTTTTCTTTCCTGCAGCATGGCCACGTTCTGCAGTGATGGATCAACTTCCTCAGGTGCGTATCCTGTCTTGTTCCTGAAAACGGAGGGTTTCATTTTTCCATCCGCAACGGCCTGTCTGGCCGCTATCAGGTCTTCAAGCGTTATTTTCTCAGCGTAAAGTCCTCGGTATTTTCCTATCTCTGCATCATATCCCCGTATTTTATCTCCGAGGGTCTTTATTTTGTTTGTAAGACGCTTTATCTTTTCCTGATTGAGGTCCAGCTCAAGAATTTTTTCAACAATCGCCTTTTTTTTCTTGTCCGCTTCGGCGGAGAGTTTCTTTCTCTTCTCGTTAGGAAGTTTTTCGTCAGCAGCCTCAGCTTCTATCTTTTCAACTTCTTTTTCTGTCTTCGTTATGTACTCGACTGTTTTTTTCATCTTGCTCTTCATGTTGGAGAGCTCTTTGTCTGATTTTCGTCCGCGGGGCATGAGTTCCTTTGGAGTCATCTCATCCTGTTCTATTAGTGTTTCCCAGTTCCTTATTTCGCGCAGGGTTATTGGAGATTCCAGGACCATCATGCGCATTTTCTTCTCACGTTCATGAATATTTCTGGCAAGTGTTATTTCCTCATCTCTCGAGAGAAGAGGAACTTTTCCCATTTCGGAGAGATACATCTTTATGGAGTTTGATACATCTGAAGATGCGTCCCATTCGCTGGTGTATGCCTCTTTTTCAGACGCGGAAAATATTTTGAACTGTTTCTGTTCTACCACGTCTATACCTAATTCTTCCATCTGTTCCAGCATACTGGAAATTTCTTCCCCCGACATGGATGGATTTGTAAGAACGCGTTCTTTCTCTTCTATGGTTATAAAGCCACGTTCTTTACCAAGTTCCATGATATTCTGTGCTTCTTTATTTTCTTCTGCCATATTCCCTCCGTTTAAATTCCAGAATCTTTTCCGCCGGATGCTTTAAGTTCCATTGCCAGCAGACTGTATTCCTGCAGCTGTTCCGGCGTCATACCTGGCAGGTTTTTTAATTTCATCATTCTTCTTTTGGCCGAGGCTGCCCTGATCATGCGCGCCGCTCCTGCCACAGCGGTGGCATCATTCTTTTCTCCGTCCGGCTCTGATACAGCCAGTTCATACAGTCTGGAAGCCTCATCAGGAAATTTTTCCAGTAGCATATGATATGCATCCTTTCTGTGTTTTTCCGGAATATTCCTTAGCTCCAGAAAAATACTTCCTGCAAGGCTGTCAGAAAAATCTTCAGTTTTTAATTCTGCAGCCTGTGAAATCAGTTCCGGGCAGCGGATGAGCATCTGCAGCAGATCCTTCTCCAGCGGTGGTAACGTGGCTGCCCTGTAGTTCTTTTCTGTTTTTTCAGGTTCCTTTTCTTTCTGTTTTAAATTACTGTTTTTCTTTTCAAGCTGCCTTAAAACAGATTCCCTGTCTACGTTAAAGCGCGTTGCCAGAAGCTTTATCCACTCGCTTTTTACAATTTCATCACTCTGCGCGGCTACAGTCCCTAAAAGTATGTTTATTGCCTGCGCTTTGTCCTGTACTGACGGCGAAGGGCGGTTTTTGAAGAACTGCCTTATTCTGAATTCCAGAGGATCCTCCGCCTGTGAAAGCAGTTTCTCGAAAGCGGGACGGCCGTATTTTATAAGAAATTCATCAGGGTCAAGGCCTTCTGCGAGAGAAGCGATGCGTACGAAAAGCCCTGCCTGCATGAATATTTCCGCGGCGCGTACACTGGCTTTTATACCAGCGGCATCGTCATCAAACATAAGTATAATATCCCCGGCTGCCCGACCGAGTATTTCAGCGTGTTCCTGTGAAAATGCCGTGCCGAGAGGGGCCACAGCATAACCTATGCCGTGCTGATGAGCGCCTATGACATCCATATATCCTTCGAGGATAAGTGCCCTGCCGGTTCTTCTTATTTCAGGAAGTGCCATATTCAGACCGTAAAGTGTTTTTCTTTTTGAGAACAGTATACTGTCTGAAGAGTTGAGGTACTTGGGCATTCTTTCCGGATCAAGTATTCTCCCGCCAAAAGCTATTGTGTCACCAGACTGGTTCTTTATGGGAAAAAGAAGTCTTCCTCGGAAGACGTCCCTTATTGCTCCGCTGTCTGTTTTTTTTATGAGACCGGCTTTTAATGCAAGCGCCTCCGGGAATGAATTTTTTTTAAGTTCATTGTACAGTGTCTGCCCGTGTGCTGGTGCCCAGCCTAATTCGAAGCGCTCAGCCGTCATTTTGTTTACTTTTCTCTTTCCGAGGTAAAGTCTTGCCTTTTCACCTTCAGGTGAGAAAAGCTGCCTGCTGTAGAACTGTCTTGCGAAACCGAGTATTTTTTTTAGGGCGTATCTTTCTTTTTCCTCTTTTGTAAACTCCCGGCTGCGGTCGCCGTATTCAACGCCTGCCTGTAAAGCCAGTTTTTTTGCAGCCTCGTGAAATGTGATACCTTCCATTTTCATTACGAAAGTAAAAATATCACCTCCTTCATTGCAGCCGAAACAGTAGAAAATACCTTTGTCCGGGCTTACAGTGAATGATGGTGTTTTTTCATGATGGAATGGACAGCAGGCCTTATAGTTTCTTCCGGCTCTGCGCAGATCTTTTACATAAGAATCCACAACATCAACGATGTTGATTTTTTCTCTTATAAGATCCAGAATAGGCGATGACATATTTATAACTAATATTACGCGCGTGCGCAGAAAAATAAAGACCGCGCGCCGTTTCAGACGCGCGGTTTACGTAAGGACAAAAAGATCTCAGAAGGATCTTCTTCCGCCTTTGCGCACTTTACGGCGGGCTTCCTGAGATTTTATCTTTCTCTTCATGCTCGGTGGCATGTAGAATTCGCGGCGTTTGATCTCCTTGAGGATACCATTACGCTCGCAGTCGTGTTTGAAACGGCGAAGCGCTTCTTCCACTGTTTCTTCATCTCTAACTTTTACATATACCATTTAAAATCACCACCTTCCGGTATTTAAATTAACAACAGTGCTCATTTTTCCGTAATTACGGAAATAATGAAGCTGTCCGACTGATACTGACTATCCGGGAGGCCAGAGAAGTTTTCTGCCTGCCAGCAGATGATAATGCAGATGAGCCACAGATTGCCCGGCACCCTTGCCGTTGTTTGAAACAAGACGGAAAGATTTTTCAACCTTGAGAAGTCTTGCTGTTTCCGCTGCAGCAAACTGTATTCTGCCCAGCAGCTCAATGTCTTCCTCTGAAGCTGCTGAAAGCGAACTGATATGCTTTTTAGGGATTATAAGAACATGCGTAGGAGCCTGTGGGTTCAAATCAAGAAAAGATAAAGTAAAATCATCCTCACGGACAATTTTTGACTTTATCTCTCCGGAAACAATTTTGCAAAAAATACAATCTGACATTAACAAACAAATTATAACAGACCTGTCCGGTTTTGTCAAGGCATATGCAGTGAATTGTGGATTAACGTTGCAGGAATAACGGGACATGGTACATTGTCCGACCGTGTGTGCGGAATTTATGTATAATAGTATATATTCAGGAGGATATATGCATTTTCTACTATCGTTTTTTCTTTTTGTAATGCCTGTTTCCGCGCAGCAGCAGGAAGAGGCCCCGATCAGGAGAATAGATCCGGAAGTGGTGATGAATGATATTTCAGCCAGACTGAATCTTAGCGGACGCCAGATAAAGAAACTGCGAAAGGATCTTGAAGGCAGGGCAAAAAAATTCGACAAGAATATGAAGATTTATGATAAAAATCTCCGTGAGGAGATGAAATATCATGAAAGAACCGAGGAGAGCAAATCTGTCATGAAAGCGCTGTCTGATGGAGTTAACGACAATATCAGGGAATATCTTGATGACCAGCAGCAGGTTCTGTTTGACCAGTATCTTGCTGAGAAGGAAAAAGACCTTCACCCTGAATTTGCCGAGCGCCAGGCTAAGGAGGCCGCCAGTGAAGCAGCTGCAGTGACAGCTGAAGCCGACGCTCCGGCTCCAGTTACTGAAGAAGCGAAAACACTCGCCGAAAAGAAAAAACGTGTTGTTCTCAAAAAGAAAAACAGAAAACGTAAAGCGGCAGGAGCAGGAAATGTCGTTCCTGCTGGTTTAAAGGGAGCGGCGAAAAAGAAAGTAAGCAGAAAGACAGAGGCTGATCTGCCTGCAACCGTAATGCCTCCTGCAGCATCATCAGTGCCATCGCCTGTTGCGGCACCTGCGTCAGCAGCCACATCGCAGGACCCTCTTGCGGACGACCCGCTTTCATCCGGTTCTTCAAAACCGGCAGGCGGTTCTGCGGTGCCATCGCTTTAATCTTCCCCTTGCAGCACGGATAGTAAGCGGAATACATAAAAAACGAGCATACAGGGAGCAGTTTTATGAAGAAAATTCTTTTTGTCTGTCTTTTATCGGCAGTGTTTTCAGTTTCAGGCATTCTTTCTGCAGGAGAACAGACCGTTAAATCAGGGCCTGCGGAAAAGAAAACGGCTGTATTGAAAATTGTGGAAAGTGTGCCGGAAGAAACCGGATACGGTTCAGAACTCACGGAACGTCCGCAGAAGGTATGGCTGGATATGATAAATTCCGCAGAGAAAACTCTTGATTTCGAGCAGTATTATATAGCGGAACAGGAGGGAGAGGTACTTACACCGGTTCTGAATGCTATTAAGGAAGCAGTTAAGCGTGGGGTAAAAGTACGTTTCCTTGTAGGTTCAAATATGATGCGTGAAAGCGGGAAGCCGCTTTCAGATCTGCGCAAAGCCGGAGCTGAGACTGCTGTAATCAATTTTGGTAAGGCATATAAGGGCGGAGTGCAGCATACAAAATTCTTTATCGTGGACGGAAAAGAAGTATATGTCGGCAGTCAGAATTTTGACTGGCGTTCGCTTAAGCATATTCATGAAACAGGCGTAAGGATAACCAGTACCCGCGCTGCGAAGGATTTTGGTCTTATTTTTGAGGATGACTGGCAGATAGCAGAGAATGATACGGATGATAAAAATCTTTCCAAAGAAGAAAAAAAACAGGCTGGAGAGAAGGCAAAAGAGCGTGCTCTGTCGATAATAAAAAAGACACCTGCCAGGAATGCGGTAACAGCGAAAAAGCCTGAAACTGCTCTTTTAAACGGAAAAAAAGTAAAATACAGCCTTGCTTTCGGTCCGGAAGGATTTATCAATAAAGGCTTTGACAGTGAGCTTGAAGCTATGCTTAAAATCATAAACGGAGCAAAGAAGACAATTTCCGGGCAGGTAATGACATATCATCTGGAAGAATATGGTTCCGGGCGCTGGGAGGTTCTTGACAAGGCTTTCCGGGCAGCCGGAAAACGTGGTGTAAAAGTAAATCTGGTGTTTGCAGACTGGACCATGGGAAAAGCAAAATCAGATGCTGACATAAAATCGCTCGCAGCGGCTGAGAACGTTACCGTGAAGATTGCTTCTCTTAAAGAACATTCCTCTGGTTTTATACCGTTTGCACGTGTTCAGCATTCCAAATACATAACTGCTGACGGAAAAAGAAGTTATATTTCAACCTCTAACTGGGGGCCGACTTATTTCACAACCAGCCGTGGTGCTGCTGTCGTTATATACGGTGAGGAAGGTGCCAGGGTGCTTGAAGATGTTTTCGGTAAAGTATGGAATGGTAAATTTGTAGAGCCTGTTGACCAGGATAAAACGTATTCCTCTGTTGACAGAACAGGGAAAAACAGAAAATAAAAATGTAATCTGTTATAAAAACAGATTGGAACCGATAAAAAAGACCGGGGTAAAACCCGGTCTTTTATGTTGTCCGAAATCCCCCGGATAGGCCGGGGGTTCAGTGAGGTTAGACCGTTCCCCATGACAAAAAAACTCCTTGTGCTAATATGTATAAATGTCTGTTACAGCAGACCAATAACAGCACAAGGAGGTCATTGAAATGAGCAATGACATAAATAAACTATCACATACAAGTTGGAATTGCAAGTATCACATAGTGTTCGCGCCCAAGTACAGGCGACAGGTATTCTACAAGGCGAAGCGGGTAGAAATAGGGAAGATATTAAGACAGCTGTGTGAGTGGAAAGGTGTGGAGATAATAGAGGCAGAGGTATGTCCTGACCACATACATATGCTGCTGGCGATACCGCCGAAGTACAGTGTTGGAGGTGTAATGGGATATATCAAGGGGAAAAGGAGCCTGATGATATATGAGCGCTGGAAGGGGATGGAATACCGGTATCGGAATCGGGAGTTCTGGTGCAGGGGGTACTATGTAGATACTGTGGGAAAGAACAAGGCGAAGATAGCTGAATATATAAGACGGCAGCTAAGGAAGACGAGATGAATACACAGATGTTGTCCTTTGACAAAAGTGTATGGGACAGTAATAAGCGGAAGAAGTAGCGTGTGGCAGTCTGTTTTTACGCGTTCCACGCGTGGGCTGGCAGGAGAGGGCAGGGCCCGCATATGAAAAACCCCCGCTATGCCGGGGGATATTTATTTTACAGCTTTGAATTCGTCCCAGCCGAATAATTTGATATATTCAGGATAAATTCCGGAGCAGCAGTTACTGTATCTGCATCCTTTACAGTTTTTGTTTTTCAAGCCTGTCATACCCATTTTTTCCGGTATATCTTTTTTTTGCATGACAAGGTTCAAAAGGTTGATATCCTCGAAAAAGCCGGCATATGCACTGTTTATGCAGGGAGGCATATCGGTAACCGATATGTCAGCACTTTCTATGCTAAGATTTTTTACAGCAGCTGAAAGAGTATCTGATATGTCTGTATAGCTTATGGCAAGTCTGTCAGCATAATTCAAGGCATTGCCTTTTAATGTCAGAGGGTTAAGCACAACAGTTTTTATTCCTGAATGTTTTTTTACAAGGAATTTAAGCAGATTTTCAAGATCACTTATATTTATCTTCGTAAGTATTGTTGACGTCATTATCTTAAGCGAAGGCATAACTGTCTTTATTTTTAACAGGTTTTCAAGTCCTTGCATAGTCTGTTCAAAACTGCCTCTTGTTCTTGTAAGTGCTTCATGGAATCTGTAATTACTTCCGTGTACTGATACTGTGAACTGTGTTATTCCTGATCTTACAAGTTTCAGACAGTAATCCATATATGAAAGAAGCCTTCCATTTGTTTGTAATGCTATTTCCTTAAAACCGTGTTTTTTTAGATAAAATGCTATATCAGGTAGTTCCTTTACAATGGTAGGTTCCCCAGCTGTCAGAACAGTAGTGCTTTCCGGATCAAGTAATTTTTTTTCTACAATTTCTATTACTTTTTTCAGTGTAAGATCTTCTTCCCTGCTATATCTGTTTGTTTTAAATTTTCCGGAAGTATGGTCATTTCTTTCCATGCAGAAAACACAGAAATTATTACATTTTGATGATATTGAAAGATGGTTCCTTTTAGCAGCTGTCCTCATGAATTTATT